>Ga0325403_1004592_pt1 | contig 12857 bp, 7 predicted proteins | sample PopdelMetagenome_19_FD_205665 | JGI IMG/M metagenome (GOLD analysis project Ga0325403, IMG submission 205665) | Populus deltoides microbial communities from Bellville, Georgia, United States - Xylem-PdKOR-R4 | ecosystem: Host-associated > Plants > Phyllosphere > Stem > Wood/Secondary xylem...
ACGCAGCCCATCATTATTAACTAAAGTTGTTTAGCAAATATAGATTTGAAAATATATTTTCTTGGGCTAATTTGTTGAAATTGGAAAGAATATTATGTCAACTCGGTTCACTAATTAAAATTATACCACAAACTTGTTCTGTGACTGGAGATGCTTTCAAGTTCGATGAGAATGAGAACATGAATTGATGGCTGTCGTGAAAAGTGCTGAAGAAACTGCTCATGTATTTGCCTATTCGTCCACCGATGAGTATGAAGGCACTGGTTGCCAGATTTGGAGCAGAATGAAATTTGGAAGATCCCAATACCAAGGGGGCAAACTTTATACATCCTTGAACTTGAATCCAAAGGTAAGATGTGTTAAGATATTGAGAAATCATGTATTAAACCAGTATATTCCAGATCACTTGTAAAGAAAAGCCGGGACAATGCTAGCAAATGGTTGTATATATGGAAAGACAATACGATGGATAGATATGGCCTAAGAAGTTCTGTCTAGGAGATTGGGTTTTAAGCGGGACCAGTGTAACCCCTCCAATCTTTCCTGGGAACTTGTTTAGTGGAAGGATTATCCATACGGTACTATTTTCATATATATAGCAGTTTGTAATGAAACGGTTGAAGACTAGCAGGACGACGGCACAAGGGAACAGTTGGGTTCCGTATGATCAAGGATCTAATGAAGTGGTGATTTCTCCAAAGAAGTTAGATTCGGTGACTGTGATTTCTCGAGGGAAGAATTGATGAAGACCCTAATAATGAAAGAGAAATATAGCAAGGGGATAAAGATTGGCACCCTGTTTTGACTTGGACAGGTGTTATGACAGGATGAGATGCTGTCAAACATAAGCAAGGAATAGGGAGAAATCTAGAGAACAGAAATTGCACGAGGGCACACGGAGATTGTGCAGGAGTACCCGTAGGATCTAATGAGGTACTGTAATGAGACAACATGTGCAAAGAGAATAAGTGTTCCCAGATGAAGCTCAGAGCAGAAACAGTTAAAGTTTGTACAACAAGAAGTCTCTTATGCTCTTGATGAAGACAACAAGCGAAGACCTTTCCAATGCATGCAAGGATGGAAAGAGAGCTGTTGCAGAGGCACCTAATTAAGGGGGTGCAAACGCCTGTGATAAAAGGCGACCGCCTATGATGAAAGGCGAAGACATCAAAGAGAGTTGGTGTAGGTGGAGCTGTCAAGCAGAAAGGCACAGAAGCTCCAAACATAGAAATCGAGGTGGAGGATTGCGAGGAGTATACCGCAACTTTCTCTTTCTATATAATCAGTGGCAGTAATCTCTCCCATAGTGCACATGGTGGTAGAGAATTTTGGAGCCACTTTGAAGCATCCCAGCTGAAAGAGGATGCGACCGCCCCATGACAACGGGCGAAGACGCCTTAGAGAAGGTGTGAGGGCCGCGATAGGAGCCCCATTTCAGACCGTCGCATGACGACGAGCGGAGACACCTAAGGAGAAGGTGTGTGGGCCACGATATGAGCCCAGTTCAGAACAACCCCAGAGCCAATGTGATGGCTAGATATGAGTGGACAGGTATATAGCCAATGAAGTGGCTATGATGAGTATGGAGACAAATGCAGGATTGACTTTCATGGATATTGCCCCCATGCTAAAGATCAATGAGCTAGAAGACATTTGCCTTGGACAATAAGTGTGTGATTGTGGAGCATTAAGACACGGCTGCTATGAAGAAGCAGAAGGGCATGCGCAGGTTCCGAGAACGAGTTGACTCTTGTCAAGGTGGTGAGCTCGGTAATGGCATTGTAACACTCAGAGTATGAAGACAGATATGGATCAACCTTTAATGGGCTGCCCCCATGGTTAAAGGTGGAGAGCTACCTGGACTCTTACGACTAAGAGCGAGAGACTCACGGAGAAGTAAGGAGTGGTTCCTAGGGTGGAACAAAGGGCAGGCGCAACTCCTGGATGAGTAGACTCTTGGAAGAGTGGTGAGCTTGTGATCACATTGAAATACTCAATGACTGTCGCACTTGGGAATATTAATTTGAGGGGGTGTTGTAAGCCTTGGTGTAAGGCTTGAAAAATCATTCCGGACCGAGCATGATTGATACGCTCGAAGGGGAATGTTGTGTTGAAGACGCTCTCAGAATGGTAAGCTTGGAAGAGCTGCAAGATACAAGCCTGTGCTGAAGAAGCAAGAAGACAATTGCCCACATAAATGGCAAAGGGGGTGATTGTTAGGATATTGTCATTTAGTGGCAATACCCCACCACTAGTTGTGGCTTAGTGGAAGCACCACTAGTGCCACAATTAGTGGCATGATTTCGGGATCCATTGTCCCCTTTATGTGCTGGAGAAGGCTGCTAAGAAATGCATATAAAGGAGGCTTATATTTGAGAGCAAGATTGAGAGAAGTGAGAGTGTGTGAGAACGTGAGAACGTGAAAAGAAGAAGAGAAAGAGGAGCTGCTGCCATATGCAGCAGGGTGTGTGAGCTGGGAGTTGAGTGATCCTCCTCCATGTATTTATTGTATCCTTTCTCTATCTCTAAATAATATGGACCCTCTCCCGTGGATGTAGGCGGTTTTGCCGAACCACGTAAAATATTGTGTCAGTGTGCTTTACCCTCCCTTGAGCAAAGATCAGAACACCCCCGGTCCGCGCATGTGGGAGCCGGAAATCTCTACAAGATGCCTTGTCTCTAGAAATTATCTTTTCAGACAGATGTCTCAGAGGACTGCTAGACGTATATGCTTTAATTTTATAAAAAAAAAAAAAGGCCAAGGAAAATCTACAGCATTTATATTATTAGAACAGAGGAATACTTGATACATAATTTACATTTCAGAGGAAGAACATAATAAACAGATTAGATGTGAATTATGATTGCTCCGTAAACTCACTTTGCTTGCTATTAGTTTTCAGCTTAGAGATAATCTCTAATGCCCAGGAGGTAAAAAGAACTCAGGTTAGAGTCCTACCTTTGCAACCATGCGAAGCAAATCGGCTCACCGGAGACTGATCATCATTGTAATTTAAGACTCTTGGGTATAAGCTACATGAGAATTTAAAGAAACATTTTACATTAACACAAGGCATCAAGCCTGCCTTGTCCAGTGGTTGATCATATAATTTTTAGGGGGAGCTCTGGCTATATCCTTGTTATGCTTCTTATTCTTTCTAATATGGAGAAAATGCAGCGATGTAGTCTCCTGGATGTTGAAGTCGGAATCCCTGTTGCTAATGTGGAAAAAATATAAGGAAAAAGGCATTAATTCACTTTCTTCAATCAATAAAAAGAACTGACACGGAACAAGAGATACTATTGTCTATTTGTCTGAGTTGGGAATGGCAGCAAAACGTAACCCCAATATACATGGGAAAAGTAGCCATGAACTACAGTTTTTCAATTTTGAAAGCATAGCTTTAGCAACAAACAACTTTGCGCCTCTGAATAAGCTCGGAGAAGGTGGATTTGGCCCCGTTTACATGGTATACGTTATGCTTATAAAACCCTTCATTCATTTTGTATCTATTTAAGAAATTATCACCCCAGGGACAAACACAGAGTCTCGATTTCTTCCTCCTAGGATAAGTTGACATCTACCTTTTATTAGTCAATTATGGTTCTGTTCAAACTCTTTCACTTTCAAGCTTTATTGGTTGCTTCCAAACAGATACCAAGAACCATGTCGAGGTGCATTCATGCGGGTCTCTTATGCGCACAAGAGAGCCCAACAGATAGACCCACCATGCTAGATGTTATATCTATGATATACAATGAAGCTAATCAACTACCTCCTCCAAAACGACCAGCATTTTCCAATAGGAGCATGCAGGGGGCAGTGATTGAAGAGCACAAACAAAAAAATCAAGAAAATTGTTCATTAAACCAAGTATCAATCACTGAGATGGAAGCAAGGTAAAGGGGCCAGTATAGATTTCATGAAAGAGTCCTTTATATGAACTATATATAATATTGATAATCATACTTTTCCACTGCCACAAATCACTAGCTGCTAATTATGTACAAGTCTTTTATTTCTCCGAACCAAAACCTCTTGTGTGTGTGTTCCTTAATTTCATATGTAAACAGTGAATATATCTAGATTCGGGCTCTTGCAGACTTTAATTGCCACCAGTTGGTTTGGTTTATGACAAACAGTTTATTCATATATGGCTGTATTTTCATAGATTATCCCGGAAAATTTTATACCATCATGAGAAATAATCAAATGATCACACGCAGCACTCCCTGGACTAGAAATGGTTGTCGGGAATTTAGGGTTATGCATTGATTTCAATTAGAGAGTTCTCTGTGTTCAGAAAGGTGCACAGGCCTATGTCCTCTAAGCAAGGTATTTATATATATCCATAACCATAGATAAGGCTCCAATCAAATCATGTCTTCTGAGCAAGGTATTTATTTTCTGACGGTGAAGGATATCGATATTGTTAGATTATGATTTTTATCCGACCTTCAGGAGGAGGAGGAGGAAAAGGTATGAGATGCTGGATATTACTTATCCAAAAAAGGGAGATGTTTTATCTTGTATATTACCTTTCTCATATTCTGCATTGATGAAAGATGACTAATTTGATATCATTTGATGAGCAGGCACTTGAGGAACTCAGAGCCAAAGCACAGCAGAAAGGGAGCCTTGGAGGTTCTGGGCTGAAGAAAAGTGGTAAGAAATGAGGGCTTCAAACCCAAATCAACGTATAGTTCTCTGTGCTGTATTACGAATATATTATGATGATATCTCTTGTTTAGGGTGGTGATCACTGGCATCCCATGCTTAACGTGTTGGTCTTCATGCATGCTAAATGCTACTGAACCTTCTTCAACCAGTGTATTCTGCATTAATGTCTACTGTCGATGAGGAAGATGATATCACCATTCCGCATGATTTTATCCTTTTTGCAGAGTTTTTACGGACACTGATGAGAAAACCTGGCATTCTTGCGATTGTGATGTGATGTGATGTGTTTTGGGCAATCTGGCGTCCCCATTTTCCCAATCGCAGTGGGTATAAAGAATTCTTAACGAAAGCCAGTCGGAGCAATGTGTTGTGGTTCATACGATTTTGAAGCTGAAATTTAGCGAGCATTATACATTATTATATCATTTTCGGTTCGGTTTTATAAAAAAAAATCAAACTAAATTTTTGAAAAAAGAAAAACTGAAACCGGTTCAAACAATCAGTTTTGATTTGGTTCAGTTTTTTAGGACAAAAACCGGTTTAAACCGGTTTGGGTCGGTTTTTTTGATTTGGCTCGATTTTTTTAGTTTGATTTGGTTTTTTTTATTTGACTTGGTTTTTTTCGATTTGGGTTCGGTTTAATTTTTCAATTTTAGACTTATAAAATTAAAACCAAATCAAATCGATTGATTTTTTTAAAATTTTAATCGATTGAATTATTTTTTTTTTTCGTTTTAGTTTTTTCAATTATTTTTTTTTTATTTTCTTGGTTTTTTTAATCACTACTATTAGAAATGGTCTGGTACAGGGAGACATTGCAGGTTAATAATGTCCATGGCAAAATTTGGGAAGATACGTAAGGAATTAAATTAAGGTTTATTTATCAAAAAGCTTGTGATGATTGAGGTTTCTATCAAAACAAACGTCTAAAATCAAATTTCCTGTGGAAAATCTACATGCTGACCCCACCAGCACCAAAGGGATTCTTCCTTTTTTTTCTCTTTAAAAAAAGAAAAGCCGAATTATTAGTATCAAGTACAAACTAAAATCCTCCCGTTGTTCAGTACAAAGCCACTGTTCATATCTTGCCCAATTTTTTAAAAATAATTCTCAAAAAAAAATTTCTTGCAATTACATCCTTTTACACTCTAGTTATACAAAATTAAGCTCCAAATTAAAACATGGAGAAAATAAATGACTCACCCCAAATTTATGACATTTTTTTATTTTGATTTAAAAATTTATTTTGTTTATTTTTTAATCCTTGAGCCAGAAAAAATAGATAGAAAGTTGCTGGAAAATAATGAAGGCGAGAGAAAATGGTTTGTTGTCACAATACTAACAATAAAAATAGTCAAACTTGGTGTCAACAAGTTTCATTCGATAAGAAAAGTTTGATAGTAGTGGATTTTTTTTAAACCCCCCTGATACACCTACTCAGGACCTAAGCACCTTGCTTGACATTTTTTTAAAAAAATAAACAAACAAATCTTTAGCATTTTTTTAATTTTTATTTTTTTAATTTTATTATTTAATATTGGGTTGATTTTGAATTGGTTTTTTTATCATATCATTAAAAAAAATATTATTGAACTTATTAAAATCCATAATTCAGGTCACAGGTTTAACGTGTTAACTAGGATTGACTAAAATGGATTCAATATGTCACCATCTCAATGTTAAGAAAAGAAGATAGGAGCTTCAAACTCTTTTTTTTTCAAGATAAAAAAGTCAAACTCTTTTTAACAATCATTCAGATTGCCTTTAAACTCGTGTGTCCAGTCTTTATTTTTTATGTTATTTTGTTATCCTCTGATTTTTTTTATCTTGAAACCCGTCAAGTTGACTGGTTCATATCAAAACAACTCTCACATGATTTAATTGAAAACCCAGACTTGGCAAGGACTCAAGTTAGGAGTTTCAAGTCTAACTCACTGGACCGAGTTTAATGATAATATCAAAAAATTCCTCCCAACTTACATATTCTTTTTTTTTATGTTAAAAAATTTAATCCAACCTATAATATAGCACGGGAAGTAAAGTAGTTACTTATTATATGTCCTCTAGGTATCAATATCAATTTATTTATTAATATTTCATGAGTAGTCATCATCTTTTTAGTTGTTTTGTTTGTGAATGTCTACAATAAATACCGCAAGCCGTTTTGCATTTATATAAGTAAGATAAAAGAATATAGCTAAAATTATTAATTAAAAGAAATTAAAACCTATTGGAAAAAGATTGTAGCTCCATAATCGAAATACTGTTTACTGGAACAGTGTAATGACGTTTTCACCCATTCACTAAAAAAACTTAACACTAGCTTAAAAGAGCATTGATGTCTTTTCACATAACTCATTTTTCATTACAAAATTAATCAAGGACAAATAAATTTTTCTCAATATTAATTGCATAGTCAAATGACCAAAATATCATTGGTGTCAAGGGGTATTTTTGTATTTTTACAATGAATTTTTCATTATTAGAATGTTAGTTAAAGGGCAATTTGGTATTTAACCAAATATAAAAAAAGATAATAAACAATCAAAATGCACAATGAAAAGAAAAAAATATCTTTTAAAGCAAAATTTTAAACCTTAAGTCAAGGGACTTTTTGGTCTTTTTATGATAATTTTTTTGTAATTACAAAGTCAGTTTAGACGCAATTTAATATTTGGCTATAAAAAAAAAAAAAAAGGCAGGCGCATACAAAGCACCTAGAGGTGCATGGGAAGCGCCCGTGCAATTTGAACGACATGTACGCCACCTCTTAGCATAAAAATGTCTTTCCACCACTTTGGAAGCATCATCATGTACTCTTTCAAGTGGAGCAGCACATATTACATATTGGCTTTGGTGGTCCGGTTTGTTGTCCGTTGGCCCTTTTCTTTTCTCTCATCCATAGAAAATTATAGTTTGTCGCTCTTTGTTGTTGGTATTCAATCCATATTATTTTTATTTTTATTTTTCTTCTTGGTTATTTTATAGAAGTTTTATTTGTTTTCAATATCATCCTTTAATTCCAATTTACAAAATATTATATTTTCTAATTTTTGTAGTTTTGATTTCTAGATTTTTTCCTTTGCTTTTTTGTAAAATTATTTATTGGTTTTTAATTTTATCCTTCAATCTAAATTGATGGTATTTTGTTTTCTAATTTGGTTCTCATTCTTTTAATTTCTATTTTTTTTCTTGGTACTTTTGTAAAAGTTATTCTTCTTTATAATTTTACCCTTCAATCAAAATTTTGTTTTTTGCTTTTAATGTCAATTTTGTTCTTCATTCTTTTGATTTTTTAGGTTTTTTAGCTATATTGATTTTTTTTTTAATTTCACCCTTCAATCAAATATAAATTGATATTTTTTTTTTAATCCTTTCAAATAGGGTGCTTCAAGTCTAATGATCAAGGTTATGGGTTTGAAAAGTTAACATGATTTTTTTTAAAAAAAAATTATAATTCTCTTTATTTTTTTATCAGGTTATTTTAATTTCATGATCTAAGCCGCAGGTTTGGCGAGATATCTTTGGTTGACTCGACCTTGATAACTGGAGTTATATGTTTGTCATGCTAACCCGGGTTAATTAGGATCAATTTTTTTATGTCCTTTTGTATCCTATTTTATTCTTTTGTATTTAATGAGTTGTAAACTGAGATACATTATTTATCTTCTTTTGAAAAGAAAAAAAAATTCTCATGTTTTTTAGTCATTTTTCTTTTTAAATTCAATCCATCCAGTATCGTTTCAACTTATTCAACCAAGTCAAGTCTATAACCTAAGTTGCATTTTTTTTTCTTTTTAAAACACACTTGTAGTAGTTGAGCATCATTTTTTGCGCAAAAAAAATAGTCCAACCATGTAGTGAAATGCGGACACCAAAGCTAGTTTATACTAATTGTTTAAGGAGAAAATTTTGAATATTTGGTCGATGCATAAATATTTACATGATAAAATGGATTTTTGACATGAGATAAGGACAAGTTTGTGTTACTTATAATGAATAGGAAGTTTTTTAGAAAGACAAATTTTATATGTTGTACGTTTTTTTGCATAAATTATGATGACCCACATCAGAAAAATCCTTCTTATATAGATATTTTACATATAATTATAACAATATTTTTTTTTAAATAGGTATAATCACCTCAAAAGTAACACTATATGTATATGTGTGTGTGTGTACACATATATTTGGTACAAGGAGAAAGGTAACAAAAGACTAAAATCTCATGAACGTAGCTTCAACATCATCTTCATCCATAATACATTTAATTCATGTAGAGGATACTTTTAATATATAGAAGAAATAACTTGATTAACACCTAGTTTAGCAAGGAAATTAGCAACAAAATTTCCCTTCTATGGAGTATGCTGGAAAGATATCATCTAGTCTCTAGTGCATAAATTTTTGATGTCACTAAAAAGGACCCATGAATTATGAGTTTCAACTACTCTACTTGAAATAAAGGTAAAAGCTTTGAGAGAATCAAATTCCAAGATCAAATCTCTATGCCCTTTTATCCCAAGCCATGCTAAACTCATACCTCATTGCTACCATTTTTGCTTGCATGTTAGATATGTTCCCTGTATTGTAAGAAAATCTGCTCGCACAACCAATTTCAACAATGATCCCTAAGCAAACCTAGTAATCATACAAGACTCAAGAACTAATGCAAACACGTGTATGGTTGAAGATAATGAAGGATAACCTAACCTATCACTTTTTTTTTAGAGTTGAGCACATTCAAGTCTACTTTATTGAACATTTTATTTAATTTATCATTGGGCTTAATCTTATGTTTTTTTTTAACATCTTATTTAATAGTTTATAAGCCCGTTTATTGGTTTCGGTTAGGTTGTTTTGCTATAACTAGGAACTTTTCATCGCTACATCTCCCAATAAAAAAAAACCAAAGCATATTCATTAACCCCCACTTCCCCATATTCATTCAACTATTAAAGTCTATAAAGTTTATAATGCTTTATTGTATTCAAATTCAACTTCCTAACAAGTGTAGTATTAGAAATATTAGCACAACTCTCACTATTTATAATTATATTACATATCTTGTTACTGGAATGACATCTTGTATGGAAATATTCTTCCTTTGTTGCTCCAAATCATCCTTTTTAACCTAAATATTCAATACACGCTCAATAACAAGTGATTCTCCCTCAATTAGGTACTTTACATCCATATCACTAACATCCTTAAGTGGCACGTCTCATCATCAATATTGTCACTTTCAATTTTAACAACCTTATGATCTTGTAAATCATAGCTCTCTTATTTGGGCATTGGGAAGCTATGATCTAAACTCGAGGACCAATCTTTTTTAAATGAGAAAAATAAAAGTTTCCTAAAATGGTCTAATTGATGTTACGCTACTTGAGTTTGAGTTGGCAATGCAAATTAATAAAGTTTTTTTATGTTATTTACTATCAACTTGTGGACCAACTTTAAGCTCGAAATTGCATGTCTTCATTGCATGGAAAATAAGTGTATCATATATGATTTTAAAGTTCAAAACATGATATTTTAAAATTATCCAACCATACATGCATTAGAGTTTTGTACAAGAAGTTACAGTTACTTATTTTTTAAGCTTTTATGTTTATGTTTGTGTTTTTAATAAGTCAAAAACATGTGTTAGTTATTATTTATCTAATTTTCTATCAAATTCATTTATTTAGTCTCAATTATGTCATTTTGGTTTATCGTTAGACTTTGAGGGTTGTTCCAAATATAAAATGATCATTCAAATAATGTATGCATATCTTTTACTAAAATGTGAAAGAAAAGTCTTTAATTTGACCTTTCGTCACCCTATTCGGTTTTGTATCTCATTATGAGTGATGAACTTTTACCTTTAACTTTGTATCTTTTAAAATGGTGACTGAATATGTATCTTTAGAGTGATGGATTATTTGTATATGTATTTTTTTTTTTTTTGCACCTTACAATGGTGAGCATAAACTATCATTTATGTGAGTAAATTATTTCTAATATTCCTACCATCCCGGTATCAAGTTGAAGCTAAAATCTTTGATGATTCTAAATCATTTATGGATTGAGATCAACAATTAAAATTCAATGAGGATGAGGAAGATGATACTGAAATGAAAAGTTTTGATGTAGAAATATTAGTCTATAATGAGCCTAAGAATGACAAAAAAGTTCTCGTTACTTTAGTTGAGGAGTATATTGCAGAGGTGGTTCTAAAAAAATGGTTTTTTATAAAGAGAATTTTAGAGGATGTGTTTCACATGTGACTAAGGAGAATTCTGAAATTGATGAGATCAAAGTTAATGTTCTTTGATAGGAAAATAGTGAGCCTATAAATATTTTTGTCGATGTTCCAGAAATAATTTCTATTAGTTTAGAACATAATAGAATTGATAAAGGCGAGGGACTTGAGTTATTCTTTCATGATATTCAAGAGACATCCATGACGTGGAAGTTAATGTAATTGATGTTATATGATTCTTCTTTATGGATTGCATAAAGGTAATGAAAGAGCTTTGATTGAGCATCCATAAAATTAAAGAAAAAATAATTTAATCTCAAGGATGAGTCTTTTTTAATCTTAGAAACATGACACAAAAATGTTTTTTAATGATTCTATTGATGTTGGGCTAAGTAAATTTGGGTTGACAATGCAAATAAATAAAGTTTTTGATAATGTTTACTGTCAGCCCATGGGCTATCTTTGAACTTAAATTTACATCTCTTCATTGCATGGAAAAATAAGTTTATCATACATGGCTTTAAAGTTTAGACTATAGTCTTTTTAGATTATCCAACCATATATACATTGGAGTTTTGTACAAGAAACTATGGTTGTTTTAGTTTTCAAGCTTACTTTGTGTTTAATTGTATTTCTAATAAGTCAAAAACATGTGTTAATTATTATTTATCTAGTTTTCTGTCAAAATTATTTATTTTGGTCTCAATTTTGTCATTTTAATATTTTTCTGGACATAAAGAGTTGTTCTAAATATATAATGGTCATTTAAACCATGTATTAATATCTTTTACAAAATATTGAACAAAAAGTTTTTCACTTGGCTTTTTAGCATACTATTTAATTCTATATCTCCTTGTAAGTGGTAAGCTTTTATCCTTGAATTTTATATCTTTAAAGTGGTGAGTGAATTTCTATCTTTAAAGTTGTGGGCTATTTTCATCTATATCATTTATATGAATGAATTGTTTCTATTCAATATTCCTATCATCCTGATATCACCTTTATTGCTCATCCTTTCTGAATGATCATTCTAGTCTTGTCTATCATTTTGGCATGAAACCATGTATATTATTTTTGTAAAAAAAAAAAAAAGTGGAATAAAACCCTATAGAAAAAAAACTTGTATTTTGCTTCCATGAAAGAAAAAGTTGATGGTAAACTTGTAATATTTTATTTATAAAAGTATTTTGAAAATTGAATTTGATATAATGACAAAATTATAATATTTAAATTTTTTTCATTAAATTAATTTGTGAATTTAAAATTAGTATAACATGGTGAACTCAAAGAAGATTTCAATGTGATTTTTCAAAATAAATATTACCATTATAAAATAACATATAAGATTTTCAATAATTTTATCTCTCACAATGTCCATTGAATTAAAAAAAAAGATGCATTTGTATTTTTCCATAGATACTTATAGAAAACAATATTATATGGCATGTGAATGATTATATCATCGTTTAATCAACAATAATAAAAAAATTTATTTGTCTGAGTCACTCTACAATTAACATCCACTAATTTTGTATTGTAATATTAAATATTTTTTAAAAAAATATTTTTAATATTAATATATTAAAATAATATAAAAATAATTTTTAAAAAAAAGTACTTTAAAACGCTTATCCTCCTCAGTCCTTCAATGGGGGCAAATCAAAGTCAATCAAGCAAAAAGATGGTTCATTTACACTAGGTTGAAAGCACTGAAACTGACATTGTTACGTCATGTGTTTGTTCCAGGTGTAATGACACAACTGGTGGTATGGAAAGTGGCCTTTACGTTGGCGTTTTCATCCTTATACCCACTCTCCTAACCCAACCCAGCAAAGTAGCAAGCGGTGGCATCTGTTCCGCTCCCTTTTCATTTTCTTGTAATAATAGCATGAAAGGAACACACAGAGTAACCAAATTTTTGGAATCTCC
>Ga0325403_1004594_pt1 | contig 12855 bp, 11 predicted proteins | sample PopdelMetagenome_19_FD_205665 | JGI IMG/M metagenome (GOLD analysis project Ga0325403, IMG submission 205665) | Populus deltoides microbial communities from Bellville, Georgia, United States - Xylem-PdKOR-R4 | ecosystem: Host-associated > Plants > Phyllosphere > Stem > Wood/Secondary xylem...
CGTTAGAATCATTAATAAAACTGAAATCAAGAACCGCTGCATCCAGAAAAGGAATTTCGAAACTAGTATTGCTCCTCAATGGTCCAGTAGTCCAATAAATCACATCTCGCCGCTTAATGACCAACTCGTTTCCATTAGTATCCCATTCAAAAGTGAAAGCACCAGCGGGAGTGGGCACTAAGTCGCTCAACCACGACATGAGGGACCAAGTTTGGCCAGTTCTATGGTTGATCCCTAACTTCATTCCAGGCAAGAATGTGTCAGTAGGAAAGTCAAAGCTTTGCCATAAGACCTGTTGGCTCCCAGAATTTTCATCTTTGAGAACAAAATTACCTGAATCTTCTAAAATAGCTGTTATATTGGTTGCAGAAGATTGACTTGAATAGAACTCAACAGTATCACCTCCAGAGTAGGTGAGTTTCATATTTCCTGATCCATCTATTGCAAGAACCCCTGAATTGTCTGCTATGGGTTTGCCTCTGTTGGCTAGCCAAAAAGGGTGGCTTGTGTCATTGTTGTACCATATTCCCAAGTAGCTAGCATTCGACTCGGCAGAGCCGAGTCTCGCGAATCCTAAAGTGAAGAGCCCATTTTTGGAAACTAGAGTACTGGAAGAATTGAGGGAATCACCACCTTGGTACATTGTGTCTGCTGACAAAACGTGAGAGGCACAGAAGCAAAACAAAAGGAACCGGTAGATCCTTCTAGCCATGGAAGGTGACATTCATGAACAAGGAAGAAAAAAGTAAGAAGCATTTAGTAGATGATGAGCTGTGTCCTAAAATGAAATAAAAAATGGAGCCAACAATTTTGACCTGCCGGTTCGTTAATCATTGAAATGGAGCCAACAATTACGACACCTCATCTTCCCATGTTAATCATGGTTTTTTTTTTCCTTCCTGGTTTGAACAGGACAGTATTTGTTTGTCGTGTTTAAAGATTCACATAACGACAGGGGCAGACAAGGTTTTTCCAATCCTCTCGTTTCATTTATTTTCCTTCTTTTTCTCATATCGAAAAAAATCACTGTCACGTAAAAAAGGATAAGTGCATTTATCAGTCTTTATGGGTGTGATAATAATAATTTTTTTAATTTTTTTATTTTAAAAATATATTAAAAAATATTTTTTAAAAAATGTATTTTGATATTATCATATTAAAATAATAAAAAACACTAAAAAATATTAATCTAAAATACATAAATAAATTTTTTTAAAATTTTTTTTTAAAACACAAAAAAATATGTATTTTAAGTAAAACCTTTCTATAATTAAAAGAAAATAATTAATTACAAAATGATAATAAAAAAAAAAACCGAGTGATCTTTACCTCCAGTCCCTGACCCCACAAAGAAGTCTCTGCCCTTGATACGGGACAATGATCAATCGATCACCAAACGACTGTATACACGCATAATAATCCTAGAAAAAAAAGGTGAATACGCATAGGTTGCTTTATAGATACGATTTGTGCGGCGCAAAGCATGTCCATGGCAGGCAATTTTCTTCTCCAGCACCACGTGTCCATGCAAGCACTTGATCTCTTCAAAACTTAAAAGAACTAAAACCTTCCTTGCCTGCCTGCCTGTCGACGACATTTTATAGGTTGTTGCCTCTTTGAAAACGGAAAGCGCGAGGAGACAGGCACTAGTTTATTCAATATTTCCGGCACCGCAGTTTTCCAGTGGACCCCTAGAAACACCGGCACAATGGTAGCCATCTAGATCGCGATATAATTAATTAAATTATCCTCTATCTCGCATACATGGTTGACATAGAAACATCATTTATGGAACCAATCTCTGCAGGCTTGCTGAAGCTCTTTTCTTCCATAACACTTCTTGCACTGGAAAATGCAGGCTGTTTGGGAAGTGGTAATTGTGCTTCGCTTCTTAGCATTGATATAACATCTAACATAATCGGCCTATCCACTGCATTCTCAAGCCCACATGAATGCATCTCAAGACTTGATCTTTAGAGCAAGATTCTCGTAGTGTTGGATCCACCATCTCAAATGGGCTTCCTGCTTTCCATAGCTCCCATGCCTGAATCAAGTTAAAATTAAGCTTATGCAGCTAGCAATGTATAATTTATGAGGTTGCATGAAATGAACTTACATATCCCACAAGATTGAGAGGGTGACCGTCTATTTCAAGGAGGCCTTGGATCCTTCCACCCCTCACAATTTCCAGCAGTAGAACTTCAAAACTGAAGACATCAGATTTCACAGAGAAAATGCCCTTCATGACATACTCAGGGGACATATATCCACTGTATGGACAAAGTGAATGTTATGTTATTTTTATACACTTAACAGAGTAATGACACATAGAACTGTAATCTATAATTACCGCGTCCCAACAATTTGGTTTGTATTTCCTTCTAAATCATTGATCTTGAAAATTCTTGCCATGCCAAAATCAGAAATTTTGGGGTTCAGATTTTCATCAAGTAGTATGTTGCTAGCCTTCAATTCTCTATGAATTATCCTCAATCTTGAATACTTATGAAGGTAAAGGAGCCCTTGAACTATCCCTTCAATGATTTCAAATCCCTTCTTCCAGACTAGGAGCTCCCTTTTTGATTGATCTGCATTTAAAACATAACAGTGAATATTCCAGCAATGTTATTCATCCAAGTCCAAAACCTTGCAAGAACAGAGATCCATTCACTTTATAGTATGATGGCATAATTAACTTACCAAATATAAATGAATCCAAGCTTTTATTAGGCATGTATTCGTACACCAACATTTTCTCTTCCCCTTGAATGCAGCAGCCTAGGAGCCTGACAAGATTCATGTGTTGTAATTTAGCTATGAGTATAAGCTCGTTTTTGAATTCCACCAGCCCTTGCCCTGAACTTCTAGACAGTCTTTTTACCGCTATCTCTCGCCCATCCGGCAATTTCCCCTGACGTAAAACAGCTCTCAATTCAATACTTTTCTTCAATCCTTTTCTTGAAGTAATTTTTAACAAACTACCTTGTAAACTGGTCCAAAGCCACCTTGTCCAAGTTTATTGTCTGCAGAAAAGGAATTTGTAGCAATCAAAATTGTTGCTGCACTATATACCTTTAAATTATGGCCCTTGTTTCCGTCATTTTCGAGTTCAAGCGCATCGTTCGTTGAATCCAATGTCAGCAACTCAAATAGGTACTTCTCTGCTCAGATTGATATGATAAAGTAAGCTAATCCCGGAATTCAACAAGTCTCAATGCTTATAAAAGCAAAAAAAGAAGAAAAAATCTGTAAATTTGTTTGTTATTTAAAAAATGTTACCTCAAAGTCTTCTCCTTCTCAGATACCACAAGAGTCCCGCGAGCCCCATCATTGAAACAAATCCCATAAAAGCTAAAACAATCAATACCCAATTCCCTTTCCCTACATCCAGAGGCAATTTACACTACAAGATTTCACAGTTTTACCGACGGACATATTCTGTCGGTGTGTGATTAGAAGTTCGTCGGTGATTTATTTACCGACGAATTACTTCCGTCGGCTTTCCTTTTGTCGGTGATTCCCCATTCCATCGCTATATCAGTTGGAAAAACAAAAAAATCATTTGCCAATGATTTTACAGATGGAATTTACGCGCCAAAAAAAAGATTCCCGCTTGAAATATACCGATGAATTTTTATTCCGTCGGTGATATCGTGATTTACCGACGGCTACGTACCGTCGGTAAATCTGTCGGTGAGTGTATGAAATACCGATCGAATATATCTGTCTGTAAATTCATCGGTAAGTGTGGCAACTAATGCCGACGAATTAATTCCGTCGGTGAATGCTACTGTCAGATGCCGACGGATTAATTTCGTCGGTAAAACCCTTGGTAATAGTTTTTTTCTAAATTTGTTTTTAAAAAATTATTTAGAATATATAATATAAAACTATATAAATTAATGGTAATAAAAACCAATTATGCAAATAAAATTTATATTAAACATTAAAAAAAAATTTAAGTTAAATAATAGTCATTATAAACTGAATATGTTTTAAAAAAATATTAAATGAGGTTTTAAAGGTAAATAATGTTTATTACAAATTAATATAAAGGTGGAGTTGGAGGAGGAGAAGGAGATCCTGGAGGAGGAGGTTGATGGTTATACGGCCAAAAAGGATTAGGCGCACATGTTCCACTATGTGTTGCCATGTTCATGACCATTTCGCGAAACTGTTCATAAGCCGCTTTTTGTTGTTCATACTCTGCTATTTGTTATGCTTGAGACGCTTTGATTTGCTCAGACTCTGCTCTTTGTTGTGCATGAGATGCTTTGAGTTGTGCGTACTCCGCTGATAGGTGGTCGTATTTTTCGATGAGCTGAGCCATGTGTTGCTGCAAGGCCACGAACTCCTTAGATTGGGAGCTCAATATTGATTGGGAGTTCCTAATGGTTGAAACACTATGGGTCGACCGAAAGTTGTCGGCCGTAGTGTTGGAGAGCCCGTAAACCCAATTTTTATCGGGTCTACCTAACGATCCAACCTCCATCCACAAATCCGGATCGAATTTGGGTCAAAATATCGTCCCCGTATCTCTCCTTCAACTGATTATTATAGGTCTCCTGAAAAAAAAAAAAAAGTAATCATCATATTCAATTCAATAAACATAATAACTTACAAAATAAAATGGTTAAACAAACATACCACGAAATGTTGAGCACGATTATCAACAAATTGTTGTGCCTCCTTTTGGCGGTCTTGACTCCGCACGTGCGTCTCAACAAATAGCTCCATCGGGCTCGGCGCATGTCCAAGAAGCGCAGCCTATAATGAAAAAAGATATATTAACAACAACTTAATTTAATTATATATTTTATTTAAATTAATCTTACCATCCATTTCACATGTGCAGCAAATGGAACGGAGCCGCCAGTGTGCGTTGTCACCGAGCCATGAATTGGCTGATTCCAATTGCCAGCACCGGACTGTGAGCGTCGTGTGAATCGCTCAGACGTCATGTGCTCAAGATAGTTTGGCCATATATCTTCCGGGATATATATCGGTTTGAAATCCCTCCAAACCGCAACATCGTTCTAGCCTTGGAAATCCCTATCCCTCGTGGTTTTTTTTGCCCATTTTTGTGCTTCATACCAAAAATCACGCAACCTACTTCACGCAACCAAAAATTACATTTCGAAACATAAATTTGTGTCTAAAAAAATCTTGTATTGTTTTCGATCTTACTTAGTTGCCGCGTGATTTTCCCACACCCTCCTCACAACAGTGTTATGCTCACTGTCCCAATAGAATTTGCGATGTGTATAAATAAACAAGTTTAAATAAAAATAATAATAATTTATTATTATTAATAATTTATTAGAAATAAGCTAAAAATTATAAATTAACACCAACCTGAAATCTGTCAAACCATGCATTGATTTGAGGCATCCATTCAGGATGCTTGGATATCTGACTCCATTAAAACAATGGAATCTCCATCGACGATTAAATGCCGATGATATTACTTGGGCGGCCTCAATGTTTGTGAACCTGAAAAGAAATGAAATAAATTAAATAGTGATTACATCATAAATTATGTTGTAATTTTTTTAAAAAAAATTAAAACCTTAACAAACTTACATTGAAAGGTCATCCTTCCACTGTGCCTCGTACTTGCGGGAAAATTGATTCCGCTGCGAAGGCACCCCGCCTCTGCGCTGTGAAGTAGCGTTGGAAGAGGCAGCATCGGTTGACGGCGCAGGTGGTGTAGGTGCCTTTTCTTGAGAGGCACCTAAGGAAATATCATCACTGCTAAACGAACTAGCTGCGACTGTACGTGAGCAACCAGCTCTGGTTTTCATTCTACGCATCTACACAATTTTATACAAATAATTATATAATTAAATTCAAATGTTAAAAAAAATTCGACAGCACCTCCCCTATACTGGATACTACCCAAATCCACAAACCTGCACATAATAACAAAAGCCACAACCAATTGACCCAATCTATACTAATTATTCCAACATATTCAATTACTAATCCTAAGGTAAATTCAACATTAAGAATGACAATTCAACAAATTATTCAATAATTATGCCAATACAACAAAACAATAAATTAAAAAAAAATCTAGAATAACAATCAAAATAAATGAAAAAAAATTAAACACAAATCATGCAATAATAGAGTAAAATTAATATTTATTCCAACATATTCAATTACTAATTCTATGGTAAATTCAACATTAACAATAAATATTCAACAAATTAACTAATAATAATTATGCCAATACAACTATAAAATATATTCAATAAATAAAAAAACTGTAGACTAACAATTAAAATTAATGGAAAAAATTAAATATAAATCATGCAATAATAGAGTAAAATTAACAATTATTCCAAAATATTCAATTACTAATACTAAGGTAAATTCAACATTAACAATTACAATTCAAAAAATTATTCAATAATTATGCCAATACAACAAAACAACAAATAAAAAAAAAAACTCTAGAATAACAATCAAAATAAATGGAAAAAATTAAACACAAATCATGCAATAATAGAGTAAAATTAATCATTATTCCAACATATTCAATTACTAATTCTATGGTAAATTCAACATTAACAATAAATATTCAACAAATTAACTAATAATAATTATGCCAATACAACAATAAAAAATATTCAATAAATTCAACAAAAAAAAACTATAGACTTTAGCAATGAATTATGCAAAAAAAAACTATAGACTTTATCTACATTACAAAAAATATACCAAAACAAAAAACATAACAAAAAAATAGCAAAAAAAACCCTTAAAGTAAAATGAAATAGAAGAAATACATACCTTAACTGATGGAGATTCATGAGAAAAGTTGCTAGAGATTGCTGGTGAAACCTTTGAAGAACGGAGAGGAAAAGAATCGGTGAAAAACTGAGGAGAAGAAAAAATAAACTGAAGCGGCGATCGGGGGAACTTATATGCCAGTTTTACCGATGGATATAAAATTAATTATTATTTTAATTTATTTCGTCAGTGAGGTGTCAAAACTCCGTCAGTAAATTTTGAATTTCGCACCAAAATTTTTAATGACCCTCCATATTTTTCGTGGTCCGTCGGTAATTTCATTGGCAAGATGATGCGGCCAGAGATGCATTTAATGCACAACCCTTTGGAATTCACGCGGTTCGTCGGTAATTTTATCAGTAAACTTGACCCGCCGACAACGTACCGACGGACTTATATCCGTCGGTATCGACGACGGTGATTGTGGTATTTCAAGTAATTATTTTCGAACTCTCTATGAAATGCCGATGGATTTATATCCATCGGTATTAGGGTCGGTGATTATGGCATTTCAAGTAATTTTTTTCAAACTCTCTGTGAAATACCGACGGATATAAAGTCGTCGGTGTGGGCGTCGGTGATTATGGCATTTCAAGTAATTATTTTTGAACTCTCTGTGAAATGCCGACGGATATAAATCCGTCAGTACGGGCATCGATGAATGTGGCATTTCAAGTAATTATTTTCAAACTCTCTGTGAAATGCCGATGAATATAAATACGTCTGTACGGGTGTCGGTGAATGTGGCATTTCAAGTAATTATTTTTGAACTCTCTGTGAAATACCGACGAATATAAATCCGTTGGTACGGGTGTCGATGAATGTGGCATTTCAAATAATTATTTCGTGTTACAAAATATATCATCCATGATCAATAATTATTTCATGTAATTATTTGGTAATTGTGGCATTTCAAGTAATTATTTCAAATAATAAATATTTTGTGTTTCAAAATATATCATCCATAATCTAAATTACATGAAAAAAAGGGTTTTACATAGGGCTTCATTTTGGCAGTTAGTCAGAATTTTCTTCTTCGTCATCAATTGAATTGTCATCACCTTCATCGCAATCTTCAATATGGATATCATCTTCTTCATCGACATTTGCTTGTCCGCTAGAGCTCAAAACAAAATTCACTCCTCTGCGTCAACATCAACAAGACTATCATCGAAAACACAAAAATTTGAATTTTCTTCCAATTTAATCGAAGGAGAAACTCGATATGGTTCAACCAACTCATTAACATGAAAGACTTCATCTCGCACACCTGTGTCTTCGTTCTCATCCTGAACAACCTCGACACGACCCCGAGGTTTCATTTTTAAAACGAACAACAAATCCACTCTTGATCGATCCTTTCTAAATGAATATGTGTAATAAACTTGTTGACATTACTTTGCGAAAACAAAGACATCGTTTATGTTGCGGAGTCTAGCTTTTAAGTTAATTTCGACCAGACCATAGTGCGGATCAACTCTGATTCCTTTATCAGTCGTGTCATAACAATATCATTTGAATAAAAACTCTCTATTTTGCTCGTTATGATATTGCAGTTCGACGACCTCTTCTAATCTACCATAGTAGTCAACTTCTAACTCACTACCAGTGGATCCCTTAACACAAACACCGCTGTTGTGTGTCTTTCTTTCTTGCCCATATTCTTCAGTATGGAAAACATATCTATTGATAGAAATTCATGTCTTAAAAAAAAAGAAGAAAAAGGAAGAAGAGTTTAGGAAATAAGCACTAGTGATCCTTAGTCTTAAAGTCCCTTAAACACCTTTTGAGCCGATATATCCTTTTTCTTCAAAACCAAGAACCTAACCCTACATTACGTGCCCAATCAAGCCCGTTCTAATTAAAGGCAAGTAGTCTGGATCGATGGGTAATGCTTTCCAATGCAAAACAAGTCATTATTCATGCATTTAAAATGAAAATTTGGAAAACTGACTCTTTGAAACCCTCATATTGGATCTTGAATCCTTTTTAACCAACATGACATCATTTCACATTTTCACCCAAAAAAAACAACACTTATGCAAGCCTATCTATAAGAATCGCTTGAATTTTTCAGAACAAGTTTGTTTTAAACAAACATTAAAATGATTTTTGTTCGGAATAACTTTGAAATTTCAAAAGTTCTTTATGAAAACAACTCCTCGTAGATAACCAAATCTTCTTTCAAAGTCTTGCCCCCAAAGAAAACCCCAAACAAATACTCGCGAACATGATCAAGTTGAGAAGCAATTCAACAAAACACATAGGGTTGGCTCCATGATTCCCTTTCTAAGAAAACAAGAGATATGGTGCAGAAGTGACAATCCTTCAGATAAAGGTTTGTGGGCAAAGAGGTATGTTGATGTCATTTTCTTCCCAGGGGTTAAGATCACAAGATGTGGCTTGAGTAAGCAAGAACGAAAAAAGCCATTAAAGCTTACTATCAGAGATTAAAACTTTTAAGAAAAGGAAAACTCCATGAAGAAAAGGGGACCTATATTGCTCAGGTAAGTATACATACATATTAATCATGATGCATTATTTTCATCCCTGACAGGTTAGTGTCTTATCGTCACTTCTTTTTGAGTGGGCTGTTAAGCCCTTATTATTTAGATGGTGTGCTTTCTAGCCCCATCTACCTTTTTTCGAGTGCGCCATGGAGCCCTCATCTCTTGGGTAGTGTGTTTTCTAACCTTGCCTCCTTTCGAATGCGTCTTTAACCCTCATCTCTCGGGTAGTTCGTTTTCTAACCCTACCTCCATTCGAGTGCGCTTTTCAGTCCTCGTTCCCCTTGGGTCCCATCTATTTTTGAACGCTCCTTTGAGCTCTCATCTCTTGAATAATGCGCCTTTGAGCTGTATCATGTCTTCTCTTTAAGACATTTTATTTTATTTTATTTCACATGGGAAGGTCACCCATCATAATCAGACCTCTTTGAGAACTCTATTCATTATCCATTTGGGCTAGTTGCCTGTTACAATGAAACCATTTTAAGAAATCTTTGCATTTCTCACTACTTTGAAAAATCTTTGTATTTTTTTCAACAGGGTAAGTCGCCTATTACAATAAAACCACTTTGAAAAATTTTCATATTTTTCACCCGGGCAGGTCGCCCATTACAACAAGACCACTTTGAAAAATCTCTGTATTTTTCACCACTTTGAAAAATCTTCGTATTTTTCACCTCTTTAAAAAAAATATTTACGTTATTCACCTGGGTAGGTCACCCATTACAATAAGACCACCTCAAAAAATGTTTTTTAATTTTCTCTGCATAGGTCACCCATGACAATTCGACCACTTCAAAATCTCTAAATTTTCAAAAGAAAAATCTTCCAGTTTTTACTCTGAGTGCGCTTTCTAGCCCTCAAAAGGATTCATCATTTCTCAATATGATGAGTCCATCATCTCTCATTCTTCTTTTTCTTCTTTACAATGCTTACTATCTAAAGTCTCTTATGATACTTTCTATCATAAGCATTGTAAAGAGGGGGGCAACTGTCATAACTCAATTCTGGGTTATTCCTAAAAAATCAATTTCTTTTTCAAAATAAAAAATAAAAAAATAAAATAAAAGCTGGCAATGTGGAGAAAGCAGATCAAGGAGGACTACAAAAATAGGAAAAAATCAAACTGCAATTTTGGAGAAAATTCAAGGCCTAATTGTAACCCATTTTGCCCAAAAATGGAGAAATCAATGCAAATTCAAGGTCAAATTAAATGATTATTGGACGAATTTGCATAAAAATTAAGTCCAAAGACATAATTAAATTTTTAATAGGCTAATTTGATTTAATCATGGGCCAAATTAAATTTTAATTATGTTTAAAAATCAATTTGGGTCCAATTGAAAGATTTAATGAAGTACAAGGACTTAATTATACTTTAAATGGGTCAAATTAATTTTATTTGGGGCTTAATTGGTGAAACATTAAGTTTGGGAGCCTAATTTGGGCTTAATTGAGAAGATTGGAATTTTAAGAGACCAAATTTAATTTTTACCAAGTTAATTGATTGACATTAGGGGCCAAATTGCAAGAAAATTGAAGTTTTGGGGTCAATTAGGGATTAAATTGAATAAATTGACATCCAAGGACATTTCTGTAAACGGCGCCAAACTATAGGGGTGAAATTGAAGAAATTGAAAGTTTAATGGTCAATTAGGGGTGAAATTGCATAAATTTGAGACCAAGGACCATATTGCAAAAGGCGCGTAAATATGGGGCTGAAGTTGAAGTTACGCCGAGACCAAATTGCAATAAATCAAAAGTTAACCAATTAAGGGTTCCATTGAAACAATTTGAAAGAAGGAGGACTAAATTGAAAATCAGTCAAAACTCCTTTATTTAAACCAAAACGGTGTTGTTTTTGCATTAAAAAGAAAAAGAAAAAGAGAGAGACCAGGCGACGTGTCACCTGGTTTCTATTCATTATCTTCCCCGTGAACGCTGCCCGGGTAGCAGTGTTGCAGGTCCATTTAATACCTCGTTTACCTCCCAAAATTGACAACACATGCACCAAAATGGCCACCTGAAATCCCTCTATCCCCGAGCATTGTCCGGTCAGGCCTATAAACATCAAAACTGCTCCGATGACTTGCCTAAAGTAGCCAACTTGAGCAGCCTTGGACTGTCAAATTTGGCAGTTCAAGGTGCACATTTTGAACCGATGGCTTAGATTCTTCAAGTCAAATCAAGGGCTGAAAATTTTTCTCTGGTGAAGATGAGATTACCCTCTTCCACCCCTATAAATAGGAGTAGATTTCATGTTCGAAGGGGGAAGCAAATCAAGTGTAAAGTTAACAAAAAAATCAGTCTTTCTCCCCTGTTTTCATCTTTTTCTGCTTTCTCCTTCTTAGCCGCACCTTCGGCTGCCACAACTCTCACCATCATCCTTCCCACTACATTCTACATCACAGCCAGACACTCAACAGCCCCACATGGTGGCTGCACCACCTCTCTCTCTTTCTCTCTTCTCTGTGAAACTCTTTTCCCTTTCTACCACCGCGACCCTAGCAGCAGCAGCAACCACCCTTTCTAGCGGCTTCCATTCTTACCAGTAGCAGTAGAGGCGGCGACTCTTTCCTCATCCACTCCAACCACAAGCAACCCTATCACCGACCGCAACAGTAGCAGCACCTACAACTCGAGCATCAGCAACCCCGGCGGCTCAACTCTCCACCGTTTCCACCACTTGCACCACGTCGTCCTCCTCGGTCAGACCACCCTTATTCTAGGTAACTTTCCTCTTCCTCTTCCTCTCCCTTTTCTTCTTAACGCTGTTCACTGTGTGAACAGTAGGCGTGAATTATAATTCATGTCCTATTGTTCACATGAACAGTGGGCGTGAATTATAATTCACGCCTACTGCTCATGCAGTGGATGTTGGGTCGCGTCGTATTTGGCCCAGCCCAATTTTCTGGGCCAGGTCCGGCCTAACCCCAAAAATAAATAAAAATGTGTTGGGCCGAGAACGGCCCAACCATTTTGGGCCAAGTCCGGCCCGGCCTCTTCTGTGGTTGAGCCTGGCCTAGTTGGCTGGGCCGGCCCAGCCCATTTAGTTTTTTATTTATAATAATATATTATAATAGTTAAAAAAATAAAACCAAAAAAATCTAAAAAAAAATTTCAAAAATCATTTCAAAAAAATTGTAATTTTCTCAAATATTTTTCTACCATTTTTTTCATAATATTGGGTTGTATACTTACACTATAAGATACAAATCCGGTATTAAAATACCTGATTTTCTCCGAAATATTTCAAAAAAAATGTTTTTATACATACGGCCAAATCCCAAAAACTTTTTCAAGCATATTTTCACTAAAAAAAACTAGCATCTTTCTCATATTTTAAAAATAAAAAAAAATGGATATCATAACCGGTTTATGATCATCCATTAGGGTTTGACCAAAATATCAAAAACCTTTTTCTAATTTTTTTAGGATCCAGATGTAGACTTTAATATTTGTGGGTGTAAAATTACACGATAAAGTACACCCTCATGTATTAAAGATACAAGGTATAAATAAATGCGATGTTAAAATTTAAACTTTAGAC
>Ga0325403_1004596_pt1 | contig 12855 bp, 13 predicted proteins | sample PopdelMetagenome_19_FD_205665 | JGI IMG/M metagenome (GOLD analysis project Ga0325403, IMG submission 205665) | Populus deltoides microbial communities from Bellville, Georgia, United States - Xylem-PdKOR-R4 | ecosystem: Host-associated > Plants > Phyllosphere > Stem > Wood/Secondary xylem...
CCCGCAGAAGGATCCGCAGCGGCACGCTCCCGCAGAAGGATCCGCAGCGGCACGCTCCCGCAGAAGGATCCGCAGCGGCACGCTCCCGCAGAAGGATCCGCAGCGGCACGCTCCCGCAGAAGGATCCGCAGCGGCACGCTCCCGCAGAAGGATCCCGTGCGGAACACGATCACGACCGCCGGCGGCGACGGCCGTGAGGGCCTCAGGCGTGCCAGTCCCCGGTGGCTAACCGGGCAGCCGTAAGCGCTGACGACCCGCAGTCTGGGGACGCCAGCCCATGCCGCGACCCATCAGCGTGCCACCACGTGCCCGACGTCATGACTGTGCTTGTTCGCAAACATGCGCTGGTCCGCCGCATGCATCAGTGCGGTGATGGAGTCCCCGTCCACCGGGTGCACCGCAACGCCAGCACTGACCTGGACCGACACACACGACCCGCCAGCAGCTGCACTCAGCTGCACGGGCCTGGCCGTCTCAGCTTGCAGCCCCTCGACGATCGACCTGGCCTGCGAGGCGGCATCTGCTGCTGCCAAGCCGGTCAAAGCCACGATGAACTCATCCCCACCCAACCGGCACACCAGGTCACTTCGCCGCAGACGCCGCCGCAGACGCTCCGCGACCGCCACCAACAGCTCATCACCGGCAGCATGCCCGTGGGTGTCGTTGACCGCTTTGAAGCCGTCCAGGTCGAACACCACCACCGCCAGCGCCTCCCCAGCCGCGCGGGCACTCCACAGCGCAGTCTCGGCGTGCTCCTCGAAGCGACGCCGGTTGGCCAGCCCCGTCAACGAGTCGGTGTAGGCGAGCTGCTCGATGCGGGCCAGGTACACCGCGGAGCGGTCCCGCTCGATGCGAAGTTGTCTCTCTGCGCGGACGCGGTCGCTGACGTCGGTCTGGATACCGATGTACTGCACCACCGCACCGGCCTCGTCGTGCACGGGGGCTAGGTGGATCTCGTTCCACCACGGCGTGCGCCCCGGACCGCGGTGGTTGAGCACAACACCGGTCCACTCCCGCCCGGTCTTGATGGCGGTGCGGATCGCGTCCACGGTGCGAGCATCGGTGTCCGGGCCCTGCAGGAAGCGGCAGTTGCGGCCCAGCACCTGCTCTGGGGTCAGGCCGCTGAGGCGGTAGAAGGCGGGGTTGACGTAGATCAGGGGCTGATCGGGGCGCCGGACGTCGGCGATGGTGACACCACTGGTGCTGGCAGCCAGGGCGCGGTGCAGCAGCTCCTCTCGGGCGCTGCCGGGGGCAGCGGCCATGGCGAGCAGGTCACGGACCTCGTCAGCCAGGTCGCCAGCTCCACGGCCGGGGACGTTGACCATCAGACCGGTGCCTACCGAGCTGGCGGGCGCGCTGGTGATCAGTGCTTCGGCGGCCTCCGCAGTTCGGTCAGTCGTGGGATCAGTGGCTCGGTCGTCGGCGGCGCTGACGCGTGCCAGCAGCGCTCGACCGGCCGCGGCCACGGTGGCGCGCTCGTAGGTCAGCGCGTACTCGAAGCGGCGGTGAGCATCGACGCCCTCATCACCCAGGTCCCGAGCCAGCAGCGCAGCGCTGAAGTGGGGCGCCAGGACCACCACGTCCCACTCCCCGCGCACCGGGTCATCGGGGGCCAAGGTGGTCCCCCGCAGCCCGGGCAGCGGCTCAGCAGGCAGGTCTTCCCCTAGCGCGCAGACGAACGCGGTGCGCTCGACCAGGTCGCGGTAGCGCCCGGTGGTGGCGGGGGTGAAGTGGCGTGCCTCCTGGAAGGTCGAAGCGACCAGGCAGGTGTTGCCCAGGCGCAGGGCCTCGCGCTCGAGCTGCTTGCTGAGCTCGATGAGAAGCTTCTTGGGCGCCTGGCGCAACGTCGTGCCAGCAGGCAGCAAGGAGAAGGGACTGACCTCGGCAGCTGGACGCGGCACCTGCTGGCGATGCATCGGCGCACCAGCGGGTGTCAGGGCCACAGGCAGTGTTACGGGGTGGGCCACGGGCAGGTTGAGCTGGCCGGTGACACGACCGGCAGCCGGGCCGGCCTGGGGGCGGCCGAAGTGCCAGCCCTGCCCCAAGCTCGCCCCCAGGGCCAGAGCCAGCTGCAGGTGGCGCTCGTCCTCGATCCCCTCGGCCAGGACGACGGCTCCGCTGTCCTCGGCGTAGGCGTTGACAGCGTTCATCACCTGGGCAACGTCGGGCCCGGGGGCGTCCTGGACCAGGCGCAGGTCGAGCTTGACGACGTCGGGACGCAGCAGCGGCATGAACGCCAGTGACATCGGGTCTGCGCCGACGTCGTCCAGGGCGATCGCCCAGCCGGCGGCGCGGACCTTGTCCACGGTCGCGAGCAGCTCCGCGGGACGGTGGGCCAGGGCGCGCTCGGTGAGCTCGACGACCACCCGGAGCCGGTCAGGCACGGAGGCGGCGATGCTCAGCAGCTCATCCAGGGGGGCGCTGTGCAGGACCTCGGGCTCGACGTTGACGAACAGGGTCAGTGGCTCGACCAGGCCGTGCTCGATGGCACCGTGGAAGGCCGCGGTGCGGCAGGCGCTGTCCAGGGCGGCCAGCAGGCCGTGGGCCCGGGCAGTGGAGAACAGGGCGTCGGGGGTGTGCAGCGGGGAGCCCAAGGGCCCGCGGGCCAGGGCCTCGTAGGCAACGACGGCGCCGGTGGCCAGGTCGATGATGGGTTGGAAGACGCTGTGGACACCGCCAGCGCGCAGGGTGGAGGCGAGCTCCTCGCGGGGGCGGACCAGGTCGCTGGTGAGGTCCATACCGGGCTCTCTGTGTCAGGTGGACGCGCCGAGGGGATGTGGGGCGTCGTGGGATGAGTCGCTGGATGGGCGACCCCATGTGCCTCGACAGCGGTGAAGTACTTGTGAAGCGGTTTCCGCCGAATGGCTCAGCCCTGGACCGAGAGCTCACCCCCTCTAGAGAGGCCATCCGCAGCGGCACGCTCCCGAGCTGAGATCGTCGACGGGCTAGGACCTCACGGCTGTCCGCTGCCTCCTGCCCAGGGTTGAGACGGCGTCCGCGGCCCCAGTTCCCGCGGTGCGTGGTCGGACAACCAGCCCGCAGGTCGGAGCGGGGACGTAGTGCCAGAGCGGCCGGTGCCGCTCACCTCTCATGCCCCTGCCCGCACGCGCCGATGTACAGGTGGTGCCCCACCCGCTCCCATCTGAGCACGCCCGCCCCACACGGAAGGTGGATGGGGCTGCTCCAGCTTGCGCGTCGACCCCCGTGCCAGGTCCCGCCTCGCCTCCCGCGACCGCTGCGGGGTCGTCTGCAATGCCGGCTGCGGTGCCGGCTGCGGCGCTGCCTGCTGCCCCGGCCGACCCCCGTGACCCCCGGTGGCGAGCAGCCCTGGAGCTGGTCATCGCCGAACCAGCGCGACTGACCCTGCACGTGCAGCCCGTGGTGGAGACCGCTCAGGGCAGCATCGCCGGCTACGAGGCCCTTTCCCGCTTCCACGGCCCCTTCACCGCCGCCCCCGACCTGTGGTTCGCCGCCGCCGAAGCCTGCGACCTCAACGCCCTGCTGCAAGGACGGGTCGTCGCCGCAGCCCTGGGACTGCGCCGCCTCCTGCCCGCAGACACCTTCCTCACCGTCAACATCGACCCCCACCTGCTGCCCACCATCTACACCGACGTGCTCGCACCCGCAGGCGACCTCAGCCGCCTGGTCGTGGAGCTCACCGAACACACCCGCCCCGACCACCAGGGCGACTTCGACGCCGCGCTGCGCGCCGCACGCCAGCAGGGCGCGCTGGTCGCCGTCGATGACGCCGGCACCGGCTACTCGGGTCTGGCCCAGCTGCTGTCGGTGCGTCCCGACATCGTCAAGCTCGACCGCGAGCTGGTCAGCGGCATCGACACCGACCCGGTCAAGGCCGCCATGGTCGCCACCATCGGCGACCTCGTCGGACGGATGGACGCCTGGGTGCTCGCCGAAGGCGCAGAGACCCTGCCGGAGCTGGATGCCCTGGTCGGGCTTGGAGTGCCCCTGGTGCAGGGCTTCATCCTCGCCCGCCCCGCCCCCGACTTCCTGCTCGAGCTGCCCGACCACCTGATCAGCCACGTCCGGGCCACTGCCGCGCGCACGGGGCTGGTCGAGCACGTCGCCAGCCTGGTGCGCCCCACCAGCGCGACCGCTGACCCCGACCACCCCGACGCTGCGGTGCTGCTGGGCAGCGACGGACGCGTCCGCGCCGTGCGCCTGGTGGTCCCGCCCGCCGCTGGAAGGCCTGCGCACGCCGGGTCGTGGGCGCCAGCTCTCATCGTGGCGCCAGCGGACGCGATCACCGACGTCGCCCGGCGCTGCGCGACGCGCCCGGCCCGCGACGGCGCTGTCCCGCTGGTGTGCACCGACGGGCGCGGAGCCCTGTTGGGCCTGGTGAGCCCAGCTGACCTGCTGTTGGCCCTGGCCACAGCACCGGGCCGCTGAGCGCCGCGCCGGGGCCTGTCCACGTCGCGGGGTAGTGCTCCCACGGGCTTGTACGGCGAGCACCCGTGCGGGTGGCCTCGGGCCGGGTGCTCAGCGATCTGGTCTGAGGTGCCGATACCGAAAGAAGCAGCGCAGCCCTTGCTGCATGGCAGTGGTGCGGCTCCAGCCGCCGGTAGGTGTGGGAGTGGACATGAAGAGCTTTCGGTGCGGCGACGTGGTGGCTGGGTGCACGCGCTCCTTCCACGGCACAGAGCCGCAGATCCTGGACCAGGTCGGTGATCATGCGCGCGCCGACCACGGGCTGAGCGTCATCCCTGACGAGCTCGTCCTCCAGGTGCGGGCCGCGATGGTCCCCGCCTGAGCCTGAACACAGCGCGCCTGGCACCGATGCCGTCGTTGCTGGGCTCCTCCTAACAGCGCCCCCGCCCGGTTCTGGCCGGTCGGGGGCGCTGCCGCGTCAGCCCCCAGGGCCCTTCCCCGCGGGGCGCCGGTGCGGTCACGAGTGTCACGCTCGGCGGTGTCGTCCCCTGCGGTGGCGTCTCCTGCGGCGTGGACGACCGCGCCGAGGGACCCGCCAGCGTGCTCCGGCCTGAGGAACTCACGACACACGCCGACAGCCCGCCGGAATCGGCATGATGTGTGCCACACATCGGCAGGGGGCCAACGATGCATGGGCAGGCGCAGACACAGGTGCGAGTTCTCGCGCTGCTGTACGCCCTCGGTGGGCTGCTCAGCCTGTCCTCGGCGACCTGGCCCCTGGACCCCGCCTCCCCGGTAGCGCTGCTGCGAGCCGTCGGCGGGATCGGTCTGGCCGCTGCAGTCACGATCCTGCTCGTGGGGCGGCGATGGCCCGCCGGCGTCGTCCACGTCGGCTTCGCGCTCATGTCGGTGCTCGTCGGGCTCCTCGCGGCCAGGTCAGTCACCGCGGTGGGAGTGGTGGGTCTGGGCCCGGTGGCCATCGCCACCTCGCTGTTCGCAGCTCACGCCTTCACCGCTGCGGCGGGACGGACCCACGTGCTCGTACTGCTGGCTGCTGCCTGCACCGGAGCGGCTCTGAGTGCTGCCACCAATTTCGCTGTGCCGTGGTTGATCGTCCCGGTCACCGCTGCGGTGGTGTTCGAGGTCCACGGCCACCTGCTGCGGCGTCAGGGGGCGCTGGCCGCCGCAGATCCCCTGACCGGTGTGGCGAACCGGCGGCACTGGGAGGCGTGCGCGGCGCGAGACCTGGCCCAGGCGCAGCGCTCGGGACGACCACTGAGCGTGGTCATCATCGACCTGGACGGCTTTAAGCAGGTCAACGACTCCCGCGGGCACGCCGCTGGTGATGCGCTGCTGCGGGAGCTGACCTCGTGCTGGCAGCGGGAGCTGCGGCGGGCGGACCTGCTGGGGCGCTGGGGAGGGGATGAGTTCGTGGTGTGCCTGCCAGGTGCGTCCGGGCGGGACGCTGAGGTGCTGCTGGAGCGGTTGCACGGGAGTCATCCGATGGCGTGGTCGGCCGGTTGCGCCACCTCGAGCGACGGAGATGAGCTCGCTGGGTTGCTCGCCCACGCGGATGCTGATCTGTACCAGCACAAGCGGAGCCGCGTCCGCAGCGCGACGTGACCGGAGCTATGACTCCTTGACCTGCTGTGGCCGCACCAGCCGGTCATGCATCCGCAGCGGCACGCTCCCGCACAACGATCCTTGTGGGGCCTGATGCCGTCAGTGCGGTGACGGCCGGCGTCGGTAGATCTTGAAGTATCAATCGTGCAAGACTCAATGATGCCTTCGAGCCAAGGTGCGAGTCCGAGCGACAACGAGATCGACCTGACGATCACCACTGTGCACGCCGACGGGGTCACCACCGTCGCGGTCGCCGGCGAGGTCGACCTGGCCACCGCCGACCAGCTCAGCACCGCGGGCCTGGAGGCTTTGGCGGTCCGCCCGCGCGCGCTGGTGGTCGACCTGACGGCGGTGCCGTTCATGGACTCCACCGGTCTGGGCCACCTCAGCCGTGTCTTGGCCGCTGCCCACCCCGCTCCGGCCAAGGTGCTGATCTCCAACCCGCGCCTGGCGACGCTGTTCCGGGTCACCGGGATGGCGAACATCGTCGAGGTGCAGCAGGTCAGCTAGGCCGCCTGCAGGGCAGACCCCCTCCGGCGGGCGAGCCCCCGCCCCCGTGGGTACGAACACGTGTGTGTGCGACGTGACCCCGCCGGTCTCCCTGACCCTGCCGATGGACTTCGCCGCCTCGCGCCGGGCGCGAGCGTTCCTGGGGCAGACGCACTGCCCGGCGCACAACACCCGGGTGCTCAGCCGTGCACGCCTGCTGCTGAGCGAGGTGGTGACAAACGCGGTGCGCCACGGCTCCCCGCCGATCACCACCGAGCTGGAGTGTCGCGGGGCCGAGGGGATGCACGTGCGCGTCAGTGACGCTTCCCCCGGTGCCCCTGTGGTGCGCCAGGTGGATGTCGAGGCCTCGGGCGGTCGGGGCATGGCGCTGGTGGACCTGCTCTCAGACCAATGGGGTGTGGAGCCCGGGCAGGCCGGTAAGGCGGTGTGGTTCCGGCTGCGCGAGAAGGCCGCCTGAGCCATCCGAGCACCGGCCCGATGACCCATCCGCAGCGGCACGCTCCCGCACGAGGATCCCTTGCGGAACATGATCGTTTTTGAGGGAGGCGACGGCCGCAGAGCGTCCATGCGTGTCGGTGAGCGGTCCTCGAGTGAAACGCCAGATCGCTAGACCTACCTAGCCGGGCTACTCATCCATCACCCATGAAGCCCTCAAGCCGACCTACGCCCCAGACGGCTGACAGAAACGGAGCTGGTTGCCGTACGGATCGCCCACCGTGAAGCTAGGACCTCCAGGACTGTCCTTCTCGAGTCCGGGCCGCTGCTGCGCCCACAGCCGTGGCCGTAGCTCCGCGTGCAGTGCCCGCACGTCGCGCACGGGGATCCACACCACCGTGCCGGGTACCCCGTCTCCGACGTGCTCGGACAGGTCCAGCCTCACCTCGTCACGGCCCAGGCGCTGGTAGAGCGGAAGACCTGGCTCGAAGCGGTGCTCCCAGTGCACTGCGAAGCCGAGCTGCTCGTAGAACTCTCGCGCGACTCGGCCGTCCTGCACCCGTAGCACGGGCACGGGCACACGGAGCTGGCCGGTCCGCTCACGGCCCAGCATGGCCGAGGCGGTGTTCCAGTCGCGGTGGCCCAGCTGGTGGGCGACCAGCTCCAGGGCGGTGGAGGCTGTCAGCTCCACACCGCGGGCGGCCAGGTCCTGCCGCAGTGTGCGGGCGGCGGCCTTTGCGGTCTCGACGTTCATTGTCATCCCTCGCTCCGCGCCGCAGACCGGGTGCCCGCGTTGCCGGGGGGGCGCTGAGCTCTGCGGGCGACGGGGTCGCTGCCGGGCTGACGCGTTCACCGGTGTGCGGGCGGCCGGCCGCGTCGTGCCGTGGGCTCATCGTGGTGCCCCCGCACTGTTGTCGTCAATCGCCGTGGGCCACGGCGGGTGGTCGTCTCACGAGCGTGTCAACGGCCCGGGTAGCGATCCCGAGTGGAACATGATCGCGATCCGGCGCCGGTGAAGGTCACGAGGACCGTCGGCGTGTCGCTGGTCGGTCGATCAGCGGTACACCGCAGGCAGGGCTGCCAGCGAGGCAAACCCTCGCGTGCTCCGTGATCTGGCGGCTCACCTCCTCGGCCTGCCGGTCTCACGTCGGCCGGACGGGCTGTCCCGGCTCGGCGCTGTCCGTGGCCGCCCAGCTGGCGAGCACCCGCAGGGCATCCGCGGACGGCGAGCCGGGCTTCGCGGTGTAGACGATGAGCTGCAACCCGCGCTCGGACGACAGGTCCATCGCCTGGTAGGTCAGATCGACGTCGCCGACGACGGGGTGGTGGATGCTCTTCTGCCCGAACCGGTGCTCACGCACGTCGTGAGAGGCCCACAGCCCGCGGAAGACCTCACTGCGCACCGACAGCTCCCCGACCAGGTCGCTGAGCAGGCGGTCGTGCGGTGCGCGCCCCGCCTCCGCGCGCAGCAGGGCAACGATCTGGTGGGCCCCCTCGTCCCAGTCCGGGTAGAACTCGCGGGCTGCGGGCTCCAGGAAGGCGAACCGGGCGAAGTTCACCGGCCGCTGCGCCACGTCGAACGCCAGCGCGAACACCGCCCGGAACAGGCGGTTGGTCGCCAGCACGTCCAGGCGCCCGTTCTGCACGAAGGCGGGCAGGTCAGCCATCGCATCCAGCGTCTGCTGCACCGACGCCGGCACCTGCTGCGGGCGGGCCGGCGCGCCCCGGCGCAGCGGCCCCACCCCGGCGTTCGCGGTACGGACCAGGTCGTACAGGTGGCGGTGCTCGGCCTCGGACAGCTGCAGCGCCCGGCTGACGCCGTCCAGCACCCCCTCGGAGGCTCCGGTCGCGGTACCGCGCTCCAGGCGGGTGTAGTACTGCACGCTCACCCCGGCCAGCAGGGCCACCTCATCGCGGCGCAGCCCCGGGACGCGGCGCCGGCCACCGAAGTCCGGCAACCCGGCCCGCTCCAGGGTGAGCCTGGCCCGCCGGGTGGTGAGGAACTCGGTGAGCTCGCCGCGGTCGTCCACACCCCGACGGTAGGTCCGCTGGTGCTCGCCAGGCAGTCCCTGCCGGTGACCCCACCGTCCGGGACTGCCTGCGGCCGCCGGTGGGCGCTGGACTGGCTGCCACGCCCTGGAGACCCCTCAGGACGCCCCCTCAGAACAGGACTCACCGCCATGAAGCACGCACACCTCGGCTCCCTGCAGGTCTCCCGCATCGGCCTCGGGGCCATGACCATGGCCGGTACCTACACCAGCGAGGGTGTCCTCGACGAGGCCGAGTCGATCCGCACCATCCACCGCGCCCTCGACCTCGGCGTCACCCACATCGACACCGCGGAGATCTACGGCCCCCACCTCAGCGAGCAGATCGTCGGCCGCGCCGTCCGCGGCCGACGCGACCAGGTGCAGATCGCCACCAAGTTCGGCCTGGTCTCCCACGCCGGCGGCGGCCCCGGCGTCACCGACAGCAGCCCCGCGAACATCCGGGCCGCCGTGGAGGGGTCGCTGCGGCGCCTCGGCACCGACCGGATCGACCTGTACTACCAGCACCGCGTCGACCGCAGCACGCCCATCGAGGACACCGCCGGCGCCGTCGCCGACCTCGTCACCGAGGGCAAGGTGCTGCACTTCGGGCTCTCCGAGGCATCCCCGGACACCATCCGCCGCGCCCACACCGTCCACCCCGTCGCCGCTCTGCAGACCGAGTACTCCCTGTGGACCCGCGACGTGGAGGAGGAGGTCCTGCCGCTGCTGCGCCAGCTCGGCATCGGCTTCGTGCCCTACTCCCCCCTGGGCCACGGCTTGCTGACCGGGCAGATCAGCTCCGTGGCTGACTTCGCCGACGACGACTGGCGCAAGACCAACCCCCGCTTCACGGGCGAGAACTTCACCCGCAACCTCGCGATCGTGGAAGAGGTGCGGGCGATCGACGCCGAGAACGGCGCCACCCCCGCCCAGACCGCGCTGGCGTGGCTCCTGAGCCGCGGGGAGGACGTCGCGCCCATCCCCGGCACCCGGCGCGTGGCCCGCGTGGAGGAGAACACCGCCGCCGACGCCGTCGAGCTCACCCCCGGCCAGCTGGAGCGGTTGGACTCCCTGCAGCCGGCAGCCGGCGCCCGCCACGACGAGGCGAACATGGCCTCCGTCGACCGCTGACCAACGCCGCAACCAGCAGGCAGCCACACCGACCGGATCCACTGACAGTCACCTGACGGTCGATCATCGTGCGGGAGCATGCTGCCGCTGCTCATTCAGCAGTGGCGCGCTCCCGCACGAGGATCCGCAGCGGCACGCCGAACCGGATCCCTCCTTCACCCCTCGTCGGCAGACTGATCGCATGCACGTCGAGCTCGACGCAGAGCAGTGGCACGCCGTGACCGAGGGGGCTCTGCTGGGACCCGATGGCAGGCACTACCGGCGCCGCTCAACGCGGATGCGCCGTCGCCAGGTCGACGACCTGCTCGCTGCCGGGGCGCCATTGGTCCTGTACTGGTACGGCGGCGGGCAGCTGGACTGGGCTGACGGGCAAGACGCCGCCCGGGCCTGGCAGACAGCTCGAGCGCGGCTGACCACTGCCAATCCACGGCCAGACGGAGACGTGGTTTGGACGGCTGGTGAGTGGGTGAGTGGTGAGGCGAGCTTGGTGCTCTTGACCGGCGAATGCTGAGCCCGCATGGCGATCCCCCAGCAGGACAGCCCGAAGCCGGTTGAGCACCGCGTGAAGCCGACAAGTGCCCGGTCACCGGTGGGCTTTCGAGACGCCTAGATCAGGGCCCACTCACCTCACCTGCACTGGCCCATCACTGGATAGCCGCAGCGACCTCAGCGCCCGCAACGCAGCGCTGCGTACCGTGGTCGCCCTGATCCCCAGCAGCTCAGCGATCCTGTCGTCAGGCAGGTCCTCCAGGTAGCGCAGCGCGATGACCGCGCGCTGGCGCGCCGGGAGCTGGCGCAGGTGGGCCAGCACCGACTCCCCGCGCTGGTCGCCCAGCTCGCGGTCTTCACCGGCCACCTGGCGCCACAGCACGTCACCCTCGCGTCCGCCCAAGGCGAGCATGTCCTCAGCGGATCGCCCATGGGTCTCCCGGCGCCGGCGCCGCCAGCTGCTGGTGGAGGTGTTCACCATCATCCGCCGTGCGTACAGGTAGGGGTCCTGCGCGGCGCTGACCTGCTCCCAGCGCTCCAGCACCTTGGCCAGGGTCTCCTGCAGCAGGTCCTCAGCATCCGCCGTACTGCCGCTCAGGCCCCGGGCCAGCACACTCAACGCACTCTGGCGCTGCTCGACGAAGACCTCGAACGCGCGGACCTCCTCAGGGGAGGGCTGTCTCCACAGGCTCATGGCAGGTTGGCCGCTGCGGCGCGCTCAGCAGCGATCGTGGTCAGGCCCGCGGTGGCGCGGGCAGCATCGACGTAGCCCTGCTCGGTCTCCGCAGTAGGCACAACGCTTGTGGCCCTGACGGCGTAGCGGCCGCGGACGACCACCGCGTCGATCGACCAGGCACCGTCGTAGTAGCCGTAGGTGGATAGGCTCGCCGCACCGGTGTCCAGTGCCCCAGCGACCGGCCTGGACGGGTCTAGCGCCCCAGGGTCTGCCTCGACGGCGGGGTCATCGACGCAGGTGGACACGCTGGCGCCATAGGTCTCGCCGTACTGGCTGGCCTCGGCGGCAGTGCGGAAGATGAAGACGTTGAAACCCACCTGGTCGTCCCGGCGGGTGAGGACATCACCGGTCCTGCTGTCCGGTGGCTGCGGTGTCAGCGTGCCCCAGCTGGCGGTCTGCATGGAGTACAGCGGCGCGATCCCCTCCAGCACGGTGTCGCCGACGCAGGCGGTGAACCACGTGTGGCCCGAGACGTCGATCCACTGGAAGTCCCCGTTGGTCCCGTCTCCTTCCGTCGGGACTACGCCGGGGAAAACGGACTGCACCTCAGAAAGGGTCAGGTACTCCAGCGGACTAGCCGACTGCTCGGTCGCTGTCGGCATGGGAGCCATCGTGAACGAGGGGCTGGCCGAGGCGGTCGGGGCCGGGCCGGTGTTGGCAGCGAAGTTGTCGGCGGGCCGAGGTGACCAGGGCGCAGCAGAGCTGACGCCGAAGGCCGCGAGTGTCACCGCAGCGGTTAGAGCAGCTGAACCGGCCAGCAGGCGCCGGTGGCGTCGCTGACGGGTCCGCCTCAGCGCTGCCTGGGTGAGGTCGCGTGCACGGTCGGTGCTGGGTGCCGGCGGTGCGACGGCAACCCGGAGCACGTCAGCGACATGAGCGTCCTCGGCGGAGGCGGTTCGCCGCTCAGGGACCTCGACGGCGTCATCGGGGTGCTCGGGGGGTTCGTCCATACCGTGTAGACGCACGAGGAGCTCGCCGATGTTGCTCGGCGCCCAACATCATCAACAGCAGCGCGGATTGGCCTTCGATGCCGGTGGGCGCCGACGTGTCCGTCCGGGTCAGCAGAGGTTCCTGGCTCAGCAATCTGCCGCAGAGGCGACTCGTCCACAGAGCGCACCGCTCGCTCGCCTTCGACGAGGACTCAGCACCCGGGCGAGGGCGCCGGCGACACCTCAGAAGCCGGCACCACGGCAAGCAACATCTCAGGCCCCGTGGAGCGTCTACACGGTATGGACGTCTGGCTGGAGGGAACCGATGGGACTGCTAAGAAGACGTTGCATTAGTCGTTCACGAGCAGCCGAGCAGCCGAGCAGCGATCAGGGTCACCGCGAGGCGAGCTAGCGCATTGATCGTCTTCGCCGTGCGGTCATAGCGCAGCGCCAGCCGCTTGAACGCCAGCAGCCACCCCACCGTGCGCTCCACCACCCATCGATGCCGGCCCAGACGCTGGCTGGACTCCACCCCGATCCGAGCGATCCGCGCGGTGATCCCGCGGCGGCGCAGGTAGGCCCGGCA
>Ga0325403_1004597_pt1 | contig 12855 bp, 12 predicted proteins | sample PopdelMetagenome_19_FD_205665 | JGI IMG/M metagenome (GOLD analysis project Ga0325403, IMG submission 205665) | Populus deltoides microbial communities from Bellville, Georgia, United States - Xylem-PdKOR-R4 | ecosystem: Host-associated > Plants > Phyllosphere > Stem > Wood/Secondary xylem...
CTTGATTGAATGATGTAAATATTGCAAAATATATAGACAGACCATAAGGATTTTTCCCTCCTTAAATTGGAAAATTCTTTATTCTTTTTCCACAGATTTTAATTCATTGATTCCATTTGTCTTTGCTTCTTTCTATCAAGTGCAATATATTTACAGAGAAGTGGAAGAATTGTGTTGAAGTTTGGTGAGCTAACTGGTTTACTAATTATAATTAGGTATATATTGATGGAACAAAGTTGGTTTGATGGTTCTATTATGGCAGATGCCATCTGTGCTTTTACACATCTTTCTTCGTATTTTTTCTCATTTTGGTTAGAAAAATTACCCATTCACCAAAAAAAAAAAAAACAAGTTAACATTTTTGGCTTTGACATTAAGAGTTAAATATTGATTCTGATTAATGGTTTGGATTAATATGCTATCTTCGTACAAATAATACATAATTTCATGATATTCAACTTATAATTATTGATTATTTATAACATACGAGAAAAAAAATACAAAAAAAATGAGAAATTGTCATGATCTTGTTATATTTATAGGAAAATAGAGCAATTCATGATTTTTTTTCTTGATTATCGGATAATCTTGGCATATGACCTTAAAGAAATTGAGACAATATACACGAGGTATAACCTATCATGTTATTCTCAAATATGAGAAGATCTCATATTATGATGGGACAATGTGGATTGCTCATGAATCATTATATAAGTAGACTGTTTGAGCAATTGTCCTTTGAGGAAAAGAAAACATCACTTTCTTGAACTCATCTCCGAACCTAACTTAGAAATTGAGTTGGAGGGAAAGGGTAGGACTTAGGAGCACGTTATACATCCAAAAAAACATGCATCAGAAATTAGTTTTCTCAAATAATTAAAAAAAAAAGAAACCCTAAAAGGCCTCCAAGTGGATAAAGAGAGAGAGCATTGTGAATTTGTCCACTGCTTTCCTTTTTTGGGTCCTTTAAAAAAGAATCCAGCCATTTAACTTCTTTTTCTTTCAATTTGACCCTTTCACATTGAGTTGATTTGAATTGTACTTGTATCGACTGTTAATAGGATGGACTCAGCTGATTAGTTCGAAAAGCTCTGAAAAGAAAAGAAAAGAGAAGAAATACTCTATTACAGTGCGTGTGTTTTGGGTGGCTTTCCTTTCAGTACAAGGTTTCGCAAGCTTTTCTCCCGACACCTACTCTTAGCAGGATGAAACATTTCAGGTCGGTCCAAAGGAAGGAATTTGAGTGAAGAAACCTCATACTCAATCCTCATTCAGACACTCTCCCTAAGGAATGTAAAGAGAATTTGCTGACCGAAAAGAAAAGAACAGACATTTGAACTACTATACAAAGTTTCGGATACATGACAGTCATGTATGGGGTAAGCCTTGCAGCTTTTAGCATCTTATACTTTGATCAAGAAATATAGAAGCTTGAGTAAGCATAAATTTGATGTTCGAAGACTGTCTAAGTTGCAAAAATCTCATGGCAATTTGTATGATTATGTAACCACAACAAAAGCAAATCTTAAGATGAGAAAGACAGCCACCAGTTCCATATTTTTTTATGGTAAGATCAGTTTCAGTTAAAACATAAAAATTTGTAGAAAACTAGCGGGAAAAGGAGAATTTTTAGCTGAAATGTGTAGGACAAATTATGTAGGCGAGTATAAAGAATATGATAGTTCTGAATTGCTAGTTGATAGGACAAAGCATGGCCTAAAAGGAGGTTTATTCACACCAGATGAATAATCTAATAAGAAAAACACATAATTTTAGATTCAACCATTAAAATAGACTTAAATTTTGCAAAATAACTCTACAAATTCAATTCTATTTGAGTTTGTAGGTTAAGAAGACCCTCAAATTGAACCCAAACAATTCTATTCTAGTCAATTTCAATATATTTCTGTTTTATTTTCAGATTCGTAGTTTAATTTTGAATTTTATATTTTCTTTTCTATTTGAACTTGAGATTCTGATTTTCCTTGTAAATGTTGGTTTTCTAAGCTAATTAAAGTACAAGTACAGTATATCATATTAGAGAAAAACATTTCCACAAAATACGAATTAGAATTCTTATGATGATAACCCTTTCCGGCAACAATTCTGTTTTTCTTTGCTTGCTGTCTTCTTGAGCGTTGTTGAGGCAGAACCAAAACAATAATTCCAGTGTTTGAGATAGTTTTAGACCATTTATAGTTAAATTAGGGAGCGAGGTGCAAATTTTCAGCGCAAGGTGAATTGTACGCATGATTGACGACATTCAACAATAACTGCTGCAGTTCCTGGGATTACAGATATTTGATCCAATGAAATTGAACATCAATAAAAGTCGGTGTAATATCACTAAGGAGGAAAGAGGAGTAAAATAAGCAAAATAAAGCCAATTCCAAATTTCCAATACCTTCGCGACAACCTACCTTCAATTCTCTTGTCAAAACTCTAGTCATCACTTCCTACTTATTTGGATACAACATACAGGCAATTAATTGTTGTCACAAACCAATTCCGAAAGGTTGCTTCTGTCGAGATTTATTCTTACCCAGCAGTTTCATCTGGTTTGCATGTTCTTCTTCGTCTTCCAGCTTTTTCCTCCAAGCAGCCTCTTCCTTTTGTCTTTGGATCAGCTCTAACTCACGAAATCGTTCCTCCTCTTTCCTTTGTTGCTCCAAGGCTTCTCTTCTCTGTGCTTCTTCCACCCTCCTCCTATTCTCTTCCAGCATCTTATCCAGCTCTTCTCTTTCTTTTCGAGCTTGTTCCTGAGTGGTCATATTCATATCAAAATGTGCACGAGGCCAAAATGACAGAAACATCTAATGAACTGGTTTTAGAGAGCAGCAAATTTCTGATACTTCTAGCTTCTTTAAAAAAGAACGAAAGAAAGAAAATAAAAGAAAAGCTTATTCATATGCTTTCAGCAATAAACTTTGATCAAAATAGATATCGAATGGTACACTGCTGGGCACAGAAGAAAAGGGAACTGATACAAATTGTAAGAATTAACTGTGGTGCAGTCCCCTTACATATGACAGACAGACCAGGTAAATCTATGTCCGAGATGGTTAATATAAGTGGGTAGAAGAGCAGAAGAAACAGAGGTGGGTAAAACTAACTTTAGGAGTGACTATCTCAAATACTTATCTAGGTTCAAGGTTCAGCAGATAAAAATCTTCAGATTCTGGCTTTGCACCTACTATGATTTTAGTAAATACAGATATGTTCTTCGCCCAACAGATAGATGACTGATCCGAACATTCTTTGATCTTACAGCTCCCCTCATTGGTTTCATGTTTGAAAACTACAATGCTTGGAAAGTACTTTAAGGCTCTTTAATGTTAAGACTTAACTCAACCATGATTTAGCTAAAACAGTTTTTGGCATTTATCTCCTTTAGAAAAAAGTTAAGCCCTGAGTTTAGGAAATATTGGAGAGAACTACAAACTCTACATGCAGGAGCACCTCCTCATCCTAATCGGTCTTGCCCACTGTAATGACCTCCTATTACTCACTGCCTCAGTTCTATCCCAAACCTTAAAGGTACTCTGCGGAGACTTTCACAAGTGATTCTACATTGCCAATATCTATATAACAGCAAACCTAAGTCTTTTGTGTTAGCATCTTATGATGATACGTGTTAGAAACGACAGTTGAATGCCGGGGATTCGGTCAGTTCTCCATTATTCAGGGACTTGACCCAAAGGGAACTCAAGATTATTTATGCCACGTAAGGGACAATAACATTGGCATTGGCAATGACAGCGAGTGCAAACAGAAACAATGAGAACATTCCTGATAGTGTCAATATTGAGAATGACTGATGCAATGGCAGGGGTAATTGACATCACTTCTCAAGATATCTTACAAGTGGAAATCCCAACTTAAGCCTAAAAAATCAGTATGATATTTAAACACAGTGATAGAAAACGCAATGGATGCACAAGACTCACCAATCTATCCTCACACCTAAAAGAAGAATAGAAAAGATGGCTTAAATTCACAAGATTGACAATGCCTCAATTACTTTTTTCTCTTCAAAAACTCTTTGCAATATAAATAGAAGTTAAAACAAATGATTACTATCTATCATAGGCCACTTCGTTTAAACATTTTACATGTTAAGGTCCTGATTTTTTACGACTGCAAATAACATACCAATAGGCAGGTGGCAGGTGGAAGCTCATAACCAACCTGCAACAAAGGGACAAGTAACTAGCGAGAGTTCAAAATTCTTACTTCTTTCCTTCTTTCCTCAGCTAGCGCTGCTTCCTTTTCCTTATGAAGTTGAGCTTCAACATCATCAAACAATTTCTTTCGACCTTCTTCTATTCGCCTCTCTATTTCTAACTGAACTTCCTCAGAGTTTAACTTCTCTTCCACATTTTTCCGAATGGATTCTTCCAGTCTCCTTGCAGTCTCTTCCTCTAATAGTTTTAGTACGGCCTCTTGTTGACGCCTGTTAGTGTGTACGAAAATAAAAACAAAAATAACAGCAAGAGTCATTCAATAAGCAAGCAAAAGCTATCCTAAGTAAATTGCAGATTTCCACTTCGAGGAAGCACACATAAACAAGAAAATAATTATTCATTAAACAACGCATGTTAGAATAAGCAGTGGCTTACTAAGTCAAAAACCCATAGAAGCTACCCTGTCACATGTCAGAACTAAATATCAACCTGCTCACTGAAAAGTGGCAAAAACCCAATTGGATAAAATAGGGATAAAAATTGAAGAAATTTAAAACTCACGTCACTAAGCTGTTAGCAATATTAATAAGATGTCAGCAAGAACATGCATAAGATATTTACCTTTTCTTCTCTTCCTCCTCTTTCTTTAGTTTCTCGATAGCAATTTTGGTAGAAGCAATACTTAGACTTCTTGACCTAGGCAATGGAGATAATGATCCACTCCTACTTCTACTTCTATGTCTTCTACGCCGCCTAGGAGGTGTTGGAGACCGGCTTTTACGCCTCCTGTAACTGGGCGAACGACTGCTCCGATGGCGACGAGGAGGTGGAGAATCAGAATCACTTCTCCTGCACTAAAAAACTCACAACTTTACATCATCACAACACACCCTTTTAAGAATAATAAAAAAGCCACTAATAGAAACATCAGTTCGCCTCCATATTGTACCAAATTTCACTGTAAGGTCGAATTTAAGTACCAAAAAAATGCCATTACAAGATTGAATAAAGATGACTTCAAAATCACAACTTTACAACATTGCATAACACCCTTTTGAGAGTAACAAAAGACACACAAATTGGATTATCAAATTACTTCCATAATTTACTAGATTGAATTTTTAAGAACAAAAAAACAAGGAAATAAACAGTGTCATTAGCTTTTGATGCAAAGAGTATGTGACCTGGATTGAGAATTAGAATAAGGAGATCGGCTGCGGTCAGCCCTTCTGCTTCTTCTACTACGGTGGTTTTCCACTGGCGACGGTGAGCGCCTACGCCGGTACGACGGCGACCGGGAGATGCTTCTAGCCATCTCTCTTCATTTAATTTTACTAGCCATAACTTAGATTTTGTATGCACTGTGCTGGATTATGTTTTTCAGACGGGCCAAGGCCCAATCTACTGTCTCGGAAATGAGTTCTAGTCCATTTATTCCTTATGCTTTTTCCTTTTTCTTCTAAAGTAAAAAAAAAAAAAAATGATTTACTGCAATTTGGAGGAACCTTGCATAGTAATTTTAATGCCTTATGAGCTACACATTATCAAATACTCAACAAAAATAATTCTGATTTCAAGTCATGATAAATGAATTTTCATGAATACTTAATTTTAATATGGTTGCTTTGTCTATATTACTAGAATTTAGTTATTAAAATTAGATTTATCTAACAAGTTATTTTAAAATTTAATTAATTCGAGGTCTTAGTTCATGTTTCACAAAAAAATAAAAAAGAAAATTAATCTGGTCAAAACTTCAAGTTAACTTGGTCAAAATTCTGAATTAACCTGTAATTCAATCACCTCAAGTTAAATTTAATCAAAAATTTATTGATTTTTTAAAAAATTATTCTTTAAAATTTATCTAAATCAACTCACCTCATTTGTAACTCAATCTTTATCTAAGTGATCTCTAATTGGACCCACCATTTCCATGGTTAAAAGAGTGCAATAAGGATAATCTATATTTATATTTACATATCTTCCTCTTATTTTAAGATATTTTTTCCCATTTTCATTCCCCCCAAACAAGAGGGGAAACTGCAATATCTTGTTTTTCTCATTCCTCTAGTTTAATTCAATCCATTTTTTTCCTTTCACTCTCTTGCCTTCCACATAAAATGTTTGAGTGTTTGTTTTTTTGAGACTTTTGGTGATGTTTGGAGTTTCAAGATAGAAAAACTGAGATAATAAAAACAAAAAAAAAACATATTTATTTTTTATTTTGAAAATATAAGATTTATTTTACGTTTCTATCTATATTTTATTTATTAAATATAGTTCTATTTTTTTATGTGTTTTTTCTATCTCATAGCACTGACCAAATACAATTTTAAATTCGTCATTTAAGCTTCAAGTCCTCCTAGCGTTGGGTTAATTCACCTTGTGCGTGCATGTTTCTACTTTCAATCTATAAGACTGTTAAGATGAAATTTAACTGGCAATGTCCGAGCATTAGAAATAATAAATAAAAAGTTGACAACTTGTGACTCCTCCATCCAGCCCTTTCTTCTCCAGACAGGGAACTAGGGAAAAGGACCGAACAGTAGGGAATTAACTAAAGAGTCATCTCAGAGGCAGACCATTACCAAACAATACCATATCCTTAATTACTGCAATTGTAACAGATACAAGACATAGAAGATGAAACTGGCATGTTCTATATGCCCGCCCACATGGGATAGTATGTTTTTTCCAGTGATTTTCTAGCTTATGTGCATCAATCTACAGGTAACATATAGTATGTAATCATGCATTAGTTTGATAAGTTTGTCTCAAAATCTTGGAGAAGCTTTATCTTGCCTTGGACAATTGTATAGCTTCTTGGTCAACGCTCGAATCTTCGGACCAAATATATTGCTGAGACATGCGTGAGAATTCTTGGTTCCTAGCATCCTCATGCTGCTCCCGCTTTGCCCATCTCTCGGCCAGACCTATTCCTTGCAGCATTTTCACCACTCCTGCCATTGTGGGGCGGCCTTCAGGTGAGCTCTGTGTGCACAGCAATGCAACCTGGACAATAGTCTCGACTTCTTTGCGGTCATAAGTTTCCAAGTTTCCATCCACTACGTCATCAAGCCTGTTTTCCCTCAGCAACTTCTTGATCTGTACATCATATTTCCATCATTTTAAGCATTATTTAAGAAGCATTTGTATAAGTGGAAAGAAAGACAGATAATAGACGCATGGCATGCAGTCTCACATAGTCAAGCAGAAGAACATCCTCTTCCTCCTCGAGTCGAGAAAGGTCTATTGCACGCTGACCAGTTACCAGTTCAAGAAGTGTAATGCCATATCCGAACACATCTGTCTTTTCTGATGATTTTCCGGTGGATAAATATTCTGGGGCAATGTGACCCATGGTACCCCGCACCTGAGTTGTAATATGAGTGAATTTTGTGTCAACCAGCTTCGCTAGCCCAAAATCTCCAAGAACAGGTTCAAAATTGTCGTCTAATAGGATGTTCGCAGCCTTTAAATCACGGTGTATAATCTTAGGATTACAATGCTCATGTAGATATTCCAAGCCGTGAGCTGCACCAAAGGCAATGCGTTTCCTCGTTGGCCAGTCCAAGCCTTTCTCGCCAGGCTTTAAATCTATAAAATGAATCAAAAGAAAATTGATAACACAAGTCACTGTTATGAATCAATTTAGGAGTGCTATTTATAACATGAAAATCTCAAAGATGGAAAGCACGGTGCTTATTCAAAAAATACCTCTCAAGTGGTATGCAACACTAAGATTTTGCATATATGGATACACCAGGATTCTCTCAGATGAAGTTGTACAAAATCCAATCAACCTTAGAAGATTTTTATGAGCAGCAACACTAATAAGTTGAACTTCTCTCAGGAATGCAGCCTTTCCTCCAGGACTGTAATAATCTTCGAGGCGTTTCACAGCAACTTTCATGTTGTCTGAGAGGATACCTTTGTAAACTTTTCCAAACCCTCCTTGTCCTATTATGTTGCTTGCACTGAAGTTGTCTGTTGCAAGTTGAATCTCACGCCATGAAAATCTTCTAAGCTGCCCAAATGAAATTTTGCGGTCATCTTCGCCTAAAATCACAGGAAAAAAAAAGGCAGAGTTTAGTTAACATTAATCAACAATTATTTTGAAACCAATTCAACTACACAACCGAAAACAAAATTTACCAGAAACATCAACAAAGATATCATTTTTCTCTTTGTGAAATTGTTGATATCGGTATGCCAAGACAACTAAAAGTATCAGTAGACCGAAAGCACCACAGCTTGCAGAAGCTGCAATTACTTTAAGTCTTGACTTCCTGGTTGAAACTGCAAATGTTTCATGATTAGGTTCCATCTGGAGATCATGTCATGAAGAATAATACAAACAAAATGCAGTGTCTTCAGAAATTAACCTGGAAGAGGAGACCTTGACAGGCAAGGTTCTTCAAAGCTCAGGCCACAAGCAATATTAGTCGCTGTAAAACTGAAGATACATAACAATTAATGTCAAGCAAACCAAGCTTGATAACTATGTGCCTACCAGTAAAAGATGATAAAAGTTTTAGAACTTAAATTACAAAGAATCACTATACACATTAATCTTGATTTCTATCAGTAAATGATGGGTTCTCTTTTAACCTCTCCTTCCACCATGTTTTCACAGTTAGGAGATTTCTTTTAACCAAGTTGATGAGAAAGAAAGTGACCGGCTATGGTTAGACAAATGAATCCAAACAAAAGATGATCAATGAGATGAAGATTCGAGTGGGATTTACTTGAATGTTGCAACTGAAAAGAGTTTATCTGGTATTCTTCCTGTTAAATTGTTAGATGAGACATCCCTGTCAGAGAAAAAGAATCATGAGCAATTGAACATCGTACGACCATAGGTAGAGAAATATAACTACAAACAATATGTAAAAGGCTAACCAGACATGTAAAGCAACCAAGAAATGTTTTAAGAATGATGATATTCGCAAGAGCAAGACTACCGAAAAGCCCTGTAGAACCTCATAATGTTGATTCCTTGATGGAAGAAACAGTAAAATGACTGAAATTTAAAAAAAAACCATGTTCTAAGAAAGTGTTAAAACAAAGTTGATGTGCTGCTTCATGCATATAAGAATAACAAAGCAAGGAAATATGACTCTTCAAGAGGCATTAAAGAATCCTTACAATAATTTTAAATTGGATAGCTGACCCCAAGTGTCAGGTATCGAACCACTGAATTTATTGCTGGCAAGATTCAGATTTTTTAGTTGCACCATGTTGCCCAGATAATCAGGCAAGGACCCTGATAGATTATTGTTCCTTAATTCCCTGCATGGAGAAGGGTAGGTTTTAAAAACATGGCCATAATTCACCACCAGCACTCATACCTCCTCTGGAAACACAAAAGGTAATCTTTTTTTTTTTAATTCTATTATGGTATGTAAATAAGATCATAAAAAGAAAACAATATGACATTTAAAGTGATAGTTCTCCTAGATTAGTATCAATTTTAATTTCAACCTCTACTGTTCAATTGCATCGATCTTAGTCCCGAAACTTTATTTTCATGTTTAGCAGTGAAAGTGCTAGGTTTTGTTGACAGTAGGTCTTACATCCCGGAAAACTGAGTAAATTATTGCCATCAGTATTTTCACATGAAAAATCAGATTCAATAGGGACATCAATTCGTATTAGAAATAGATTGGTTCACATTTGGGTTGGCCAAACTGTCTCAGTTGATAGTTACATGAATGCTTCTGCAAACATATAACTGAAAATCCATGTGAATGACAAGCTAAAACTCACAGGGAAACCAAAAACTTCAGTTTAGTGATTGCAGGTGAAAGAGTTCCTGAAAGTCCAAGTGAATTCAAGCTCCTGCAAAGTAGTGCGTTCACAGAGTAAATGCACTGCAAAATTTACTGACGAAAGCATTGTCAATCAAGGAAGACTCGAATAAAAATGCAGCAGTCCCACTGGATAACAGTAGTGTGTTGCAAAAATAGGCAAAACAGAAGTGTATTCCAAATACAGACACTTACAGGAATACAACATGTCCGTTTTTGCAATAGACACGAGTCCAACTATAGCAAGGGCTCACTAAATTAGGATCCCAATCTATTTGTCCATGGGAATCATTTAGTGCCAGTAGAAGATCTCTTAAAGCACCACCTGAACATTAGAGAAAGTTGAAACGTGTCAGTAAATATCTGATACTCGGTAGAAGGTAATGACTGGCAGCAGCTCCCCATATTTCATTAAATAGATAATATTTTCAAAATGAAAACAGGAAGAGACAACTATATATTGTACCTTTCTCATTCATAAGCATAATTGGCTAAACAAGTTAGATTTCTGTAAGTGAATTATCCAACCAATAAGGTTTTTTCCCAAGGTAATGTTCTATAAATATATCCAGATTTGAAGAAATTACAGTGAATTAATAGCAGTTTTCCAAGACATAAAGCAATTGAGTTTAAGAAGTGTAGCTTGCCTTTCTGCTCTCGAGCAACAATAGAAACATGCTAAATGATGACAGAAATTGTTTTCTTCTTTCCCTCAAGATCAAAATCATAATAATTGGGTCCTGATAATTTTCAAAATCAAAACATTCTGAGAAATGTCTGAACAGAGTTTAAATGTGATGCTTTCTTTCAAGACTACCAAACTTCCACCAAGATATTAATTCATGGATTTACATTGAGCCTGAAATCAGTAAAAGTATTTCCAAGGAATGATACTGCAGAGGGAGAACAAAGCTTAAAGAAAAGAAATGAAAACTTTTAGAGACTCCCTTAATTTTTTAAATGCCAATGATCCACTTTTTGAGGCCAGGATACATTGTCAGGCCTGAAGTTTCAAAATATCTCCAAGCCTTATATCTTTCCACCAGTATTAGTATTTGGAGCCAACAAATGACATTGTAGTAAAGCAAATTGTAGATAACACCATACCTTCAGTGTCAGGTTCCTTGGATGAATTAATGATTTGTAAAAAATTGAGCAGAACAAGACAGTTGATAACTACTTTCAGAGGATTCCTGATGGAGAACACTCCAAACATGTATCCGAATTTGGTGTAGCCGAAGGATTCAGCAGCAGACCTCTTGCCACCACTTGGATGCTCTAATAAAGCAAAAGTTTTATCAGTTTAAAGCAAAATTAAGCGCATGCTCTAATTTTACCATTACTCCTCATTTAAAGTAATAGACCAAAGCATTCACTATTGATTTCACTAACAAAATATATCCTTCTTTCTTAAGATCATGCACTTTAGGTTTAACTTTTTTGTATGCAAGTTTCCTTTATGCTTGCATCTAGACTCTAGGAGACTCAATTATGCTACCCTAATATGGCCTAAGATGGTGAAAGAAGGAAAAGGAGAGCACACCAAAAAAGAAAAACATTCTATCAGGTAGTCAGAACAAGTTCAATCTAAGCTTCTCCACATCCCATAAAGCAATTTAATACATAATTCTGACAGAAAAATATTCCCATGATCCTCATCTTCCACAAGAAAAGCATCTGATGGGAAAATGGAAGCTCAAAATCAACTTATTCCCACCACACACCCTAATGAAACAAGATAGATTTTGTTTTTTCTTTTCTTTTTTCATTTTATTCTTTCTTTCTTGCCGTTTAAGGAAGTTTTCCCTATAAGAATACATGATGTGTTACTTTCACAACAACGAGACAAGTATTATTTTCCCACCACAAACTTTGCAGGACCATAAATTGTTAATGGTCAAGGTTCGTTCAACTTTTCTGTCCCAATTTCTTTGTACAAAGCTACTTGGCTTGATCATAGAACAAGCAATTTTTCTTTATGTTTTCTCTTAGTAGTGAAAAACAGCAGATTTGGACTTCAAATTCATAATCTTTCAACAAAATGATCGTCAACTACAGAACCTAGCTACCATCCCTCAGCATCAGTAATAAACTCAACCAGCTAGTGATCCCCCACACGGACATACAAAAAATAAATATATACTAGCCTGAAGAACAAAAGAGAGAAGCTATGAAATTGACAACAACCAAGAAAGAATTACACAAAAAATTAATCTCTTGGTTGGAATGTAACAGTTGCAAGAAACTCACACGACAAATGTACATAACAGACAGGCAGACAGATACATCAAGAAGGAATGAAAAGAATCATACCACTATTAACTTCAGTCATGGAAAGTGCAGAAGACTGAAAAAAAGGTGGTGGCTCAAGAAGAAGAAAACGAAGAAGCTGAACACAGCCACTATCATGATGATCATAAGGAATAACTGATGATTAATGCAATGGACCCACAAAGCATTTTGATATGAAAAAATATGGAATTCTTGAAAGGCCAATAACAGAGAATATGGGAGGGACTAGTGGCGTATTGGTGGAGGACGAGAATGAGAATCCCACTAATTAAACTTTGCTATGCTTTTTCTTGCAATTGGATTGGATTAAGATAATGATTAACACTTTTTTTTGGTGTTGTTGCTTTTAAAATATCCAAATTAACCCGGTGAGATGCTTCTGATACATATCTATCAGAAGACTATTAGCATCTGTCTTTAGAGAAGCTTCCATTATGAAATAAACCATGTTCTGCGGAGACAAAGTCAATTATTCCTTGGTCAATTTTTCTTGGCCTCATTAATCTTTTAAAATATCCAAACGTTTGGGTTGTGGTACGAGAATTTGGGATCAGGGTATGCAATTAGGT
>Ga0325403_1004598_pt1 | contig 12851 bp, 8 predicted proteins | sample PopdelMetagenome_19_FD_205665 | JGI IMG/M metagenome (GOLD analysis project Ga0325403, IMG submission 205665) | Populus deltoides microbial communities from Bellville, Georgia, United States - Xylem-PdKOR-R4 | ecosystem: Host-associated > Plants > Phyllosphere > Stem > Wood/Secondary xylem...
TCTTGGAATATTTCTCGAAGCTTAATGTTGCAACTTGCAGTTTCTCTTGAGTCCTGCTATTCGAATATGAAGAACACCAGACTGAAATCTTGCGTTTCCTGCAGTAGTTTATTACTGGAAGTGTCGTATTAAACACATTATCCCTTCATTTAAACCCCAATCAAAGTAGTTTCGTGTAGATTGGAAAGACAAAGCTTGTACAATCTGCTGACAAAACTACCATAAGAAGCATTAGATTCGATAACGAAAGGCTCATCAAAATGAGACATGACAAGGATAAGAGTGGAAGTCATAGCTTAAAACTTTCATCAAGCATTCACCATTTCCTAGAACTACAAATCATTCAATAAAATAAAAACACAACATACAGATACACACTCCTTATAATTTCATTTATTTTTTAATATATTATTTTTTCCCCTCCTATATTTTACTAGTTTGAGCATTGAAGTGTCCATATATTTGTAAGATAGTTGTTTTGCAAGAAAAGTCATGGATCATCCCAGAGCCGTAGCATTGGAAAGCCCAAATTCATTCTGAAGCATTCCACGACTACATCATGTAGAATATGGCATCTCTAGTTGGATTTAACTTGATCATAATTATATAGACCATCAGAACTCACTAAGATTATAACATGTGAGCAAAACTTGGAGCTCATATTATTCTAATACACCAAACACTTGTTGGCTGGAAACGTAAGTAAATCCAGTCCAGTGGAAACCACAGGACAGCATTAACTAGGTCAAAAAGGTGACAAATCCTTGGTACAGTGTATCTGAAGAATCTAAGATGGTGTCTTGTTCAGATGAAATATTAGATAACCCCACATTAGCATAAAGCACCCATTCGTGTAAACTAGGCGGAACCCATTGTAAATTGATGACAGATTCACTCATGGTGTGTAACTCATACTGAGGCAGATTCGGTGCAATAATTTCTTATTGCAACGCCAAAATTCTTATCTTACAGATCCTTCAGCGGGCCTCTTTGGTGATGGCCAGTGGTAAGGTCAGGTGAGACTGTTGCTCCGACGAGACTTCTACAGGGGTAAGTTGCAGTATGAACCACAGTATTAACCAAGGCAAGAATACCAGCTGTTCCATAACATCTCGTTAAGAACCGACTAGTTAGGTCTACCGCCACATCCAAAATTACGTCCAACTCAAACCCCTACATAATACCCAGAGAACCGATCCCGATTGAAACTAACACTACCGGTACAAGATTGTGAAAATCCAAGTACTCACGATACGGAAAAGATAACAGACCGGACAACCAAAGATCTAACCGATACGGAGTTTGATGTGAAAACAAATTAGGCCACCCCATGCGCGGTGCATTTAATAGTACAAACTTGGAGAAGCCTCAAGGTATGGCACTTGATATCATATTTTCTTAATCAAGATTCTGAGAATCTATCTTCCACCAAATGGGATGGACTGGGAAAGAAAAGCAAGCACATCCAAAATTCCTGCATGATAAATCAGAAAAATATCTGGAACCATGAAAGAAAAATAATCGTTCGACTGTTAAGCACACTAACATAAAGCACACCGCAGTTGGATGGGCACCAAAAAAAATGGCAAGAATAATTCCGAAAGCGGACATTATATTATTTCCAGCACGGTTAATTAATACCATTAAATGGGACTTGCACACTGCAAAATGGAGTTTCCAAAGCAGGGCAGATAGTAGCTATTCGCAGCCAACATAGAAAACTTATATACAGATTCATTCTGTAGCTGCCAGCAAGCAATATTTACATGTACCTTCAGCTTTCTGCAAATGCATTGCAAGTTCCGACGCCAATGCCCATTGCCAATCCAATAATTTCATATTTCTTACCGGCCTACTTTACACAACAATTAAACTGTACAAAACAACAATTAAACTGTACACAATGCTATCAGGTTGATAACAGTCTATATACATGGTGTTATATAACCAGTCTCTCGCTATTCTGGCCGAAAGCTTGCCAGATTAGGGAGTTCAGTTGACTGAAGCTTCTTGATTTCAGATGCAGTTACCTTGCAGGATTCCAAAGATAATGCACGTAAATTCTTCAAAGGCTTCAAATAGTGTAATCCTTCGTTGGTTATGAGAGAATTTGAAACATTCAATGATACCAATTCTGTCAACCCTGTGGTCACAAGGAAATAGTGAACAAGTGTCAGCTGAAAAAGATATTTTAGTCAAATCCAATTTCTCAATTGAGTGCAAATAACAAGAAAAATGGCACAGGTAGTCTCGAATAATTTCATCACACTATCAAAACAAAGAAACATGACAAAACCAATCTCTACAAGCACACGTATCCCTGTGCATCATCTATAATGACATGATTTTATTTGCCAGGTGCTATGCAGTAAAGAATGAACTTATGAGCAACAAAAAGCAAATGATACCAGAAATCAACTCCAAGGTCTTGTCTGTCAGATTCGTATTCTGTGACAGGTTCAGAACTGTCAGGTGTACAAGATCTTTGATATTCTTCACCCCAGCATCAGTTAGTCCTCCACCACAGATTTCAAGTGATTTGAGATTTTTGAAGTCTGCTTGGCATAAAAATATTAGGAGTAAGAACATTTGGCAGAATCAGAGCAGGAAAATACACCTGGTAAAGTTTGAATTTTATGCCAAAAGAATGATTGTGGACAGTCTGGAGTCAAATTACTTATATCCGCAAATTTCAATAGCACAAAGGGAAGCAACTTGGGATTGAGACAACTTATGCAATGATAAAGTATATCCATACATTTCAAACAGTTTGTTCCAGAATCTGTAATGCGAGCGCCAAAAAGATCCAGACGTGTCAATCCAGTAAGACCTGCATCAACAAAAGCATTAGCAAGGGCAAAATATGATTAAACAGAGAAAAGGAAGATTATCCTTGTATGATTTTGAAGACTCATCTTCTATTCAAAGTTCTCTCTTTTTGTGGTTTCTAGATTAGGGTTTTTTTCTTGTTGCCTGAAGTATTTTGCATCAGTTTACTATTTAGAAACTTATGCTTCAAATACCAAAGTAACCTCAAAAAAAAAAATCTTCATTTCCGAATTCCTAGTTTCTCATCCGAGTTTAAGCTTCCAACAGATTTATCCCAATAACACTGGGAAAGAGCCCATAAATGTAATTACGTTTGCTTATCCATTGTTTTAGTGGGTTCCCAGCATTAAAAATAAACCTCCACCAAATGCTGAAATCCACAAATGCATTAACTTAAAGACACACAGGAGCCACATTATTTCAACAAAACATGACTCGGCACAAGAATACCATAAGTTTCTAATAGTTGCATAACCCAATACTTGCATTCATATTCATAGGTGAATCAGATGTGGGTTAATGCTTACTCGTAAGAGCTGTAAGTCCAGCATCTGTAATTTGGCGAGCATCCAAGTTGAGTGATCTAAGAGATGTCAGTCCAGATAACTTCCTTAAACCACCATCTGTTACTAAGGTGAATGATAGATTTAAGTTCTCCAGATGAGTTATTCCTAAAACAATGAGAAAAATTGTAAGAAAGCCCTTCCATTTGATAAATACACAGAGAGATGCATGGGGTAAAAAGTTGTCTTCACATCAGACAGAACACAAATAATGGTTAATGCAACAAACCCCCATCAATTTCATCCCAAAAATCAAATCCTAACATAAGAAAGGGATAATTAACTAAGCCTACTAAAGGGAGGATCACCAGACAAGCCAATTGTATGCTTAACGTGCATTTGCTTTTCTAGTGTTTCAGCTAGCCAACATTTTTCTAAACATTTTTATGTGAAAAAACAAACATCAAATGAATTTAGGGTCCCATTTTCAATGCCTCAGCACAATTAACAAAGCACAAGTACCAGTGAGTGAATCTTCGGAATCCAACTGAAAGGAGAAAAGATTAAAAAAAAAAAGAATAAAAAAGGAGAAACAAAGACGTCTGTAGAAATATTCCAGTGCTCTTGAATATGGACCTGCACTCAGCTTCATACACTACCAACCGTGCCAATAAATGACACTTTCAAATATAGCCATGGTGTATGATATGTTCCAAGCACAGAATCTTCAAGCAAGGTAAGCTTAAGTTTTTTTTGTCAATTAAGTGGACATCTAAAATATAAAGCAGCGTAAACATGCATACGCATTACACATGAGCATGATTTTCAACTCCCCACTTAATCTATATTTTTAATTCAAGACCTAATCAAAAACTATATTCTATTCTCTTTGAAAGCACTGAAAACCATAATCATTTAGTCATTAAAATCTCTTGAAAGTTAGAGAAACAAATAACATGCAAGGGAGAATTAATCATGGTGAGATGCAAGCACCAAAAGAGAATTAAGAAAAGGAAGAAATGGTTCTGGAGAGAGAAAAGGTGGAATTGAAGTTCCAGAATATTCTACAGCTAAAACCAGAATAGGACGAAGTATCATGAGTCACACAAGACAACTGCTAGATAGTAAGTGGATAGAATCCTAACCAGAAAGATGCCGCAGCCCACTGCTTCCAACTATAGTATCAGACAACTCCAAACTTTTAAGTGGAAGGCCTGAAGAGAGAAACCCAGCAGATATCAAAAGCATGCTTTAACACAAGTACAACATAGACCTGTTTGCCCCTCAATCAAAAATCATTAGAGCACCATTGTCGCGCCATATTGTCTTCCCAGACATGCAACTAGCTCACAAATTAAAGCGTCAATAAAAACACAGCACTAGTTGCATATAGTTGCCATTGCTACACAACAATGAACAATGAATGGTTCCTTTGGAACTTCAGCAATAAGCTGAGTCATTGCTTTAGAAAGTAGCCAGCATATTCTATATTTTCCAAAATACAACTAGTACGTGCTCTCAGTTATCAAGATGCATGGTTATAAAAACCCTTAGAGCAGATGGAGATTCTTGAATGGGAAAAGCAGCACTGACAGCTATTAGACACCAAGAACAAAGCTATGACTATCTGAAATAACATAAAACAACATGGTTTATGTAACCCTGGGTTCTTTTTCCTCTCTAACTACCAAAAGATATACAAAGATTTCAAAATTTTTGAGATCTAACGAGGATTCATAATAAGAAAATGCTTGTGAAGGCCAAATGCAGGATAGCTGGTCAAAACAGTTGCTCTTTTATCTCATCAGGAGTTTCTTTTGCCCTGGGTAGCAAGAGTCACTGTGGAAAGGTGGCACGCCACACTGACATTATTAAGCAGCCAAAATATTCAAGATAGAACATACCTGCCAAATTAGCAATGCCTTCATCACCAATCCTACAAGAATCCAAGTTCAAGCTCTCCAATTTTTTCAAGCCTTGATAGAAGTGAAATCAGAGAAGATGATAAGTGCAAGAACCATCATTTTATGGGAGAAAGAGCAAGAAGAAAAAATAGACTGAAAAATAATTGGTCGGTTGTAGGACCATGAATAAATGAAATCATATAAATCTTAGAGACAACATCAAAGAAATGTACAACTATATAGAGGTTCTCTGTATACTCTGTGAGGGGAGAGGGAGGGAGGGAGGGAGGCATTGCAAACCTTTTAGATGCACCAAACATGCATCTGTTACATCGTTGAATGCCAAGCTCAACACCTTCAAGTTTTTCAATCCTGTACATGTTTAATGCCGTAAAATCAAGATTAAATAAATATGCTCCACTAAACTTATGAAGGACATAGTAAGGTCACAAGTAAACTTAATTCACTCACCAGAGAACTTATCACATCCATCATCAGGTAGATGACATCTGTTTAAATTCAAGTAGGCAATGGTTGCGAGAGCTGCAAAGACAAGTTCAGAGAAACACCTACTTGATTTCCCATTAGTAAGCAGCAATATATTAAGTATTGGTTGAAAACCCAATAACTAAACAATGAGTAAACCTGAAATGGAATCTAAACAAGCAGTGGTAATATTGCACCCCTCCAAGTTCAACATAATAAGCTTCTGCAAGCCTGCCAATAACAAACAAATGTTGTTACATGTCTACCCTAAAGATTGGAAACAGTGTGCAATGACCATTAGCTAAAAAGGCACGCATTTGCCAGATTAGTTGGATCATTGGAGACCATTTCAAATATTTGGGAGCCAGAGCAATTTAATTTAGAAATGACAGATACTAGCTTGAAGAAATAGCAATGATTTCCATACAATAAAATTTCATACATGGAAAGGCCTTTAGGTGATCACCCTTTGTTAATAGCCATCTAATCTTAAAGGCGAAGCAACTATATAATCATAAAATTTGGGGCATGGGGGTGAGATGGGGAAGATGGGAGAATATTCACTGGTATAAGCAGATGTCGAGCCACATTCCCCTTTCACATTTCACAGATCATATAAATATCATTCCGCATTATGCAACATCATGTGGGGTATATGGATTGCATCCCTTTGGGAAAATTAGTAAATCTTTGCTTATGAAAAAGAACAGAGAGAAACATAGTGGAACCTCTTTCTTTCTTTTTTTATTGGAAACTCAGTGGAACCTGATATCTGGAATTGTTTACATGCACACCACAGGTGTTCCTACAGTCGGTTATGGAGTTTGCAATATAAGTTGGTAAGGTGATATCTCAAGCTCAATCTAGTCTAAGATTGTGTCTAAGTATTAATATATTTGAATCTCTTCCAAAGCATAAGAACTATGAGGTCAAAAATAACGAGAGGCTCTGCAATTTTCTCTGACTCTGGAAATGTACCATTAAAAACAGCTATTTGTTAGTGGCTTTCTGTTTTTTCTTGTGCTACACACTTCTGCAGTTTATACTGCCCATATCTCTAATGAAAATTGTTTACAATTGAACAAAGCAAATGGACCAGGAGAAGCTAAGCAGCCATGTTATTAGATGAAAACTGAGAGGAAGCAAAGTACCTCTTAAATAAGAAACTCCAACATCAGTAACGTTAGTATTAGAAATCTGTAACTCCTTCAAGTTAGTAAGACCTGAAACATGAGAAAAATGAGACTTTTGATATCAACCAAAATCTGGAAAAGGAAATCACAACAAATTTTGATCATCATCTAGTAAACATTCTTAAGCCTGCATCTTTTCTTTTCTTTTCTTTTATCTTAAATGTGGTCAATGAGGACCTACTTTTTTAATACTCTTTAACAATTCCATCTTTAGTGCTAAAAACTGAAGCTTGGCCATTGGTATTCCCGCCAGCCAAGGATGGCAAACAGTGCATTCATGAGTCATTCAATTCAAGTACCCTCAAATTACAATCAAAGAAACAGGTATTGGGACAGATAAGCATGTTCACAAAAACAGACATATACAGGTGTGCCCCTACAGATAAAATTAAACAAGAACGTAAATAAACAAGTACCTGATATAGCCTTCATGTCCATATCTGTGATGCACTTGCAACATCTGATATTAAGGGACTCAAGTTTTTTTAATCCTGTGAAAAGAAAAGAAAAAACGGCAGCATTGAAGAGTGAGAGCCAGATCAGCAGATTAGCAACCAAATCCCACGTGATAGGATATAGAACTGCTAGGCATAATGGCTAACATTGAAACTCTATTAAGTCATAAGTAGGCTGAGCTACTCTGTTCACACCTCTAGGAAGCATGCAATTTAAAGCAAAAATGCAATGTTCTCTGAAGAATACATCAAAGAAACCTGAAGCATTTATCAAACAAAAAGACAAACCTTTAAGATGAACTAGTCCACCATGAATCCCAGAACACCTCTCCATATCTAAATTTTCCAAGTTGAGTAAGGTAGAAAAGGCACGCATTCCTTCAGCAGTTACAGAGCAGCTCTTTTTCAAACTCAAGGATGTAATATTTGTAAGACCTTGAGAATACCCAGCAAGTGATTGGTGTTTATTAGTGGAGTGTCAGAATGATTATTAAATAGGTAATTACTTGGACATGCAAGAGAAAAATTTAAACAATATGGTGAATGGTAAAGAGAACAGCCATCAATTTCAGACATCAAACTGGAAAACATCTGTTCACATGCTACAAATGGCACATTAGGCAAGTAACATTCGAATAGTCAATTTTTTTTTTTTCAGATCATACCCTTGCAGCTCAGAGCTTGCTTACACCATTTTTTTTTCTAAATGGGCACATGGCAACATAAAATCTGTTCACAGGAAAACATCTGTTCAAGTGCTACAAATGGCACATTAAGTGAGTAACATTCAGATAGTCAAATATTTTTTTTTTCAGATCATACCCATTGCAGCTCAGAGCTTATTTAAGCCATTTTTTTCTAAATGGGCACACGGCAACATAAAATCTGTGAGATCTATAATAAATAAATAAATAAATAACAGATCTCTTCAAAATGCTCCAAAAATTCCTCCAAGTATGACTTATACTTCAAAATTTGCTACAATGCTTGAGGAAACAATTCAAAAGTAATTATTTAAAACAACAAACAGGAACCAGATCAACAACTTGTCATTCTTAGCATTATCTAACCATTTTCCTAGCATTAAATCTTTCTTGAAAAGAGAACCTTTTCCATTAAAACAACAAACAGGGAACAGACCAACAAGTCGGCATTCTTAGCATTATCTAACCATTTTCCGAGTGCATATATACATCTTTCTTGAGAAGTTGACCTTTTCCATTGAATGCTATGCAAAATAAGTACCGTCAACTCATGACCAACCAAAGTAACATGCAGCATTGCAAGATAACTTACTCAGCATTTTTTACCAGGGACATGATTTTGTTATCCGCATAACATTCAGCATGGTTTTCACCATGGATGAATGCAAGCAGATCGTCAATTACTCTATTCAAAATTAAATAGATTAAAAACAACAATTATAAATGACTTGACCTATTAAATTTTCCAAACAAAATAAGCATCTCCCTTTGAACTCCAAATTTCAACTTCATATGGTTAATGTAAACCCTAAACATAAAAAGATCATTCCATTAACATAGCATGTATAATTAAGAAGGTTATTTCCATAAAGCACATGGCAGAAAATAAAAACAGTCATCAACTTAGCAACAAACCATGCCCCGTGTAACAATTATTAATATAGCAATAAGAGTTAAAAAGAATGAAATCAGATTTTGCACCAACATAGCCAAAATAAGGGAGTCGATTGAGATGTACCACTTAAGTGTTTCAGACCATGGTCAGAAATGTTGTTGCAATAATTTAGAGCAATTGCTTGGAGGTTTGAACAGTCCTTGAGGAGACCCAACCCAGCATCTGTGACATCAGAATCAGAAAGGTCAACAGAAAGCAAAGATGAACCTTGTGAAGAGATGACATCCATCCAACTATCCATAACTCCAGGATATTCACCCAAAAGGACATCCTGTTAACAAAAAAAAGGCAAACTAATTAGTTCCATCCTGCATGAAAAACTGAAAATTGGCCCATGCTCAACAACATAAAAGTGTTTCTATTTAAAATACTTTGAGAAATTACCTGAAGAGCACAGTCTCTAAAAGCTTCAAGACAAGCAGCCGTAAGACTATGTGAGATTACCAATTCATTAAAGATTTGCTGACTTAAATCCCTTGGCAGCATAGAAAATGATTTATATCTGCTGATGTCCTGTTACAATCGAGAATAAAAGCTTGAGCAAACTGTCAAAAAGAACAATCCTACGGCAACACAAGGCTAAGAAATAAAGTAACCTCGCGTATTCTGTAGATGCATAATTCCAGGAGAGATGGGAAACTGCATCCTGGCTGAAGATCAGCATTGGGTCGAGCAAATGTGGTCCCCAGCCATTTTGAACTTGAACTTTTACTATAGTTTCCAGAAACCCCTCTTCGTACTCTACCCTCTAAAACCTGCTGGTCTCTCTTCCTTGAACAAATTCCACCCATTGACTTGTGATCTCGCTGGTTATCTATTGATGTCATCAAACAAGCAGAAGATCGGTGTTGTTTCCCATTTCAAAGCCAAAGCATAGGGCAAAAAGCCTAATATATCCTGTATGGTTAAAAGAAAGTATCACATTAGAATTTGTTTGACTAATATAGTAAGGAAAATAAGAAAGCTATAAAAGTTAACCATCTACCATAATCTAGGGTGACAACATGATAACACTACTGACGTTGGTCCATCATATAGTTCATATACAATACAATGCAAACTCTAATGCACTATTAACAATTCCCCAGTTGAGACAAAGAAACCTTATGGATTAAAAACAACAAAGATAAAATTCCTCGTATCAACTTAAGAAAACACCAGAAGTTCAGCTTTCCTCGTTAGGCGTGCCATGTGCGTACTTCAGAACCTCAAAACACAAATCATCAGCACTTTTAAGAAACCATCTGGAATCAAAGTAAGCCAAAACAACATGATAAATTAAGAAATACGGACCAACTTCCATTTCCAAAATGCAAAGAGGGTGATCACAGATAAAATTCTTCATTTTTTTTCTTATTACACAGGCAAGCTTGAAATGAATTGACAGAGAAATCATCCGTTATAAATAAGCAAGTCTCATCTCTCAATTCAAAAAAATCAAACCAATCCAACTTCCCAGAACAACAATAGGGGGCACATGTAAATATTCATTTCCAACAAAAATCACAACTTCAATCACAATCAAATGATAACCCGCTTCACTATATCAAGTTCTAAATAAAAGTACAAAGATTCATGCTACAAAATCAAGATTTACACCAACAAAAACCAAAACTTTACATGATCGTGCCCCTTTAATATCAGTTAATGATCATCAAAGTTGCAGTTCAGGAAACAAAACATCATCAAAGTTAGTAGAAAGAAACAACCTTAGAAAAGCCAAACTTTGATGTGATCAAGTGAAAGTGATCAAATAACAAAACCGATTTGTCTGAACTAAAAAGGGTCTAGCTTTGGAGAGGGAAAGAGAGGACTTTAGAGAGAGAGAGAGCACCGAACGTGAAAGCTAAAAAAGTAGGGAGGAGAGAAAAGTAGAGTGAGCGGTGAAGGAACTGGGGCTGGAACCGCTCGATGAAAGACACGTGGAAATTGAGTGGTTGATGAGGTGATAAGTGTTTGGTTTTGATGGGTCCCACTTTGCGTCCTTTCTGCTTTATCCGGCGGGAGGAGAGAAATAATGGGTATGCCATTATTTTAATTATTATTTTTTTCCTTCTTCTTTTCTGTACTGTACGTACACAAATCGTTGCCCGTAGCCCTACTATACATTTAACTTTTTTTGGAAACCTCAATTTCGTCCTTGACCTATATACTTATTCTAAATTTAGTCGAAACTAAATTTTATCAATTTCGTCCCACACGTTTCAGAAAATATTCAATCAGGTTCTTTTTGTTAATATTTTAAGAAATGCTTGCAAAAATTGACAAAAAGACCCTTCATTTATGCCAGAAGCGTTTAAATATTTAATTAATAAATTATTATGTTTGGAGTCAATTAAGAATAGATATATAAGTTCGGTATTAAATTAATATTTACTTTTTCACTCCTTGTGCTTCTAAAATATGATTAATCGGGCATGTTTAGAGGGTGCTTGGCAGTGTGGTAGTGCTTGCTTTTCAAATAATTTTTTGTGCCGAAATACATGTCAATGATTTTTTTTTATTTTTTAAAAATTATTTTTGATATCAGCACATCAAAATAATCCAAAACGTACAAACCATATTAAATTTTAGCAAAAAAATAAATAATTTTTTTAGAAACGCGGTTTGCACCGCGTTCCCAAACATGTTCTTAGTAATAAACTTCATGCAAGACTCGTTCTTTCAAGATGGTGTTTAGTATTGTAGTCCAACCGTACTTTTAAAAAATTTTGAATTTTTTTAGCTTCAAATTAATTCTTTTGTGTTTTTTATTATTTTAATGTGCTAATATCAAAAATAAATTTTAAAAAATAAAAAAAATATATTATTTTAATATATTTATAGATAAAAAATACTTTGAAAATACACTTCCAAATAAACAAAGAGTATGCATCGTTATATTAGATCAATCCACATATTTAATTTAATTAAGTATTTCACTCCAATTTACTTTAAAATTTCGATGCACTGAATGGAAACCCATGTATCATTTTTTTTTTTTTTCATGAATCCACTCGTCAAAAAATCTCCATTCTCGTATATCCAGAAGGTGAATTTCTTTAGAAAATCTTGAAGATCCAATCACTGTAGTTAATGAGTCAACGTAAGCAATTAATAGGGTAAAAAGTGGTATGATCATAACATGAACTGAGTTAGTATTTATTGTAAAATCGAGGGACTATTCTTATCTTTGAATCCGTGACTTTAATTAATCTCTACGGCAATACTAATAAATGTTTCGAGATATTTTCGAAGAGGGCATTCGTGGCCCCCTGTTTCGTCCATAGATTTATTTATGTTATCCACCTGAGACACTCAGCTGTGGGGCCGGCTGGCCGGGAGACGACGACGGGAGGAAGGATGCTGTGGATAGAAGGAGTATTTTATAGAATTTATTAATTAGGGATAACTACGAAATAATTAATCATAAAAGTGCGCTAATGATACCAATCTTAAGTGCAGGAAAGAGTATTTTAATAGCAGCATAATGGGATAGACGGCAATGTTCTTTCCTCTGTGTATATTTCCAGTTGTTTGAAGGGAGGAGGAGAAGCAATGGTAGATTCATTGACAAAGAATGTATATTTAAAGTAGTTGTTGCCCTTTCATCATTATTCCTGGGAAACATGAGACAACTTCCATAAAAGCCTTGATTGATTGCTTGTATTGGACGGCAATTCCATTATTTTTAATTCATAGGTGGTGGATTGAATGATTAGGAAGTTCCTTACAAGACTTAACTCGACTTTGGTGGAATTAACTCCATCTAGGTGGATTAATTAGCTGATTTAGGATTTAATTCAAGTCCAATAATCAAACTTCTTACTTTTCTTTTCAGGG
>Ga0325403_1004601_pt1 | contig 12848 bp, 12 predicted proteins | sample PopdelMetagenome_19_FD_205665 | JGI IMG/M metagenome (GOLD analysis project Ga0325403, IMG submission 205665) | Populus deltoides microbial communities from Bellville, Georgia, United States - Xylem-PdKOR-R4 | ecosystem: Host-associated > Plants > Phyllosphere > Stem > Wood/Secondary xylem...
TAGCTAACTAAGAAATTGGTCTTGCTCAATATGGAGCTGTAGAACCCCAGCTATGGGTCATCAACCGAGATTGGGTCTTGACAGACCCTGTAGGGTAGTGTTTGTTGATGAGCAATTTTGACTATCTTAAAGGCAGAACTGGGTTCTCCTTCCTTCAAAGAACTTATAGCCTCGTGTATTAGCTTTCCAACGAGATCAATCTCAGTTAAAATGGAGTTTTAGAACTTTAGATATAGTTAAAAATCTGATGAGTGTTCAGACAGTAACAGTTGGAAATTGGATAGTAACAGTTGGAAATTGGACAGTAACAGTTCAAAGTCAAACAGTAACAGTTGGAAAAGTCAAACAGTAACGGTTGGAAAGGTCAAAGAGTAACAGTTGGGTTGGAAAGGTCATACAGTAACGGTTGGAAATGTCAAACAGTAACGGTTGGAAAAGTCAAACAGTAACGGTTGGAAATGTCAAACAGTAACGGTTGGAAACGTCAAACAGTAACAGTTGGAAACGTCAAACAGTAACGGTTGGAAAGGTCAAACAGTAACAGTTGGGTTGGAAAGGTCAAACAGTAACAGTTGGAAAGGTCAAACAGTAACAGTTGGAAAGGTCAAACAGTAACAGTTTAAAGTCAAATAGTAACAGTTGGAAAGGTCAAACAGTAATAGTTGGAAATGTCAAATAGTAACAGTTGGAAAAGTCAAACAGTAAAGGTTCAAAGTTAGACAGTAACGGTTGGAAAAGTCAAACAGTAACAGTTGGAAATTTGACAGTAACAGTAGACTTTCACGTGAATACTATAAATAAGAGAATTGAGTCATACGAACACTTGTATATTGAGATATTAACTCCGAAAATATACATGATATATGAATGTATGTTATTATGAGGAAATGAACATGCATAGAAAGTAACATATGAGTAATGGATGAATATGAATTCTCTATAATATCGGCTTGAAAGAATCATAACCAAAACAACAAGAACTTCCTTGTGATTCAGGAGGAGCAACCAGGATTGGATCTTCTGTTAGGGGAGGTCGCGAGACAGGCGAAGCAGGTGCGTGATTTTCCCTCCTATTTGCACTTATACAATTTAGAATCCTTCTGGTGAATGCAATTATAATAAATATTGTGTTCAATGTAAATAAAGTCTAGTGTATTTACACGATTAGCTTCGGCTAATGGCATCCGTGATAGGATTGCCGAGATATGATTTACACGATTAGCTTCGGCTAATAGTATCCGTGATAGGATTGCCGGGATATGATTTACACGATTAGCTTCGGCTAATGACATCCGTGATAGGATTGCCGGGATATGATTTACACGATTAAACCTTGCAATGTCATCCAGTTTATGGAAGTAAATAAGATTATTCAATTAAGAATATACAAATGAGTGTTCATTGGGTTTAAAAGATTTACAAGCAAAATATAAGTTTTTGTTAGAGTTCTCATGGAGTCGATAGAAAGCTAATACTTCATTCGTATTCATTACATGAGCATACATATATTCTTTATCAACATAATGGTATGTTTATTTATGTAACAGGTCCATCAAACATCTAGGAAGATCATTAGTTTAAGACTCTACTTTGTGAAACTTATGTAAATATTTAACGTAAAACAAAAGGGAATCAACGTGTTTATGTAGTATACTTTTGTGCAAACCTTGATGTATTTATAAAGGTTCAGCTTAGCATGTAGTATCTTAGTTATTTTGTAATTAACCCTTTTGAAATATTTAAGAACACTTCTTATTTTGTAAATACCTTCTTTGCATGTTAGTACTCGTTTTCCTTTAAATTTTATGATATAATGTGTTGGACTATGTTCATATTAAACTTACTTGTAGGATATATATATATATATTGTGTGGATTGTATGAGGTGTGGAATTATGAGGTTTGATATAAGGACCGGAATTAAGGGACCTTGTGATGATGGGTTGTTTGAGTAAACTAATAATAGTCGATAACTTGGGATGTCCTAAATGCAAACGAAACTCTGCCGAATTTTTGGAAAAAAAAAATTTACCCTCAAATAAAGAGGATATTTTGGAATTCTTAACATTGATCAAGTCGTACAGTCAGACTATTACAGGGACAAACGAATGATTAGCTTCGGCCAATGGCATCCGAAGGGATGACCGGGACAAACGATTGATTAGCTTCGGCTAATGGCATCCGAAGGGATGACCAGGACAAACGAATGATTAGCTTCGGCTAATTGCATTCGAATGGATGACCGGGACAAACGAATAATTAGCTTCGGCTAATGGCATCCAAAGGGATGACCGAGACAAATGATTGATTAACTTCGGCGACAAACGATTGATTAGCTTCAGCTAATAGCATCCGAATGGATGACCAGAATAAATGAATGATTAGCTTCGGCTAAAGGCATCCAAAGGGATGACCAGGACAAACGATTGATTAGCTTCGGCTAATGGAATTCGAAGGGGATGGCCGGGGTGAGTGAATAGTTAACCTCGACAAATGATGTCTTAAAAGAATGGCCGGATTTAAGATTATAGTTGATTGCAAGAATTGGTGTATATATATATATACTGCAAGTTATGTATACCAAGAACATGAAGGAACTACAAATGTCACGCTTCAAACATGAGATAATGTTAATGCTTCGTTAAACTACCAGACCATTTTCTTATTGTTGTTATTATTATTATTATTATTATTATTATTAAGTAATTGCATTCTTGTAAATGTTTTGTACTGCAGTAGGGACGTCATACCAACAAGGTGCCTAGGAAACCTGATACATGGGAACCTACTTTTGCAAGGAATCATGTAGTTGCATTCTAAATCATGATGTATTTTATATGAATCAATATACTGAATGTATAACTATTATTAGATCCTTTTAGATTAAATTCGTGATGACTATTTGTTGGATAGAATACAAACTCATGACTATGCATGTATATTTTAAACGCGAACTTCTAATCATGCAAACATAATATTATAAGTTTATGTAAGATTCACTTTTAAATGAAATGTTGATTGTTGTTGATGTATGGATTATATATTGATGATGTGAAGGGAACATGTTCGTCGATTACCGACACGATGTGTGTCAAGTACAAAAAAAAATTTACTATTGTTTTGGGCTTGTAAAAGCCGTGCCATTACAAAAATGCACTTTAAAGTTTTTTCAATCTTGTATATTTAATCTTTCTCATTCAGTCCTTAATAATTTCATGTGCATTCTGATATACTCTTCTCACCGATTTATCTTTTTTATTGTCTCTTATAATTTTTTGATTTTTTTTTTGTATTTTCTCTTTTACCTTTTCTTTTTGATTTTTTTATACGAGATCCAAAAAATGGATAACAACAATTGCATAGAGATTATAAGTAATTAAAATCAATACAAAAATTTTAATGATCTGAAATAAGTTTTTAAAAGGTATCTTGTTAATCAAAACTTCTTTCTCTTATTAATGGGTTCCTTTTTGTTTTAAAAAATAATTATGTATCATAAAATTTATTTATTTTTATTTAAAATCTTATGTTAATATGAAAAGAAAGTTTTAATAAAATAAAATAATAAAATAATAAATTGATAATTTTGACGGGAATTTATTAGAAAAATAATGTAATAATAATAATTTTGAAAACATTATTTAAAAATTTACAATAATTTTTTTGAAAAATAGATATTTTATTCATATTTAGAAAATTATGCATATTAAGTTTATAAATAACCATGTAGAATGAAATTGTTAATATTACTATGAAAGATGCTAATATTATTTAAAAATAATGGCATAATTGATCAATTATTTAAGCATCATTTAAATTAATTTCTTTTAAAATAATTCAATTACAAATGTGTAAAGAGAAAAAAAAAACAATGAGATAAGAAAATGAAGGGCCCTAGCTCATAAGAAACACAAGCGTGCGCGGACGACATGTTATCCGCCTGATTCATATGAAACACGAGTGCATCGAAACCATAGCCCACACGCCTAATTTTTTTAATAGGGTGGATGTTGTCTACACCAATTGTTTTTTGTTTTAAATAAAGCGATTGACACTTTGCTCACCTGTTGTCTTTTCCACTCATCAAAGGTGCTTCCAATGATTAGAAAATCAAGATCTAAGTTTGTGGATCCTAGGAATCTAGATTTCAACCTATTTTTATCTAAAAACATGAAAAAAAAAATACTCGATCAACTTCTATATCCTCATTTCTAACAACAAAACATATTGATCTCACAGGCCTACAAACTCAAAATCAAATTAAATAGAAAAACTTTTAAAGTTCTGATCTACTTTTTGCTATATCTTTAAAGATGAAAACCACCACCACCAAGTCCCTCTCTCATTACAAGATTTCACAGTTTTACCGACAAAACTATTCTGTCGGTCTGTGATTCAGAGTTCGTCATTAATTCTTTTACCGACAACATCCTCAATGGAAACCATCCGTCGACTTTCCTTTCATTGTAATACCTAATTCCGTCGCTACATCGGTCGGAAAAAAAACAATTGCCGATAGTTTTACAGACAGAATTTGCGTGCCAAAAAAAAATTTCCCGCTAGAAATATATTGACGGATTGATTCCGTCGATAATTGGTTAAAATGCCGACGGACTATAGCCCTCGATAACTTTGTCGGTGAGTGTGTGAATTACCAACAGAAGATATCTGTCGGTAACTTCGTCGGTGATGGTGGCATTTGCACCAAGTTACTGTGAAATGCCGACGGACTCATTCCGTCTGTAAAATTGTTGGTACGATTGACATTTCCTGCTCTCTGTCAAATGCTAACGGATACATTTCGTCGGTAAAACCCTTTGTGATTATTTTTAAATATGTTTTTAAAAAATTATTTAGAATACATAATATAAAATTATATAAATTAATAGTAAAAAAAACCAATTATGCAAATAAAATTTTTATTAAACATCAAAAATGAAAAAATAAAGTTAAATAATATACATTACAAATTGAATGTGTTTCAAAAAAAATATTAAAACTATTAAAGTTAAATAATATTCATTACAAATTGAATGTGTTTCAAAAAAATATTAAATTAACTATTAAAGTTAAATAATATTCATTAAAAATTAACATAATGGTGGATTTGGCAAAGCTGTTCATAATTCAACGAGAGTTGTGTATACCTAGCCGATAGGTGGTCATATTTTTTGGTGAGCTGAACCGTGTATTGCTGCAAGGCCACGAACTCCTTAGATTGGGTGCTCGATACTGATTGGGAGCTCTTAATGGTTGAGACACTAGGGGCCGCCCGCAAGTTCTCGCTGTAATGTTGGAGAGCCCGTACACCCGATTTTTATAGGGTCCACCGGACGATCCAACCTCCATCCACAACTTTGGATCCAAATCCAGATGGGTCAAAGGATCGTCCCCATATCTCTCCCTCAACCAGCTATTACAGGTCTCCTGAAAATGAAAAAAGTAATCATCATATTCAATTCAATAAAAATAATAACTTACGAAATAAAATGGTTGAACAAACATACCACAAAATGTTGAGCACAGTTGTCAACGAACTATTTTGTCCCCTTTCGGCGGTCTTGACTCCGCACGTGCGTCTCAACAAACAGCTCCATTGAGCTCGGCTCACGTCCAAGAGACGTAGCCTATAATGAAAAAAAATTAATTAACAACAAATTAATTTAACAATATATTTCATTTAAATTAATCTTACCATCCGTTTCGCATGTGCAGCAAACAGAACGGAGCTGCCGGTGTGCGATGTCACCGAGCCATGAATTGGCCGATTCTGGTTGTCAGCATCGGACTGTGAGCGTTGTGTGAACCGCTTAGACATCATGTGCTCAAGATGTTGCGGCCATATATCTACCAGGATGTATATCGATTTGAAATCCCTTCAAATTGCCACGTCGTTCCAGCCTTGAAGACCATTATCTCTCGCGGTTTTTTTTTGCCTTTTTTGTGCTTCATACCAAAAATCACGCTACCTACTTTCATAGCAAGAAATTAGATTTTGAAACATAAATTGTTTTCTAAAAAAATCTTGTATTGTTTTCGATGTTACCTAGTTGCCGCGTTATTTTTCCACACCCTCCTCACAATAGTGTCATGCGCACTATCCTAGTCGAATTTGTCCTGTGTATAAATAATTAATTTTAAATAAAAATAATAATTTATTTACAATTATATTAATAATTTATTAGAAATAAGCTGGAAATTATAAATTAACACCAACCTCAAATTTGTCAAACCATGCGTCGATTTGAGGTATCCATTCAGGATGTCTGGATACCTGACTCCATTAAAATAATTGAATCTTCATCGATGATTTAAACACTGATGATATTACTCGAGCGATCTCAATGTTTGTGAACCTGAAAATAAATTAAATTAATGAAATATTAATTAGTTGTTCATAAATTATGTTATAATTAAAAAAAAAACTAAAACCTTAACAAACTTACATTGAAAGGTCATCCTTTCATTGTGCGTCGTACTTGTGGGTGAATTGACTCTGTTGCGAAGGCATGCCGCCTCTGCGCTGTGAAACCACGCTGGAAGAGGCAGCATCGGTTGACGGCGCAAGTGACTCTCTTTGACAGGCACCTAAGGATATGTCATCTTCGCTGCTAGAAGAACTAGCTACGACCATACGTGATCGACGAGCTGTGGATTTCGTTCTACGCATCTATATAATTTTATATGAATAATTATATACTTAAATTCGAACGTTAAAAAAAATTCAACAGCACCTCCCCTATACTGGAGACTACCCAAACTTTTCAAACCTGCAAATATTGACAATAGACACAACCAATTGACCCCATCTATACTAATATTGTATATAACATAACATCTATACAAATCACATCCATACTAATTCAAGGTAAATTCAACATTAACAATTACAATTCAACAAATTATTCAATTATTATGGAAATACAAACAATAAAATATATTCAATAAATTCAAAAAAAAAAAACTCTAGACTAACAATTAAAATTAATGGAAAAAATTAAACACAAATCATGCAATAATAGAGTAAAATTACTAATTACAAGGTAAATTCAACATTAACAATGACAATTCAACAAATTATTCAATTATTATGGAAATACAAAAATAAAATATATTCAATAAATTCAAAAAAAAAAACTCTAGACTAACAATTAAAATTAATGGAAATAATTAAACACAAATCATGCAATAATAGAGTAAAATTAATAATTATTCCAACATATTTAATTACTAATTACAAGGTAAATTCAACATTAACAATTACAATTCAACAAATTATTCAATTATTATGGAAATACAAACAATAAAATATATTTAATAAATTAAAAAAAAACTCTAGACTAACAATTAAAATTAATGGAAATAATTAAACACAAATCATGCAATAATAGAGTAAAATTACTAATTATTCCAACATATTCAATTACTAATTCTAAGGTAAATTCAACATTAACAATTATAATTCAACAAATTATTTAATTATTATGGCAATACAACAATAAAATATATTTAAAAAATTTTAAAAAAATATAGACTTTGGGAATGAAATATGCTTACCTTAATAATGTGTTTATTTTAAGACTTTATCTACATTATAAAAATGCACCAAAACAAAAAACATAACAAAAATAAAAATAGCTAAAAGAAAGAAAAAAAAATCCTTAAAGTAAAATGAAATGGAGGAAACACATACCTTTTAATTTGATGAAGATTCAAGTAGAGATTACAAGCAAAACAAACAAAAGTATTGAAGGAAATGAGAGGAAAAAAATAAAAAATGAAAGGGGAATAACAGAGTAGATGAAAAAAATGAAATGAAGGGGCGGTTGCTGGGATTTATAGCGTAGTTTTAATGACAGATTCACCGACGACAATAAAAAAAATATTATTTTAAATTATTCCGTCAGTGATGTTTCGAAAATCCGTCGGTAAATTTTGAATTTCGCACCATCATTTTTAATTACCCTCCATATTTTTCGCAGGTCATCTGTAATTCCATCAGCAAACTGATGCGGTCAGAGATGCATTTAATGCCCCGCCCTTTGGAATTCGCACCGTCCGTCGATGATTTTGTAGGTAATTTTGACCCCCTAACAGACTGGATTCCATCCGCCACATTGTTGGTGATTGTGGCATTTCCAGTAATATTTTTTCAGCTCTCTGTGAAATGCCAACGGATGGTAGTCCGTCTGCAAAGTCGTAGGTGATTGTGGCATTTCCAGTAAATATTTTTCAACTCTCTGTGAAATACCGACTGACATGAGTCTGTCGATATGGACGTCGGTGATAGTGCATTGTACAAGAAAGATGATATTTGTATTGCTTTTTATCTTCCTACAAACACTTAAATGATAAACTATCCATCGCACAAAACAATAACAACAGTGCTTAAACAAGACATAAACTTATAAAATAAATATTTTCTATTACAAAATATATCATCCATAATATATATTACATGAAAAAAATGTTTTACACAGGGCTTCATTATGATAGTTAGTCAGAATTTTCTTCTTCTTCGTCGTCAATTGAATAGTCATCACTTTCATCACAATCTTCAATATGGATATCATCATCTTCATCGACATTTGCTTGTCCGCTAGAGTTCAAAACAACATTCAACTCCTCTGCGTCAAAATTAACAAGACTATCATCGAAAACACAAAAATTTGAATTTTCTTCCAAGTCAATCGAAGGAGCAACTTGATATGGTTCAACCAACTCACTAACTTGAAGGACTTCATCTCGCACACTTGTATCTTCGTTCTCATCCTGAACAAGCTTGACACGACCCCTAGGTTTCGTTTTTAAAACAGACAATCAATCAACTCTTGATCGATCCTTTCTAAAGGAAGGGGTGTATGTGTAATAAACTTGTTGACATTGCTTTGTGAAAACAAAGACATCGTTTACGTTGCGGAGTCTAGCTTTTGAGTTGATTTCGACTAGACTATAGTGTGGATCAACTCTGATTTCTCTATCAATTGTGTCATATTAATAGCATTTGAATAAAAACACTATATTCTGCTCGCTATAATATTGCAGTTCGACGACCTCTTCTAATCTACCACAGTAGTCAACTTCTAACTCACTACTAGTCGATCCCTTAACACAAACACCGTTGTTGTATGTCTTTCTTCCATGCCCATATTCTTCAGTATGGAACACATATCCATTGACAAAATACCCATTATAGCACCTAACTTTTCTTTCAGGTCCTAGGCTTAGTGAAGACAATGACTTAGCAACACTCCTTCATATTTGATAAACCTTGTATGTAATGGACATCAATGAACAGTAAACAAGAATCTCGTAATGACATGCATACAGTAATTTTGCAAGTGAGAATGAGTTTGTGATAGTACTCACTTGTGTTCTGAACCACGTGGCAAATTGTTCATCTTGTAATTGAAAGATCTAGGATTCGGTCAGCTGTGAGTTATTAGACAACAAATATTATCGATATTGCCTGCAACTGATAATGAGTGTATGATATTACAATATATAAACAATATATTATTAACAAATTTTAATTAGTATTACACATATATATACTTACTGAATAAAAGGTCTTAGCTCATCACAGTTAAATAGAACATAATTGTGTGCTTGTTTGAACTCTATTTCCGACAAATATCTTCCTCTTAAGACATTTTTAGGTGTGGGTCGTCCAGGATTGGAGAATATTGACAAGTTCCCACTGGAAGGCACTTCACCGCCATCATCATGCCGTGAAACACGATTGATTCGCGTTCTCAGATGAGGTTTGAAATAGTACAAGATAAATGTTGAGATCTCCTCAACAATATAGGCCTCACATATCGAAGTCTCAACATGCGTCTTATTCTTAACCTTTTTCTTGAGATTGAACAAGTACCTGGATTGAATTAATCAAATATTTTTTATTAAGAAAAACAAAGAAAATACTTTTATACATGAATTACATTGCAACTGTAATATCTAATCGTTCGAATGGGTACATCTATCTATACTGGACCGGTCCTCCAAATTTTGCCTCGAATGATAGATGTATGGGGAGATGCTCCATTGAGTCAAAAAATGATGAAGGGAATATCATCTCAAGTTTGCATAGTGTATCGACGATATTCGTTTCAAGCCTCTCAATGTCATCAACATTCAACTTGCTGGAACATATATCTCTAAAGAAATAACTGATCTCCATGACTACATCCCATATCCCCTTTGGCAACAAATCATGAAAAGCTAATGGGATGAGTGTTTGCATAAACACGTGGTAGTCATAACTCTTCATTCCATATAATCTGCATTCCTTTGTATTAACCAGTCTTGATATGTTCGAGGCATGTCCATCGAGAAAACACAGACTCTTAAGCCATTTGTAGACTAGTAGTTGTGCGTTTTTATCTAACACGAAACTTGCTCTTGGTTTTGCGACCCGTGACTCATCACAAACCAGCTCCATATTTTTACGATTATAGAAAAAAGCTATATCCAATGTAGTCTTGATGTTGTCATTTGTCTTCCCCTTCACATCCATGACGGTGTTTGAAAATATTCTTAAACATGTTTTTTTTAATGTGCATGACGTCAAGGTTATGGTGGAGCAAATTGGTCTTCCAATAAGAAAGCTCCCAAAAGATACTTCGCTTTACCTAATTATAGGTCAAACCAAAACCAGGAAACTTCTGCTTACTTGATTGAAGACCAAACACAATGTCACCGTACTCTGATACAACATCATGCAATTCTTCACCAGAAAGACGCAGGGATGCAACATCCTTTTCAACTCTACCAACAAAGAAATCTTTTCTGTTCTTTTTGTACCTATGATTATGTGGCAAGAAATGACGGTGACAGTAAAAAAAGAAGCTTTACCTCCGTTTGTTAGCGTGAATGCCTTGTTTTTTTTTTCATGAAATATGGAAATGCTAGTTTCCCATACGTACTCCAACCAGAAAGCATTCCATAAGTTGGAAAATCATTGATAGTCCACATCAAAGCTGCCCTCATAATAAAATTTTATTTCCTCGATATATCATAAGTCAAAGCTCCGGAGGAACACAACTGTGCCAACTCATCAATCAACGATCGAAGACAAACATCTATATTCTGGCCCGAGCTGCTTGGACCGGGTATGACAGTAGATAAAAACATGAACTCCAGTCTCATACACATTCATGGTGGCAAGTTATAAACCATGAGTATGATCGGCCAACAAGAATAAGGAGCAGCAAATGACCCAAATTGGTTGAATTGTTTGTACACAACCCAAGATGCATGTTCCTTGATTTAGCTGAAAAGTGAGGATACATACTGTTAAAGTGTTTCCACGCTTCGCCGTTAGAAGGATGCACCATCACTCCATCAACCGCATCATGTGATTGGTGCCATGTCATGTGCTCAGCAGTCCTTGCTGACATGAATAACCTTTACAGTCTAGGTGTGATTGGGAAGTATCTATGTTTTTTATATGCCACTAGAGTCTTTCCCCTTCCAGTTTTGGGTTTGTAACGGGAATGCCCACATGTCATGCACTCGGTCAGCTTAGCATTTTTAAGGTAGTATAACAAATAGAAGTTAGGGCACATGTTAATTTTCTGGTATCCTAAACCGAGGGGTTTCATCATGGACTTCGCAGCATAGAAGTTCTCTTTCAGCTTATTCCTTTCAGGTAAAATGCTTCTCGCCCATTCAATAATTTTGTCATATCCGGCCTCACTCAACCTGTGATCTGACTTGATGGTGAACACCTGTGCTATGGCTAATAATTTACTATGGTTCGTGCAACCATCCCATAATGGTTTGTCAGAATCTTTCAACAAATCAAAAAACCTAGTTGCATCTATATTAGGTTCTTATTCTATGATTGTACATTGATTGACATTACCTTGATTCATTCTCATTGCATCCATAACCATATTCCTGTAAGGATTAGTGTTGTCATTTTCCGTTTCATGCACGTTGCTAGCACTAGAAGTTGACCCAACCACCTTTTCTCCCATTCTCTACTTACGAACAAATACTTCTTCGTGTGATTACCAACACTGGTAATTCTCCATAAACCCTTTGTGTAGAAGATGCATCATTACAACATCTAGATGCAAATACTTTTTATTTTGACACTTCTTGCATGGACACCTAATATCGCCTCCAGTAAAATTTCTAGAAATAGATGTTGCGAAATTAACAAAATGCTTATGAATATGAAATTGTTAGAAGATGAACAGGAATGCTGAAAGGCCCAAAATAATTTAAAACAATGAATTAGACACTTTATTTAATTACTTAGTACAGATAAGTTGAAGGATTGCTACCTTGACCAATGAACTGAAAATATTGTTAATTTCTAATGAGTGGCCTATGGTTTCACCAAATCAAACATCATGAAAATGAATAATCGATCTCTTTGGGATGTGAATCCCAAATCTTAAACTCCATTTCTCTATTAACTATGATAAATCTATTTATTAAATGTAGTCCTTCAACTCTTTCCATAAAAAGAAAAAAATAAATAAAAAATTGGTGAACCAACCACATTTGATCACGGACACAAGGTAATGAAATAGTCGTTTCCACTTGGACAATTAAATTTGCCAGTTGCATCATCAAAAGCACAAGTATAAGCTTGAGGACACTTCTGTTTAAAAGTAGTCGAATATTGGTTAGGATGACATTTGTCAGGTGTCTTATACTGTTCTGTGCAGCAGAATTTTATCTCTCTAAATGCCATACGCGCACTCTTGCAGGCAATCACAGACCCATCTGGCCCCTCACTGCTAAATTAGGATCACAAACAGTATTCACATTAGCTGCACAGCTTGCAGATTTGCAGCCAGGAGGACCTGCTTTTGGGGTTACCAAATTAAA
>Ga0325403_1004604_pt1 | contig 12845 bp, 7 predicted proteins | sample PopdelMetagenome_19_FD_205665 | JGI IMG/M metagenome (GOLD analysis project Ga0325403, IMG submission 205665) | Populus deltoides microbial communities from Bellville, Georgia, United States - Xylem-PdKOR-R4 | ecosystem: Host-associated > Plants > Phyllosphere > Stem > Wood/Secondary xylem...
AAAAAAAAAAAACATATTTGGTACTTCTCTTTGAGTTTTTTTTTTTAAATTCTTAATTGAATTCAAATTCAAATTCAAAATATAATATGAGAAAAAAGAAACTGATTCATGATTTAACAAATGATGTCTCAAAGGGCTAATTTCTAGTTAGGGTAGACATGAAAATATTAAATAGTATGTGTGCTGCCTGTCGTGGCACTCAAATACTTGTTCGGTGACGTAAGATTATTGGAAAAATATATGAAGCAGAGTGGTATTTTAGTTGTGCACGTAGTAGAGGGTGTCGGGAGTTAGGCCATTTCAAAAATTACGGCTCGCATTACGCCCGAGGCTTAAATTACTTGTTGACCACCAACTCTACTCTTCCTTGTTTTCTTTTCAAGTAGGGGCCCCTCCCAAGGTTCATGCTAGTCCATGTGATTGTCTAGTGTTTTAAAACATGTTCTTAATATCTATCAATTCACCCCTTCAATTTAGAGAATAATTATTTTTTTATTATTATTAACGTGGGTGTCCGAGTCTGTTGGCGCGCACCTCGACTAATCTCGCGAACCTTGAAGTTAACGATCATGTAAACCTCTAGTGATTGTAAGGAGAATCGAACTCGTGATTCTCGTTTTATCGTCACTACTATATTGAGAAATATGAGCTAGTGATAAAATCAAGAGAAAATAAAATAGTTTGATTATATTTTTTTCACTTGAATAAAATTATAATTAGCAACTCTAATATTTGTCAGATCATTTATTAAAATGATGTTTTGATATATTGATATCAAGAATATCTTTTTAAAAATAAAAAATAATAACTATCATACTTCTAAACACTATCTAAATTGGATCCCTATCTGCAACTTCATCTTAGATGCATATTTTTATTCAAGAGTAATTGTAGCCCATTGTTAATTAATAATTTTTAAAAAAAAGTTGGTAGAATTAAAGGTGTGTCTACGAGCGTGCATGCCTGTTTTTTTAATTTGTAATTAATTTTTTTATTTTTTTGTTTTCATCTATGATCGTGGGAAATGTAACGGGGACTTTGAATGTTCAACGACAAGAATGCCTTGGAATATTATAGTTTGATTAAGCATTGGATAAAAAAAAAATATGATGTTAATATTTGACACTACAACAACACCTCATTGACACGTGAATGATTCCTTTTTCTAAGATAGGAAGCGGGAAAATCTTATTTTACTTCGAAAGTAGCTATCAAATTTATTTTATGAGAAGAGAGATAGAGCAAAAAAGAGAAAAATAAGTGATAAAAAGTAAAAAAAATTTTCATAAAATCATCTTCGATGGGTTTGATCAACACAACTTTCTCTTTTTCATGTTTATTTTATTCATGAACTCAATATTAATCTCTTTTTAGAGAGCAGATTTTTCAATATTCCCAAGTAAAATGACCATAGCGGGTTGTTTGTGGTTTGAATACGATGAGAAAACATAAATATTATGATTATAATTATAATTTTATAAATAAAACTAAAAGAACATAGTGATTCCTTGTAGCATTGCATATAACTCAAGATCCATGGTGTTCATGATGGATTTCACTATATATGGAATCTATAGTGTTCATGATTTCTTTTTCTTCTTCTTCCTTGTTTAGGTCCCTTTCCACTTTTTTCATGGCTTGGTCCTCCCTAGTCAAGATTTAATTTCATCCATGTCCTTATTAGCCATTATTACAGTTACAGCTCAAAACTAAAGAACTAAAATGAAGACATTGTACACACACTACAAGTTATATCTCTCCAGGTTTTTTTCAAACATTCTCTTGGCTAGAGCTCTCTGGTGGTTTTGATTTGATGGAGTTGGGCTTGAAATGGGAATTCTTGTATGTTTCAGCTTTTCCCCTCCTTCTCCTTACGCTCTGGGCCCTTCGTCTTGGCATTCCCCGATATCTTCTGATCAGATAAATATAGTTGCCCTTACCATTCCATTTTAGTCCAGTTTCCAGTTACCACTTTTCCCTATGCTTACACGTCTTGTTTTGACACATGAGCTCTTTCTATTTAATGCCTTTGACTTCGGAGACTGGTTTCCTCAACTTTCAACATCCTCAATCAGGACTGCCATGGCAACTTCAAACAAACCCTAATTTTTCCTCTGTCCAGATTAATTGGTGTCCTTTCAGGTTACAAGCAAACTATTTTTCCCCTTTTGGGTTTTCTATTCTCTACTTTGTTTGGTCTTGACCTTGTTATCCTCAAGCCTTGCTTTGTCTACTGGTTTGAAACCCAGGTGCAGTTTTTAAGTCAATATCTCTTGCTCTAAACTTTTCTCGACTGTCATGTCTGGTATTTTGATATTATTCTCTCTATTTTTTAGAATAGTTATGAGAAAATCTCATTTATTAGAGGGACTTGAGTTTTTTCTTTCTTTTTTCCCTTTTACTCGACACTTTTTCATGTTTATTGCTGTCAATTATTCATAGTTATAAAAATTATTTCATTATCCATGTACCTGCATTTTTGTTCCTTTTTATTTTATCACAGGCGTTTATCCACTACAAGTTCAAATAGGTTGGCCCTCACGTTTTCATTCAATCATTTCTTTAGCTCTGTTATCTTTCATGTTGAGGGATTCCTAGCCATTTAGGGTTATTTGGTGCTGCTCTTGAAGAATGTGCAAGGGCTTAATTACTTAGTGAAAATTAAGGGGTTTTGCAAGCATTTATGGCCTTTTGGTTGAAAATGTAATCAAGAAAAGAGAGCTTAGGAACCGACACCACCATAGAAAATATGTAACCATGAAAGAGGTAAGCATTGATAAGAATGGACAGGTCGTTGAATATTTTCATTTCCAATTAGTACCAAAATACTAAAGTCTTATCTTCTTTTGACTTTTGTTTAATGCCATACCTGTTTCGGTGTCTGTTGTTCGAGTTGTTTCTGCTGATTTTAAATTACCCTTTTGGATTAATTATGAGATTAAATATAATTTGTTTTTGGCCAAGAGTTTATTTTTTTTCTATCCATCTGTGTTCTTTGTTGATCTGTCTTGCTTTGTTGCTCGTGCTCCCATGTTATTTTACTTTCGTTGTGTGCATGTTTTTTTTCTATTTAAAAACGTCGTTCCTTTCTGCTTCATCCTCCTTCTCCTCCTCTTCCTTTGCATCTTATTTTACTTTCATTTGACTTTGAATATTGGAAATTCTTCATTTGTTTTTTTCCAATTTAATTATCGGTTGATCTCGCCATTATCCCTTTTTTTCTTTACCTGTCATGTTGCTCCTACTTGTGCTGCCTTATAAGGGTTGCTGTTTTGTCTTATCTCTCGAATTTTGTTTTTTTTAATGTTATTTTGCTCTCTCTGCAGACAGGCTTACCTGTATAGCTTCAGCTCCACCTTTTGCAAATTGCTTCGAATTCATATTTGTAGATACGTCGCCTTCAATTCCTCTTGCTTTGCTTTTTCTTAGCTGAAATTCAAACCTTCTTCATTCATTCATGCTACAAATTGCCTTCTATCTTTCAATGATCTTTTATGTTTTCTTTAAGTATCCTCCTCGAATCCTTCTCCTTTGTTGGTCATTGCTTTCTTCTTTTTCTCATATTTCAATCATTCAAGACTTTTTTATGCTTGATAGATCAGTTTGCACAGGTCCACCGCCATGCTTTTTACCCCTTTTTGCTTGAGTGGTATTTGTGTTTTCCTCTAGGACTATTTTAAAATCAGATATCTTCTTTCTGTTCTAAGATGATTGATTTTAGTGGTGGATATGACGAGGCAGATGGGGTTCTAGCAAGTCAAGCAACAGCAGAGGCTAGTGTTTATTGGGTTCAGGCTACACTAGATCTGGATGGAACCTGCACTGCTGATGCTGTTGATTATGGTCTTAAATATGGAGTTTGCGATTGAAGCCTCACCAATTGGTCTGGGTCATTTTCTCAAATGCTGCTAAAAGCAAATTACTTGCCTGATTGAAGAAAATGAGATTCAGATAATTCTAAACCCTTCCCACATGGGGAGTTACTATTGATACCATGTCCTTCTCTTTGCTTTTCCTCAAGATAAGGAGAGCTAACATCCAAAGAAGCTGCACTTAGATATTTCTGAAGTGCTGTAGTCTTTTTTCTATTTTTTACTTAATTAATGTCTGTTAACATGTAAAGAAATTGTTATATCCCCTTTTTATTAACTGTAGGTTGTTCAAATCTTGTTTGTGCTGGTGTCTTTTTGTATCAACCTTGGGTTTATGTTACTATAATGTAGCAGACTGTAGGAGTTTAATTGTTAATAAAATCCTGTTTTATTACTCACTTTTGTTCTTGTTGTCCTGTCGAGAGTTCTGTGGATTTCTGCTCAGATCAAACCTATTGAAAGTAATCGCATCCTTTCCAACTATATAAGTTTGTAATAAGGGTTACTTCTTTTAGACAAAATATAAATCACGAAGGGAATAGGCATGAAAAGTACGGATTTTGACCCTAGTTTATACTACTTTCTGACTTCTAAACACATGTCATAGGCATGAAAAGGTGACGACATGTTGAGTAGGACTACTCGACCTTTCTCAATAACGCAATTAAGCAATGAACTGCTGGCTATCTCCACTTTTTCCAAATGAATATCATGTGGATATTCAGAAATTATTTTTTTTCCTAACAAAAAAAAAACCTATTCACTATATACTGAATGCCAATGAATAGTGAAGTTCTAGAACTGTTCCAAAATTTTAATATTTCATTTTGCAAGTCAAACGTGCTCATGATCTTGAAAGTTCATGACTTACTTGCGTTCACAAATATAGAAGATGGAATTTTCCTTCACCATCAAAATAGGAAGGCCATAAAATCAAGAAATCAAAACATAAAAGAGCAAATCTCTAGGCTAGAAAGTAGAAAACAAAAACTCCTTAAAATCTGAAACCATAATTCCAAATTTTATTTGCGATATTACTTCTTATTTTATCTCCTAAAAATCCAACACTTCTTCAAGCTGGAGCATAAATATCTATCGTGCTGAACTCACAAAGAGCTCAAAACTAAGTCTAAGAAGTCCTTTGGTGAAGAAACTGGTTATTTCTTGCATAGTAGAAACAAATGATATGCACAAAGCTCTACTATCAATCTTTTCTTTCATAAAATGTCTATCAATGTCTACATGCTTCGTACTATCAGCTATTTATTGGGTAGTAGGCACACATGGCAAACAAGCACAGAACTCCACTATTAATCTTCTCTTTTATGAAATGTTTGTCAATCTCTACTAGCTTCGTAATCATATTTCTCTAGACATAAGTATAGTATCCTGATGTGAATCTTCTGTCAATGAATGAACTTGTTCAATCTACATCAGTGTATGTCTTTACTGTTTGTTGTGTAGTGTTCTAAAAGAGTAAACCTTTTCCTGATGTACTTTTCACGTATATGAGAATTCAATAAACTACCTCAAGATGTTTTATATAAGGTAAGAGCATAAACTAGTTTACTAAACTTACAACAAATGCAATATCAGGTCATGTATGTGATAAGTAAATCAGCCTTCCCACCAACTTTTGATAATATGTTATATTCACTAGATCACTTTCCTTGTCGTCTCTAAGTTTCTCACTGGTATCTATTGAAATGTCTACTGGCGTACAACCACTCATCCCAGTTTTCTTAAAAGATAAAGGATATATTTTTGTTAGGAGACAATGATCCTTTTCTTTGACCTAAAAATCTTCATTTCAAGAAAATACCTCGAAGATTCTAAATTCTTAATCTCAAATATTGATGAGAGGGAACACTTCAATTGATTTATCTCAAGTACATCAACCTCGATAAGAATTATATCGTCTGCATAGATAATTAGTATTGCTTTATTCTCATCCTGTAAATGTCTTATAAACTTTGTATGATCATTTTATCCTTGAGTATGCCTTTGATTATTAACAAACGGAATGAATTTCTCAAACCAGGCTCTTGGTTATTGTTTTAACCAATATAAAAAATTCTTCAATTTATACACTTTGGTGCCAAACTTTCACAAAATCCTAAGGCTGTATCAATGTATACTTTTACCTCTAGGTCTTTATTAAGGAATGTATTTTTTACATCTAACTGTTGCAGAGGTTGATTACAATTAGTTACAAGTGACAAAGGAACTATTATAAAGTTGAGCTTTGTGATTGAAGAAAATGTCTCCATGTAATAAATGTCATAGGTCTATATGAATTCATTGACAACCAATCAAACTTTATATTGTTCTATGAAGCCATATGATTTATACTTAATTATAAATACTCATTTTCACCATGCAATTGTCTTTCCTCTTGGTAGATCAACTAACTCCCATATGCCATTTTTAAAAAGCTTTCATCTTTTTATATACAACTTTTTTCCATTCAGGAACTTTCAGAGCATCGTGTACAATATTTGGAATATCCATACAAGACAATAGTGAGGTAAAGGCATGAAAAACAAGTGATAGGTTTTCATGTGACAGAATTAAAAAATGGATGTTGGGTGCAAGACCTCACACCTTTACAGATAACAATGGAAATATCTTAATCACTAGACTTGATATTAGAACCAAACTTATGTTCAGAACTAGAAGACCTCAAAACTTGAAGTTGAAATAAACTAAACATGCGGTATAGATTTAGTAAGGATATTACCTTAAGGGTTTATGGATTCTGGGCAGTGCAAAGGATTGGATGAATCTTTCTTTCCAATTGTCCTTCGTCAAGAGTAGACAACATTAAATTATATCAATGTTGTGTTTCTAGTTTATGTTTCTCTTTTGTTAAGATCATGGCATTGTAGGAAGACCTAACTTTTCAGTATCTAAAGGACGTGGTGCATAATTTGTATTTTTAGATTAAATGATCACAATTGAAGAAATATCATATTGTAAGTTGTTAGTTTGAAAAAACAATATGAAACATAGACATAAAAGAATCTATGTTTTGGTTCCCTCTAAAGATGAGGCGTATAAGGATGTAATTCAAAAAAAGTAACATCCATTGTTACAAAATTTATTTTTTTTAATTAGGCCCAAAACATTTATATCGTTTTTAAATGAGAGCATAACCAATATATTTTTTTGGCTCACGGATAAGTTTTTCTTGATTAACTATGAATATGAATCTAAGCAATACAATCAAATATCTTTAGTGGTTAAAAAAAAAAGGAAAGCCAATTTGATGAATAAAACTTATGAAAAACATTGAAAGGTGTTTCAAATCTTAAAACCTTATTATGAATTCTATTAAAGAGATATGTAGCAGTAAAAATAGCTTCACCCAAAGGTATTTAGGTATTTGATTAGTAGAAAGTAATGTTCAAGCTACTTTCAATAGGTGTTTATTTTTTATATTTGGCCACATTATTTTGTTCCAGAGTGTCAACATATGAGCTTTAATGAACAATTCTTTTTTCACAAAAAAAATTGCCTAAAATTGTTTTGAAATATTCTTGAGCATTATCGCATCATAAAATTTAAAAAAAATTGAAATTGGGTTTGTACTATAGTGTAAAAAATTTTAAAAATTGTTTTCGCATCAAATTCTTCCTTTATTAAATACACCCAATTTAATCTTGTGTGGTCACCAATAAGTGTCACAAATCATTTTTTTTTCCAAAATACATGGATGCTCTATAGGTTTAAACAAGCCCCTCGTGCATGGTATTCAACACTTAAGCATGCTATTATTCAATTTGGCTTTCATAACTCTAAGTTTGACTCCTCATTATTCATTTATTGAAGTGGCTCAGTTATGTGTTATTTGTTGGTATATGTGGATGATCTTGTGCTTAATGGGAATGATTCTAGATTTGTGCAATCTCTTATTTAGCAGCTTGGTGCTTAATTTTCATTGAAAGATATGGGTACTCTTAACTATTTTTTATAAGTGGAAATTATATCAACTCGTGCATGTTTATTCTTGTCCAAGCACAAATATATCTGTGATTTGTTGTCCAAAACCAACATGGTACATCCTTAAAATTGGTTGATGATACCGCCTCTGTTAATAGTACTGAATTTCATCGAATACTTGGGAGCCTTTAATATCTTTCCCTCACTCGTCCTAATATTTCCTTTGTCGTCAACAAGTTATCCCAATTTATTCATAAGCCCATCAATACACACTGGATAGCAGTTAAAAGACTATTTTAGTATCTGAAATAGACTATATTCCATGGAATCCAACTTCAAAAAGCTACCTCTTGGCATCTCACAACATATTCTGATGCTGACTAGGCTGGAAACATTGATGATCACACTTCTACTTCAGCTTATATCAGTTTTCTAGGACACAATCTCATCTCCTAGAGCTCCAAAAAACAACAGGTTGTTACACGTTCATCTATAGAAGCTGAATACAGATCCTTAACTAATGCAGCAGCATCTGAAACAATATGGTTACTCAGTCTTTTCAATGAAATTGGACTTCCATTTAAAGCTTCACCTTCCCTACTATGTCACTACCTTGGCGCAACTCATCTCAATTTCAATTCGGTTCATCACTCTATAATGAAGCATATTCAGATTGATCTTCACTTTGTCTGTGATTTAGTTCAAAAAGGCACTATTAATGTCAAGCATATTCACACCCAAGCCCAGTTTACAGATCTGCTGACAAAACCTTTATTCAGGCAGCATACTACATTCCTTAGATCCAAGATTGGCCTTACTTATGGAAGTCCTATCTTGTGGGGGCGTATTAAGGAAATCTGTATAAACTCTACCCAAATCAAGCAACAAATTCCTACCTAAGTTTAGCATTCCAACTGTTAAAAATCTTTTCATTTACTGCAAATAATATTATTGTAATATTATAGCAAATGTCCATATGTATCAATTACCTAAAATAGGTTTTGCTCTTGTATATATTTCACTCAACATAAAATGAAATTGTGTGTTGCTTCCATTGAAAAAGTATGAGTAGCTGTTTGATCTTTTAAGACTTACCTCAGCTTTGTGCCGGCAATTATCCATCATATCTTGTCCTTCTTATCAACAAAAAATGCAACTGGAAGATCACAATTCTTTTCAAAAGTCGAGGGTAGGAGGCTATCTGGCCAACTTTCTCATTTCTCGACCTCTATAAAACATGGTTTGATGATGATGATATTGAAATAGGCTGTAGAGATCAATTTCATCTTCATGTTGGTAAAAATCCTTGAACATCACAATCTGTCTTAAATTTAGATACTAAGGTTCTTTGCAATTAAACCCCCTGACAATGGATTTACAAGTGTCACACCTGTACGGTGTCGCGGCGAATATTCCACTTAAACCTAAATGTATATCTATCTGGAAAATATGGAGAGACAAGAAATTCTTCTCTTTTATCAGTGGAAAATGGAATAGTCGCCACCTAGTATTTTGGTCACTAGAAATCCTAACTGGTCTCAGAGATTTGGGTACAGGGACTGATTGCGCAAAAAGAAGGTATTAGCACCCAAATACGTCTTACCTAAGGTAAGCTGCATTGTTTGATTGTCTGATAAAAAGCTAATGTGTTATTATATTTTTAATTATTGGTCTGTCTTTGGTTCAAGAAAAGTCCTCCTCAGTAAGGAGGTCCTTATCTTATCGGATAAAAACCTAGTCATTCTAACGTCTATATAAAAACTATATTTTTAATATCAAGAATACGTTTTACGTATAAATTTGTAATCTCATATACTAAAATAAGACAAAAAAAATTTAGAATTTTTTAAAATATTGGCCTAGTTCTTATGGCTCTGACAAACTTGTTATTAAAGCCAAAGTGCATGCAAAAATCTTTTTGAAAAAAACTTTTTGTGTTTTATGTATAAAAACAAAATGATTTTTTTTTGTTTTGTTGTATGAAAATACGATGTGATAATTTTTCTTATCTTCGAGAGACTTAGTCGTATGCATAAAATCAAAACATTTTTTATTTTTATTTTTTGATGTCCTTATAAAAATTAGATATTTTAATATCGGATTTGTATCTTTACAGTATAAAAATACAAATCGATATTGATCAAAATGCAGTAACAAATTTGCGGAAAATCATAAATTTTTGAAATAATTTTTTTGAAGAAAATTTCCTTCTTGTTTTTGGGATTTTTTATTGGACAGGACTCGGTCCAAAAGAAAACTAAACTGAAATTAGGCCCAAATAAAATGAGACCTACTTTCTACAGGGCTGGACTTAGCCCAGCCGCATGTGCTATGCTGATATTCCAGCCTGAAACAATAGTAACCGGGTTACTGTGTATGAGCACAGTACAGCTAGTTAATTAGCCGGTTACTATGCACATGCATAACAAGTTAATTAATTAGTCAGTTACTGTGCCCTTCACTATAACCGACTAATTATTTTCTTGCTTGCAGAACGTGCACAGTGCACGTTTTGCAATGCAAGAAGATGAACAGAAAAAAGAGATAAGGGGAAGAGGGCTGACCTGCGGTGGCTCTAAAGGCGGTGCTGCTGGCGGTTTTTGACCGAAGGATGGCTGAGACGGTGGTCGGTTGCTAGGGAGCCCGATGACAGCAGTTGTTCTTTCTTCTTATTCCCTGTGCAAAGGCGCCAAACTCTGGTTTTTTCTCCTTTTCTCGTCTGCTTCTATTCTACTCTATGTCACTGTCTTTGTTTCGTCCCCTTTGTCCCTATGTCTTCTCCCCTTCTGGTTTGTTTTACTTCGGTTTCTCTCCTCTCTCTCTCCTCTATTCGCCCCTGTTTTGTCTTCTCCTTCTATTGCTGACGGTGTTCTTCCCTCTCACGATGGTTCTGCTATTATTAGCAGTGCTAATGGTGGCAGAATGGCGGTGGTTCCAGGGGGTGAGGCACGATTCTTCTTCTTCTCCTTGCAGAGGCCCTAGTCTCTGTTTTTCTCTCCTCTCTTTCGTTTTGGCTTTCTCTCCTCTGTCTCTCAAACAAATCTTCCTCCTTCTTTTTCTCGTCCCTCTCCCTCAGTTTCTCTCTTCTTTACACTCGAAATCCTCCCCTCGTTCAAAAACTCCCCCCTTTCTTTCTTTCTATTTTTTGTTTCTTTATTTCTGCCTCTCTCTGTTTTCTCCCCTCATCCAAAACTTCCTCCCGTTCAAAAACTTTCCCCCTACTTAACTCTCACAGTACCTCTCCCCGTTTCAAACTTCCTCATCCTCCCTTTTTGCTGGTGTTGGGCGCAGTATTTATAGGGCAAAAGGAGTGGGGGCGTCCCTATTGCCGCCCTATTGCTGCGCATGGGGAGCATGGCTTTACTGCCTTGCCACAGCGCCGGGTTAGTTGGCTAGTAGGCGTGGCTGGCAGGGCGCGGCTCCCCCCATCATAAGGGGGCGTTGGGCTTCGGGTTTTGGCAGAGCACGCAGCAAGAAGGAGTAAAGAAGAAAAAAAACAAAAGCTTATATCTTCCCCTGCTGCACGTTCATGAAACGACACTATTTTGTTTTTTTATTATTATTATTATTTATTTTATTATTATTAATTATTATTTTTTGTTTTTTTTATATATTTTTATTTTATTATTTTATTTTTTATATAGGAACTCAAAAATAAGTTATAACAACAAGTATCGTTGATATATACCTAGCATCTGTCATGAAAAGGAGGTAAGGTTCAAGAACTTGATTAGTATGTCCAAGGTATAATACTTCATCTACAACATGGATTTCATGATGAGGTTGTGCCTATATGGAGAATATGAAACCTTTCATTGGCTTTCTCTTACATAGCTTATTATGAGAGGTGCGCATATAAATGATGAAAATATACTTGAAAATATAGAGAGATCACAAACGTTAGGAAATGAGATTACAATTGAAACATTTAATAATATAATGTAGAGAACTCTGTAGAACAATTAGAATCAAGGAATAAACAAGATTGACTGAAGATATTTGACACCATGAGCTCATATGTTTATGATATTTTATATTTATTATTTGATATATAGAATTGAATTAGTATGATGATAACAAAATTGTATTTTATAAAGACATTATTGTTACTAATTATATGTTTCATATTTATAAGTCATGTTAAGTAAAGACTGGTATTGTAATATATGAAATGGACTCTGTCAACTTGATAAATACAATCATCATTTCTCTTATTAGTTCTCTATGATATGTGATACAATCAATATATATAAGTTTTTAGTAATACTCTATGTGTATTATGTTGATCAACAATACTCTAAAAAGTTTAGGGGATTTGTCGTACAAAATTGCAATTGAATCCTCTCACTAAACATTATAGACTCACTGTTCATAGTTTTTTTTCACCCTTGTAAGACCAAATTAGAGGCTAATTTAAGTTATTTTTTTATTACAAGACTGGGGACAAAGTGAAAAGGTGGATGAAATGGATGGTTTTTTCAACTTTGAATAAAATGTTTATTGTATACCTCATACTTTTAAAATTGTAAATATTTCGTTTTTTTAATTTTTAAAATTTCAAGAAAAAAAATTAATTTTACTCCAAAAATTAATTTCTCTTATTTTTTTAATCTCTGGTTTGAGAAATGATAGAAAAAGTTACTAGATTCCAACGATACAAAGAGAAAATCATCCTTGACATCAATTTTGGCCACCAAAATAGTTGATTTTGGTGTTAACAGGTTCCATTCAATGATAAAAGCTCTACTTAAGTATTTTTCCACCTTCGGATTGCCTAAAAAAACATATATGAGTTCGGAAAGATTTTTGATATGGGACTAATTTCGGTTTTTGTATAATTTTCTAATATCATTGATGAGTTTATAAAGATATCTAGGTGTTTTGGATGAAAAATAATTAATATTTATTAAACTATGAAGAAATATAATATTACATGAGTAAGTGTGAGAATGTAACCTTATATATGAAGAAATATAAAACCGTTTTTATTTTTTCATGTGGAAAGCCTTTTATGTTTGTAGTCTACTTTCT
>Ga0325403_1004607_pt1 | contig 12841 bp, 5 predicted proteins | sample PopdelMetagenome_19_FD_205665 | JGI IMG/M metagenome (GOLD analysis project Ga0325403, IMG submission 205665) | Populus deltoides microbial communities from Bellville, Georgia, United States - Xylem-PdKOR-R4 | ecosystem: Host-associated > Plants > Phyllosphere > Stem > Wood/Secondary xylem...
TATATTAATTACATTCTAGTCTTCAATTTCTAAAATTTATTTACAGTTAAGTCACGATTGATTAATCATCTCATTTTAATTCCTGATCAATGGTTCTTATGTGTGTGACCTATTAGATTCCCTAATAAATTGGCCTAACTATAAATCATAATCCTAAATAAAATAAGATTAAGTAAATTAAACAATTTAATTTATTATCAATTCAATAATTAATTAATTTATATTTGAAGATCAAGTACAATGTCTATCAATATGTCATGATTCTCCAAATATTAGAAAAGTCATAAGTGATTTGACTTAACCTTTTAGTGACTAGTTTCTTGGTGTAATTATTATTCATTTATCAAGAATGTTCTAATTTAGACACATGGAGTATGTTTGCTTTGTCAAATCATGTTAGTTCAAAACATTATAGTCATTAATTTTTTGAATAAGGTTTTGAAACTCTTTTCAAAACTCATTCCACATTGACCAAGGATTTCACAATCAATACTATTTAAGAACATATAGAATATTTTTTTTTTAATTCACCTAAGGTGATGAATCTTCTCTTGATTACTCAAATACCTTCATATAGTTTATGTTATACCCGATATTTGCATGTTTGTTACCCTTGATTAGGATAACATGTGGTCTGGATCAAAACATAACACTCCTTATATAAGATAATTTAGTAATCTCAAGTCTAAGGATCTCTTACAAAACTACCAGGGAGTCTTTTCATATAGAATTCTCTTGCGGGTCAGTTCAGTAAACATGTCATCTAACAAGCACTTGCATATAGTTACAAGTATCCCTCATGTCTCAGTTTAAGAAAGCAATTGCTTCCTATCATAAAGGAAGTAACATAATATGCATCAATATCAACAGTTTTAATTAATGTTTAGTTTTAATAGAACATTGACTAGAAATATTTAGAAATAATGATTTGATGCAATAAGAATCTCATAATTATAACAGCTTTATAATTTTATTTGCAAATCATTTTTATCTCATGGACTGTATCTTTGCTCTAGATTCATTAATTAAACATTAGATTCATTAATCAAACATTAGATAAAGAAAGCTTTTAATAATAATAAATATGTTTTACATAAATAAAATCAGTATTACGTATAACCAACTGATTGGATACATGGCATATTTACTAACACAAAGATCACGTACTATAGATTATACTAGCTATTTGACCCATGCTTCGTCGTGGCTCGAATAGTTTTTTTTCTTCAAAAAAAAGTGCTTATGCAGACTTTTACGACGTGTTTTTGTACGTAAAAAATTGCAGGTGAAATTCAAAAAGTTTATACATATATCTAATTAAATAAATCGAGAACTATTTATACAATAAAAAAAATGAAACTCAATCCCTTCCTAACCGAAGTTAACTAGCCAAACTCGTGGTCCGAGTATTGACTCAATTGGGTTCAATAATTTTTTATAATTTTTTTATCTAAAATAAATGCTTATAAAATTAAGAACCAATCAAATATCAAGATTGGAAAAAAAAATTAATCTGAAACAAATTATGTTATCCATTTAATAATCAATCAAATATTAAATGATGAAATTGAAAAAAAAATAAGTAAGAAAAACTTAAAAAAAATCCAATTATAATGGATAAAAACGTGTGTGTGTGTGTGTGTGTGTGAGAGAGAGAGAGAGAGAGAGAGAGAGAGAGAGAGAGAAAGAAAGAGAGAGAGAAATGTTCAGTTTATCAGGCTAGGAAGACCTAGAGCTCCTGGGCCTCTAGAAAAAGACTTGGAGGTCCTCGATCTTCAAAAAAAAGCCCAAGCATACGGGCCTGGAGCAGCCCACGCGCCTAGGTCTTATATTTTTAATTTTTATAAGGGGAGGATGACAGGTCATCCTCCCCTTATTTCTTTGGAAAAAGAATTGTGGACGACGCGTCACGTGCCTTTCCCAGATTCTGACGACCTATGGTCGCTGAAAAATCAGACTAGTCTATTTCATACCAATAAAAACTCATTTTCAACCATATTTTGACCTTAAAAAAAAAAACATTTTAAACACTTTGTAAAATATATCCATAACCTCTAACAACCCAAAATTTGGCTCCAAAACTCACAATCAACTTGAAATCAAAATTCTTTTCAGGTTCAAATCTATTATTTCAAGCAAGTTTAAGGGGGAAAACACTTTGGATAAACTTTTCCCATCCATTGGAACCCATTGACATCGAAATCACCCATTTTCGTGGATGAAATCGGTCTCAACTAAGACTCTCTCTCTTCCACCGGAATCTAGCCACTTTCTCTCTTCTCTCTCAAACCAGAAACCAAAAAATAAGGAAAATAAATTTTAGGACCAAAATTGAATTTCATAAATTATTAAGGACTGAAAGTTTATAGTTTGAAAAGTTAGAGGACTATGCCCCTGTTTGAGAATGCATTCTAAATGGAGGTTAGCCAAAATTCAATTTTTTCTTTGTTTAAAATTATTTTTTATATATTTTCAAATCGTTTTGATGTGCTAATGTCAAAATTTGATTTTTAAAAATAAAAAAAATTATTTTAATTCATTTCTGAGTGAAAAACACTTTGAAAAGCAACCACTACCACACCCTCTAAATTGTATGTTTAGCCCCAAGTTTAAAAAGCCATTTCTTTTTTCATGTAAGCCATTTCTTTTTTCATGTTTTTCAGTTTAGTTTCTTATCTTTAAATCTTGTCATTTCTTAATAAATATGCTTTAATTGGGAATCCCAAATACTATTTTAATTTTAACCAAAAACAATTATTTGAAGTAAAAAAAAATCATATTAAGTGAGAATAACAAAAAAAATATCATGAGAGTCACATAAAAATTATTTTAGAAAGATCATATTAGTTATAAAAATTGACAAAGTGAGAATATCAAGTTGAGAAATGGGAATAAAATCATCATAGAATAAGCCTTCACAAAATCTTCTAAGTTCTTTCTTTTCTTGATTACTAGAAAGAGGATCTCAAATGCCAAAAATGAATTTTTCATCTTAGGTTATGTTTGATTCGAAGTTAAACATTGGATACTCTACATTACGGGTATAAAAAACAGTGATTGAAGGGTATATCTTTGACTTTAATGAAAAAATTACACGTGTCGTTGCGTAAAAAATAATTAAATTAAATCTTATCCTCCTGCTGGAGTTTTTTCCCAGAGGAGCACAGTGAAAAAATATTTCTCAAACAACTATTACAGCTGATAAACAATTCTTAAACTAATACTGTAGTTGATATGCGCTTGCAGTATATGCGCAATTAACTAATAAATTTCAATTCCAAGTTTTTGTTTTCTCAAATAATTCACCCATGCAAGAGTCAACGTGCTTTTTTATAAATATTCAACAGCATGAAAGAAATCAAAATAATCTAATAACTATAAAAAACTTAAGTTGAAATTTGTTACTTGACACTACACACCTAATTACGCATATGCACATGCTTCCAATGGAAGTGATATATACTTGGGTGTTCAATGATAAAAAAAAACCAATACCAATGGACTCGGTAGTTCAATGATAACGCATATGCACATGCTTCCACATAGCCATGATTCAAACTGAATATCATCAATAAAATTATTAAAACTTGCTTTGTTCAAGGCTCTTGCATTGAAGCGAACAAATCAAAACTTCGAGGCTCCAACAAAGTACACAACATTTATTCAATCAAATTGGTTCTGAATATCATGAAATTGGTGGACTCAAGGGATTACTCGGTCTTAGTGGGTTGCCAAGATTGGTATCTGGTCCAGTCTTTCTGCCTAGGATTGAGGGTGTGTCCTTTAGAATGGTATATGTACTCCTCTCCCTCTCCAGAGAGATTTTCCTTGTGCTCAACACTGTACCTCTTTGGTTTCAACATCAGAAGCTGCAACAAAAGCCAATTGTTTTTGTCAAAATGAATTTTCACATTATATCTCACCAATTACGTAAAAGAGGGTTACCTCGTCCCCAGTATGATCAGTTATGAAGTGAAGCCAACCATGCCATTCTGGTGGTACTTGAGAAGCATTGTAGCGACTCTTCTCAGCGTATTCAACCCACCGGTGCCTTCCTACAAAATGCCACATCAAGTCAAAAGCAAAGCGCTTAAGGCATAAAAGCAAACCTTGAAGACCTTGAATCAGTAGCTTTCACATGACTTTATTAAACTCTACAGGACAGTCTAAATTTCCTGAGGCGTTAACACTTTCCAATAGAGTCTTGGTGATGGCAATAACTGGACCACACATTTAAATAAGCCACAGAAACATTAAATCTAATCCGATGGAAATAACTATATGATTCAGGACATGTCCCTACTGGTTGCTAGTAATATCCTAGTGGCAAGTAAATCATAGCTCAAGTAACTAGGAAAGCACCAAAGTCACCATCCTCCCATTCTTCTCATTTTTGACTTGCCTCTTTATATTCCTTTCTTCCAAAGGCAAAAGATGAGAGTTTTTTTTTAAAAAAAAAAAGGAAAAACCTGTTCATATAGGCTCATTGTAATAGTCAATTGGATTTTAGCATCGAGTGCATTCATACACTAATGGAATTGGAGAATGACATCATAGAGGTGAGACTAATAACAGTAAATTACTGATAAAACACCAAAAAAGCCTCAGCCTCCAAAATAGTTGGATTCGTCTATATGAGGCAAGGGATACTCCACTCTGGTTATCTTATTTCCTTTAACTAATAAAAAAAAATAGTGGTAAATAACTAAAATAGGGAGAAGCCAAATGAGGAGAGGGATAGTCCACTCCACTTCCCACTATTGTTTTCTTCATCTCCTAAAGTGAAGTTCTGAAGAGCCAAAGACATGCATGGAAAACTAAAATAAAAACCCATAAAAAAATGAAACAATCTAATTTTCCAAATTCCAAAAACAAAAAAAAATAAAAGGCAGGAATAAGAATCCATCATAGAGATATAAAGAATCTACACGTTAGGTCCTAAAAGAGTGATATATATCTTGCACTAATAACACTGAAAAGAAGAGCTTTCGGAACCAGGAAGAGGATGCACTTTCCAGCAATGGATTTGCAAAAGAAAAACTCTCTCTTTTCATTTTTTTTCCAAATGGGAAAAGGTTCTTACATGAAGAAAAAAATACAAAAAAAAAAAGTGAGGATGAGTCACCATCTAAATTGAAAAATAAATCCTAATATAGAAGCTCTTTCCAAATCCCATTAAATATCAAACTAGAGAAATACCTCAGAAAGCTCCAAATGTCAAACACCATAAGGAAGCCAAGAGACTTAGCTTATTACATAGTAACTTAGTAAATATTGAGGAAGGCATCCAAGTGTTCTTCTGACAAACACATCAAATTGATGATATCATTCAACATAGAAACAAAACCTTTGTTGATAATTTGAAGAGAGGAAATGTAAACTTGCAACCTCCTCTTTGAAGACAAGGTGTAACCATCAGCTAGACGAGGATTTGTGCAACATAATGCCACAAAACCCATCTCATCACCCAGAGGCAGATTATTAAAATGTCCCCCAAAGTTTGTGGACAATACCACCCTGCCTTATCCTCTCAACATTACAATCAAGAACGAGCGGTCATAAGCATCAGGGCTCATTTCAATTTCAACACCCAATGACAAGACATCAGTTGCTTATGATAATTGCCTTAGTTATGAGAATGAGTTCGTTTAGATGGTGTGCGCTTTAAAATTACAGGAATGTTGTGCAGGAAACTGTATTTTACTGAATGAGAATAAGAACAAGATTACAAAAGGACAATATAGCATCCTCAAAAAAAAAAAGCTACATGAAAAGGCTTGAAAAAAAAGATAAGAAAAGAAAAATTGGACCTTCAACAGAAATGGGATCTCTTACACAACACATATCTTAAGGTCGGTGATAGATCCTAGAATTGAAACTGATGAAAAGTTCAACCACTCGTGAACTATAAATTTACATGAATAATCAGGTAAAACTCTTCAAAATATTGTCATGGTAGGAATAACACATGTCACAACTGCACAGTGAAGTGACATAGTTGTCATCACCTTGAACATGCATAGATCTGACAGTGGTAAAGAAACCCATTATATGAAAATGAGAAAGAAAAACTCACCATGTATGGTTTCGAGATTCTGATAATACTTGTTACCAAATTTGTCAACGCCAACAAGCTTTGCACCAATGTTGTGTATTTTGGTTTGCCTAAAATCAATCAAATTACAAATATAAAAATCAACTAAACATTAAGAATAAAAACATTCATAAAGGCTCCTATAAGATATGGAGATATAGCTGAATGCAGCAATAGATAGAAGGCTCACCCAGCTCACAAGTGAAACAGAAATAGGACGTGACAGGAAAAATTGCAAGACCAAGTTTACCCAAATATGTATAATGAAAAGTGGATCTAGAGTGGGTAAGGAGATCAAAACGCAAGAGTGGGGCTACGAGGGCTTATTGGGACTCAAGCGGTGAAAGGGCACATTAATTCAACTAGCATAATTTTCACCAATGGAAATGCATAAACAAGAAGACTAATTTGTTGAATTGAATCAAATCTTTGCAACAATCTTCGGTTATTTTTTAAATAATAAGAATTTAGAATTTTTAAAGAGCTTTTAACTTACAAAAGATTTCCATCGGCAAGAGCATTCCTGAAACAAGAAAGCAAAGGAAATAAGCAGTCAATATCCTCTTTTTATCTTTTCCCATTTTCTCATTCAGCTTAATCAATTCCAAAACAACTAACAGAAGTCTTCAGTTCCTCAATCGATTTATATTTCACAGACAACCCATTCAAAATATAAAAATTCTTATTCCCTTGCTCTCAGAATCTGTAAAACCCAACACATCAAGAAGAAAAGGGCATCTTTTAATTGCAATTAAAAAAAATATGCGAAAATAAATAAAAAAAAGTCAGGGTTTTGTTTGGATTGATTGTTCTCGAGACTAGAAAAATAAATAGATAGATAGACAAAGTTGGTGAGTACAGGTAGCCTTCTTCTTTGAGCTCGCGTAAGAAAGCTCCTAATCCTTTCTCTCTGATCGACTTCAATGCTCCCTTCACCACCGTCAATGCCATCTCTCTGCTTCTTCCTTTTTTGCTCGCCTCTGTTTCTTGTTCTTGTTAATGATAAAAAATCATGTTTCTGTCGTTCGATATTTATTCATTTTCTTATTTGGTTTGGCCAAGATTTATTTTACCCCCTCAAGTATATGGTTCCTACCAATTCATTACCAGGAGTTTACTTTCCATCAATTTACCTCCTCACGTTTTATCCGAAAATCCGGCTTCACTTTCATTAAGGATGATTTTGTAAGCTTCAAATTTGTATTGTTTATCAGTTAACTCCTTAAACAATTTTTCACATGATTCATTTTTAAATTTTATATATATAAAAAAAATATTTTGAAAGAAAATTCACTAAAAAAACACAAAAAAAAATTATAATAAATGTTAATTTAAATAAAAATTTAAAATCTAAGAAAAAATCACCATTTTCAAAAAAAAATTGATCAACTAAAGCATAAATCTGGTGAAAATGCAAAGCAAGAAATCGCTTAAAATTCAACTAATAAAGAAATCATACATTTAATTCATTCAGATTTATTTAAAGAGAGATAAAAACAAAAGTTCAATTGGCTAACTATGAATATTCTTTATATATATATAAGTAAAAATCAAATTCACATGTATTTTCTCTTGATATATCTCTATATTTTTCTTTCTTGATTTTTTTTTTAAATATACGCAAATGATGCATTGTGTGGTGGCCTCGCTTTTAACAAGTAGAGAAGCCTCGAAAAATTAAGTTATTAGTATTTTATGCCTAAGAAGTTAGATTTCATCCAAATTTGACTCAAAAATACTCTATAGACTTTAATAAACCCTTTTATGACCTTAAATAACTCTAAAATCGATCTAAAATGTAAAATTAACTTAAATTCAAAAATATTCTTAAGCTTAAATATGTCATCTCACACGATTAGAATGCTAAAAAAACATCTCAGTGAAACTCTTTTCATCATAGAACTCATTAACATAAAAAGTAATCTTTTAATGGTAGGAAACTATGTCAACAATGATTTTCTTTATTTATTGCTAAAATTTAGTGATTTCTTCTCTCCCCTCTCTTATCAAAAACTAAAAAAAATAAAAATAAAGTTTCGAATCAAAATAAAAATTTCAAAAAGAAAAGGGACCAAAAACTAATAATCTAAGACGTACAAGGACCAAAGAAAACTTTATGCGCCAATTATGAAACCACCATCTATGTTCCCTACCTTTTTCACTTGGATCCCCATCTTTTAATCTTGCCCTTTGTTAATAATTATAAGCAATTACGCATCAATTGACCTCAAAATAACTCAATCAAAGAAAAAAAAAAGATAAATAGCTTTTAAAAAAATGGCCTATTAAAGTTCACAATGAATCAAGGCATTTTGCACAGTGTATATACACTATGCAAAACCCTAATGCCTTTTAGCTTTTTACTTAATGAAGATTTCAAAGAAAAAACAAATAAATAATAATAATAACATGAATAAAATGATGTTTTTTCTTAGTTAATGTTTAGTTTTGCGCCATGGGTTGAATAATTGTTTTAAATAAAAAAATAAATATACAAGCTTTTCCAATATGTTTTTGGATGTAAAAAGAATTCTCAATCATTAATCAAAATGCTTATAAATGTATCTAATTAAATAAATTGATATTTGATCAAAATATAACTAAAATTAAGATATTTGATCTCGCAACACGGGCTATGTACTTTATTGTGTTTCATAACTAAGTTTATTATAATGTGTTTTTTATTTAATCAAACGATTATATGTGCCAATAAAAGGTAAACAAAGTCATAAGTGAAAGCAAATTGAATCAAATTATGAAGTTCAACTATAAAACAATTCAATATTGAATGACAAAATTTAAAAAAAAAACATATAGGTCAACCTATGTTAACTTGTGAACCACACAACCATGGACATATAATTGGTATAACCCCATAGAAAAGAAAGTGAAAAAAAAAAAGCATAAAAGACAATCCTGAAAAAAAACATATTTAAAGATGGAATTGAAAAAAATAATTAAAAAAGAACCTAATCAACAACCAAAATCAACCAGTGTTCAGCTTCAAAACTTGTGACCATGATCATGAGGTCAAGACTGACCACGTAAAAGGCAAACCAAAAAAAAATGAAGAAAAAAATTTAATAAAAAAAAATATCAAGGCTTGAAACTAAAAACAAATTAGTTTATAAAAAATCAATGAAAAAAAAATATTTGAGTTAACCCATATTAAACCACTAACTTCACGACCATAAACACATAATTGGGATAATCCTATAGAAATAAAAGTGAAAAAAAAAAGAAGAAGCATGGAGAACAATTCTCAAAATAATAAATGTTGAAGAATAAAATTAAATTTTTTTTAAAAAAAGGACAATAAAAAAAGTCAGTCCATGCTAACCTTAAAAAATCATGATAACGGTCATGAAGTTGGGATCGACTGTGTAAAAGTCAAACCCAAAGAAACAACGAATCAAAACTCTTAATATAAAAAAAATATTGAGGCATTAAACTACAATAAAAAATAATTAAAAAAATAAGGATCCAAGTCAACCTATGTTAATCCACTAACCCCGCAACCATGGGCACAATATGGAGATAACCCCGTAAAAATAAAAGCGAGGAAAAAAAACATGAAAATTAATTCTTAAAAAATAAAATATCGAATGATAAAATTAAAAATAAATTTAATTTTAATAAAAGACGTAAAAATATCAAAGTCAACCCATGTTAACCTTTAAAAGTTGTGATTGTGGTTATGAGGCCGAGATCGATTGCGTAAAAGGTAAACCCTAAAAAATACAAATCAAAATCTTCAATAACAAAATATTGAGGTATGAAACTGAAATAGAAATATTTTTAAAAAAAAAAGCAACAAAAAAATTACGATTCAATCCGGGTTAACCCGCCAATCCCACGGCTATAAGCATAGTAAGATAACCCTATAGAAAGAAAAGTGAACAAAAAAGCATGTAAATCAATTAAATATTAAATATTTAAGGATAAAATTAAAAAAAAATCAGTTTTATAAAATGACCTTAAAAAATATCAAAGTCAACATGTGTTAACTTTTAAAACTAATAACTCAATAAAAAAATCAAGGGATAAAATTACAAAACAAAATGCAATAAAAAAAAATCCAAAACAAAATAAGTAGTAGTAAAAAGAATGATGGCCAAATTTGACATAAAAAATAAAATCTAATGTTGAGGGATGAAATTGAAACAAAATTCAATTAGTTGGATAAAAAACTATTAAAAAATTAAGGACTAAATTTAATATAAAAATCAAATAAAACTTAATGTTAAGGGATGAAATTGAAAAAAATAAAAAAAAAGATAAAAAACAAAATAAATAGGAATTAAAAGAATAAAGATCAAATTAAATATAATAAATAAATGAAAGAACACTCTTATATTCTTCCTTTTTTATTAATATTTTATATTCATAAAAAGACAAAATTGCCCCGAAATCATCTCGATTATAACCAAAAAAATCATATTTAAAAGTAAAATATGCCTCTAGTTTTACTCTTTTTTACTTCCAATGGCAAATAAGTAATTTAACTATGCTCATAGAAACAAAAGATCTAATAGGCTCCTAGATCCAAGTTAATGATTTCTTTTTTTGCTTATAAAGCTAATTAAATCATTGCGCTATACTCAATAAAAGTTAAAAGTCACCTTTGCCCCAAACAATTTACCAATGACTAATGTGTCCCGATAAAAAGACAAAATTAACCCTAAATGGCTAGTTAAGTGGAGGTTTATACCATAGGCAAAGCGGGGAAAACACTTTTTATTGTGACAATGTTTCTCCCATGTGGCTTGGTTTCTTTTAATGATTAAGAGTAAATTGTTAGACCTTAAAGGGATAGCTTAGGTGAACCTAAAAAGAGGGTGAATTATATATGCAAGGTAAAACTATAATTTAAAAACTTTTTACTTAATAATATGCAATTCTAAACACTTAATTTTATACAAGAACAATGAACAATATAAATACAATAATTAAAGAGTTAGAGTTTAGAGAAAATGCATAAAGTTTTATAGAGGTTTGATAAACCACTTAGTCATCTTCTCAAACTTTTGTTTAAGAGTTCCACCGTCACACATCGATCTTCTTAACGGGTGAGACCAAACCTTTTACATGATCTGTTTTACGAGTGCAAGCTCAAACCCAATCCCAAAACCCTTCTTCTTTTTCTTTTTACAGGTTAAAGACTAAAAAATCTTTCACTAATACTTGTTGAAGGACAAGTGTTAAATCACTTATAAATTTTTATCTTTAAGAGACTTTTCTATGTATTTAAAGTGTCACTAACACTTTTCATAATATATTCTTTTGGTAGAGATGATTGGAATAACAATTAAACTATTTATGATGATTTTGCTAATTCACATTTAACCTTGCTTTCCAATTACAAGTAACACATGAGTGTTAGAAATTGTTTTTGAGAGAGAGTATGCTTAGATATTTGTCTCAGAAGTTTCACCACTATTTTGGCCAATGACTATTTATAGACTTAGAAATGAAACTAACCATTAAACACAGTTTCTTGTCTATTGAAGAATTGGTTAGATCGTTTTTAGAATCGGTCAGACCCTTTTAAAATTGGTTAGGCCATTTTGAAAATCTAAAGTAGTTTCTGGAAAATTTCCAGAAATGCAAATTTCTAGAAATGAACTAACTGTTTTGAGAAATGGCAAGACCATTTTAAAAAAAAAATAGTTTGACCGTTTCTCAAATTGGATGGACCATTTTGGCTATTATCCAGCCAATGTCTTGTTTTTGTATTTCAGTCTTTTCTTGGTTTTCTTTGGTTCTTTTGAGTTTGTTTAGATTGTGTGAATGTTGCAAGGTGTCCTAAACAAGTCGGGTGTTATTGGCAAAACCCTATTACAAAATCTTAATTGGTGAAGTAGATAGCCATTTTATATACAAGTTCTTTGTTCTTGACTTTCATGATTTCTTTCCTTACTTTTTTGATGATTTCTTGTTTATTTTAAACCTGTCTAAATCATCGCAAGGATATATGCAACATATAATATACATATTCATATTTATATGGCATTAATTGTGTTTTACTTAACAATTAAATGCATGTGGCGCACAACTATGTTTCATATAGCATATTGACATAGACATATTAAATCATTTAAGCACTATAGCATGTCATTTAAAAGCTTCATAGAATATATTATTATTTATCAATTTATCAATATGGCATACTTATATGTATGGATAAAATTTAAGAAAGAAAAAATTAAAAATAAATATCATGAAGGATTGTACAAAAAAAGTGTTTGTTAATATTAAAAAAATATGTTATAATCTTATTAAAAACAAAGTAGAAATTGAACAACATTCTATTAAATAATATCTCAGACACATCTTAATTAATTTTTTAAAATGAATTTCAATTAAGAAATTTCAAAACTTGGCTTGACTTAAAAAAAGATAGAAATATTGAAAAGGAGATCACTTAACCTAATTTAAAAAATTATTAAGAAAATAATGTTTTGAATCGAAATACATTAGTTTAGATAACAAATGAAACACATGATTAGAATCATTAACTTTCTTGGATTTAATAATATTTTTTAGATGCCACCTTTCATTTAATTATACTATAGACATTTTCAATAAAATAATCAAATAAAATTAAGGATAAGAAAATGATTTTATTGATTTTCAATTTAAATTAAAAGAAGGAGAAAAAAAAGACTAGGTGATTGGGTTTAAGTGGGAAGCCTGAAATCTGACCATCAAAGAGGTGGTAAAAAATCAAGATTGATGATTTTTTTT
>Ga0325403_1004608_pt1 | contig 12838 bp, 13 predicted proteins | sample PopdelMetagenome_19_FD_205665 | JGI IMG/M metagenome (GOLD analysis project Ga0325403, IMG submission 205665) | Populus deltoides microbial communities from Bellville, Georgia, United States - Xylem-PdKOR-R4 | ecosystem: Host-associated > Plants > Phyllosphere > Stem > Wood/Secondary xylem...
AATGAAGTATTATAATATAAATTGTGTTTAAATTATATTAAAAAAATATGAAGAAATTAGATACACGAACAAGATTGTAAAGAATCCGAAAAACAACAATATTTTTAAAAAATTTGAATTTAATATAATATGAAATTTCCTTTTAAAATATATGGTTGAATTTAAATCTGATAAAATAGCATAAGCTATAAATCAATCCAAACAAAACATTTAAGATATATTGTTCTTTTCTTTTGTACAGGAGCTGAATTAAAACACGAAATTAATAGTTTGTTGGCAGTTTAATTTTAAAATATTTTTTATTTAAAAATATATTAAAGTAATATTTTATTTTATTTTTAAAATTTATTTTTGATATTAATGTATTTAAATAATTTAAAAATATTAAAAAATAATTTAATTTAAAAAAATTAATTTTTTTTTAAAAATAAAAACTTAAGAAAAGAAGCAGCCTCACTTTATTACATTAATTACTTTTGTTCTATAATTAAATCATTACGTTGTAGCTAACTTTTTCAGAAAACAAATAGCTTTAAACTTTTTTAAATATTCAAAAAAGAAAAGGAAAATACTACACTTTATTACATTAATCACTTGAGTTTTATTTTGAGGTTTCTTTTGTGTTTTTTACAATCTCTTGTTTCGTTTGCTAGCTTGAGCTTCCACAAGATTTTCTTCTATTTGTTGATCTAACACTCTTGGTCTCTCACTTGATCGATCTTTACTTTCAATGGACAATGAAAATCCTAGAGAGGGAAAGTTCTTAGTGAGAGAAAGCAAAAGCAAAAGAAAGCAAAGTGAGTGACTTGACACAGAATTTTCGTGTTAAATTTTGTATTAAAGATTCAAACTTTCAAAAAATTTCAATCTTTTGAGTGGTAAAGGTTTAGTTGGTCATCTTTGATTCGTGTGTATTTGATATGGGTGGGTGTTTTCCTTGTTTTGGGTCATCAAACAAGGAGGGTAGTAGTGGTGTTGGTCTTGTTAAAGAATTGAACAAGAAGGATTCACTTAAAGAAGGTTCAGCTGGTCAGTCTCACCATGTTGGCAGAGTTAGTTCAGGTAACAAAATTTGATTTTTTTTGTTAATTTTGGTGAATGAGTTTTGTTTTTGTATTCTTTTTTAAAGATCATTCGATGGTTTTGTTGTGTTGAATCATGCTTTTTTTAGTTTCATTTAGAGGTTTTTGGTGATGGTTTGCTGGTAGAATTGGGTAATGCTTTGATCTGTTTCATTAATGAGTGGCTTGATAAATTGGGTTTTTTCTCTTTTAGTTTTGCAGTTTTTTTATTGGATTGCTAGCTTCTTGTTTGCGCTGATTAATTTTTGTTCTAACGGTGTAGCGCCAAGCGTTTATTTTGGTGATCTACTCTTGTTTTTAGTAACTCGATTTGTGTTGTTTCTTATAATTATGTTTTGCTTTCTGTCTTAAATCATCATTATCAGGATGAAATGGGATGGTAGTAATTGCCTTTCAAACTGAAATCTTCTATTTCCGTAGCAGATTGGGAATGAGAAACCGAAAACTTCTGAGGTGATCTGTGTTTCTATGTCCTCAGTGTTTCTATGAAGAATGTAAAATTAGTGATGTGTTAGGCTTAAATTAATGTTGTCTTCGAAATATGAGATGAGATTGTTGTCATTTCTGTTTGAACAAAGACTAGTTTCAGAATAATCACCCATAAGAAAAGCCCAACATCTCGTTTGCTGTTCTAGCTTTATATGTAGTATTGTTTTGGGAAGTACATCTAATTGTAAAGTGCTCAAAGTCACATAAAAGGTATAGAGCAGCATAAAGATATGCTGTGCCATATTTTATCTATTTATTTATATATATCTTTATCCTCTCGACTGCTGAATCGTGTTCCATAATTTAGCTTGCTCGAAGTTCTGGCTGTAGCAATTCATCTGTCTGTTTTCTGATTCACATATTCATGCAGACAAATCAAAATCTCGGAGTGGTTCTGATCCTAAGAAGGAACAATCAATTCCCAAAGATGGACCAACAGCTAACATTGCAGCACAGATATTTACATTCCGAGAATTAGCTGCTGCCACAAAGAACTTTAGACCAGAGTGCTTGTTAGGTGAAGGGGGTTTTGGGCGTGTTTACAAAGGTCGCATTGAGAGCACTGGCCAGGTAAGTTGTGGTTTGTTGAAATGGATGAACATATTATCATGCATGTATACATTCCGTAATGTTTGTTTTACATTATGTGCACTATCTGTTAGACTTCGTGACTTTTGATATTAAGCTTCAAATTCTGTGGTCTTTTACCTTATTAGCCTTTTGCTCTGAATTGTAATTTCAAAGAATGTTGTGCTGATCTCCTTTGATGATATTTGGTTGGTTGGAAATTGCATTTGCAGGTAGCTGCTGTGAAACAACTTGACCGAAATGGCCTTCAAGGAAATAGAGAATTTCTGGTGGAGGTTCTCATGCTCAGCCTCTTACACCATCCAAACCTTGTCAACTTGATTGGCTACTGTGCTGATGGGGACCAACGCCTCCTTGTTTATGAGTTTATGCCATTGGGATCATTGGAGGATCATTTACATGGTTAGATTCTTTGCCTTATTTGCTTTAATACATTGCATCCATACAACCTCATTGCTTGTGGTTAAATTGTTCTGTCACATCACCTGGTAGAAAAATGAGATCCCCTATGGCAGACCACTTGTCTTTTCAACGTGCATTCACTTTAACCTCTTTCTCTGGACAGACTGCTCTATCGCCCATTCATGAGATCAGGGATGAATCTCTGGTTCATGCACTACATACTGTTAAAAATATGTATTTCAGGACATATGTGGATATCGTACCTCTTCATGTGTTTGATGATCTGCATGAGTTTTTCTTCCTAGGAGAGTGAGAGAGTTGACTAAGAATGGACAGAAAACATGGGTATCTAGCCCTGGTCTTATCCTTTTGCTGAATTATTCTCAGAATAAAAAGCTTAGGAAAGTTTTAGGAGTCATCAAATCTATGTATAGATCAGCAAAAGGAAGTGAGGGAATTGACTGGCCAACTTGTTTCTTTGAAACATTTTATCAGTATTTAGGGGGAAGTTTCAGAGGGGGGGGGGGGGACACTCTGCGTTTTGTGGAATTGAATTTGGAACCGACCACAATTGATGTTATAAGCAAAAGCATCATTGTCATTGGTGTGAGGATATTGAGACCCAATTATTAGAGTTATGGTATTTGGGATAATCTAAGAATGATTTGATGATGCTGTTAGAAATGTCTTAAAAAGAGAATGGGATTGGAGAGTTGGTGATACATATACGCTGCTATAGTGGCAGCTGCTGTTTGAATTTGATTTGATAATGTTAAGATCTTTCTTAACAAAACAATTTATTTTTGAAGAAATGCAGAAGGGAGAAATGAGAGGAGAAAGGTAGATGAATGTTGATTGAAACTGGAAACTTTTATTGCTTGCCTCTCAAGTTTCTGTACAATTGTGCGTTCATACAAGTGATTCAATCCTTTCTTACTAACATCTAACTTGTAACTGATTACTACCAGTCTAACTAACAAACCAACTAACTTGCCACATAATCCTCTTGATCTTTGCTGCAGAATTAGTTGCAGTTACAGTTGCAACTTCCATTGCTACATTCTGCCCAAACTTCACTTTTGGCCTGTTGATCTTTGCTTCTGCTTCTTTGCGTGTTTCTAATGCCAAACTTACTTGCACTTGTAACAATACTCCCTCCCTATGAGATTCTTGACCTCAAGAATCAAGGCTGGATTCAAGAAATTGACTTGAAAGTTCTTAATCTTCCTGAGTTGCATTTTCTTTGAATAGTTTGGACCCTTGAATAAGTCTCATAACCACAACTCTATTACCCTTCTTCATGATCTTTCTATCTAGAATGGCCACAGGATTAACTTCAACTCTTTTAAACTCATCCACTTTTGGTAATGAAGAAGAGACTACTGCATTGTTTCCCACCTTTTTCTTAAGCAAAGATACATGGAAAACTGGATGAATGGTAGATCCTTCTGTAGCTGCAACTTGTATGCTACTAACCCAATCCTTTGTATTATCTTATATGGACCATAAAACCTGGGATTCAACTTGATGCTTTTCTTAATGTCACACTTGTATGTCTATAAAGTTGAAGCTTGAGATACACTAAATCCCCAACCTTAAATTCTCTTTTTATCCTTCCCTTATCTATATTTGTTTCATTCTATGCTCAGCTCTTTCCAACTGTGTTTGTAACAGTTGATCCATGTTAGCCGTACTTTTAATTACCTCTTTTACTGCAACTACTATTGTGGTTTCTTGTGTAGCTATCTCTCTGCTTGGTGGAGGATATCCATGTAGAGCTTGAAAAAGACTCATCTTGATGGAAGAATGGAAGCTAGTATTGCACCAGAATTGAGCCAAAGACAACTAGCGATGCCACTTCTTTGGGTTGTGCATTGTCATACACCTCAAATAGTTCTCTTAACCCTTTCGGTTTGGCCATTAGTCTGTGGATGGTATGATGAACTCATCAGTAGCTTCACCCCCAATAGTTTAAACAACTCTTTCCAAAATAGGCTAGTGAATATCTTGTCCCTGTCTGTGACAGTAGTTGTTGGCAACCCATAGAATTTGTAGAAATGATCCTATTAAAGTTGAGTTATCTCTTGAGCACTAAAAGGAGGTGTTACTGCTATGAAATGCTTATACTTGGTAAACATGTCAACTATTTGAATGTTGCATCTTTTTCTCCTGAATGTGGCAGTACTTCTATAAAATTCATGGTTATATTTCTCTAGTTTCCTTCTGAATGTTGCATCTTTTCCTCTTGAATGCAGCAGTACTTCTATAAAATCCATGGTTATTTTTCTCCAGGTCAATGGTTGTGGTAATCCATGGTATGCTTACCCTTTCTATCTTGCGCATGCACACATCATATTCTTCCACAAACTTTTAGCTTTTTAACTAAAGTCTTCATAAAAGGCCAGTAGAACATTGCCTTGAGTCTTTTATAGGAATTTTGTATCCAGCATGGCCCTCTACGTATCAATCATGTGCAACACTTGCCAATCTTTCTCTTAAATTTCTCTTTTTTCCAATGACTATTTTGTTCTTATATCTCAGCACCCCTTCAACAAAAGTGTAATCTAGCCAACTACTTGCATCCATCATTTTCTTAGCAATAATTATTGAGAATCATCCTTGTAAGTCTCACTTACTTCTTTATACCATGCTGGTACCACTATTGTAATAGCTCCCATCCTTTTGGAATCAATGGTGTTTCATTTGGACTATCCACATCACCAATTCTTCTAGATAGAGTATATGCTACAACATTCTCCTTGCCTCTCCTATCTGAATTTAATATCTTAGCCCTAACAACTTGGTTAAACTTTTATTTTTTATAGGAGTATGAATCCTTTGTTGCAAAAGGTGCTTTAAACTTTCATGATTAGTTTTAATGATGAATTGATCGTGCTGCAGGTAGTGTCTCCATTTTCTACTGCCATTAGTATAGCCATATATTCCACATAGATTGATAATCTAAGATGTATTGGACTTAATGCCATTAGTGAGCTAGTGGCCTTTCTTGGCTCAAGATTGCACCAAAATCTTTTCTCACACGCATCAGTCTCTAGCACAATGGTGCAGTTGAAGTTTGTCAAGGCTAATACTGGAGCCTTGCATAAGGCATCTTTTAACTTGTCAAAAGCATCTTGTGCCTTTCTATTCCAATGAAGCTAAGTTAATGGCTTGTTGATGACTTCAAATCCACTTATAAATCTCCAGTAATATCCTGTCAATCCATGGAAACCGCTCAACTCTTTAACTGAATAAGGAATGGGCCAATTCTTCACTGCTTTTGTCTTTTCTTGGATTAGTGGGCACACCTTCTGTTGATATGATGTGCCCCAAGTACTCAACTTGTTGCTCACAAAACATTTTTATTTCTTTGCTAGCATGTGTTTTTCCCTCAATGTAACATTTTGAGTTCTTTGTTAGCAAGTGTTTTTCCCTTAATGTTTCTAGTACTAACTTCAGATGGTGGATATGTAGTTCTAGAGTAGAACCATATACCATAATGTCATCGAAAAATACCTGTACAAACTTTATTAAGAATGGTTTCAACAGTGTTCATCAAGGCTTGAAATGTAACTGGAGCATTAGTCAAGCCAAAGAGCATAACTTTGAACTCATAGTGTCCATGATGAGTTATAAAAGTTGTTTTCTCATCATCTTCTTCATGCATTCTTATCCGATGATAACCAGACCTAAGATCCAACTTGAGAAGAATTGAGAACCATGTAATTCATCCATTAAGTAATCAATTAATGGAATGGAAAATTTAGTTTTGATAGTCAAATTATGTAGTTGCTTGCAATCAACTAAAAACCTTCATGTGTTATCTTTCTTTTTTTACCAGCAACACTGGAGAAGCAAATGGACTGCAATTGTGTTGTATAATCTTATTTTGCAACATCTCTTTAACCAACCTCTATCTCATTCTTATGCACAAATGAGCTCTTATAAGGTCTGATATTGATTGGTTTGGCCCCAGGTATGAGAGGAATCATGTGATCAAATCCCCTAGCAGGTCAAAGGTGTTTAGGTTTTGCAAACACTGAGTCGTATTCTTCTGGCAATGTTTTCACCTTTGAGTTTTACATAGCCCAAGTAGGTTCTTCACATACCTTCATGGAAAAAAAAATTATCCCATAAAGCCATACACTGCCTCTCTCAAGCTCTTATAGTCCTTCGCAGTTGTGATCATTTGTAATCCAGCTTCTTCTATAATTCCTTTCAATTTCAGTCATCCTACCATCCTTTCTGAATGACAATTTCATTTTGATGAAGTCAAACAGAATTGTTGAGTAGATTCTCAATCAGTCTACTCCAAGCACTCTCAAATCTGTTTGCAACTTGTCTCCTTGCATAAACCATATGAATTTTGGACTGTGAGTATTGCATTTCTGTTGGCTACTGTTACAACAAGCATAATAGTATTCTTAATGGATGCATTTTTTTTAATAACATATGCTTCAATGAAGGTGTACTGCCACTATCAATCGAAATGACAATGTCTCTTCCTTGACAACTGCCTTTGATCCTTTTAGTGTTATGTGCATAACTTTCAACCAATGCATTCGAAGATAGACCATATTCCTCAATCTTGCTTTCTTCACCCATATTGTATGAAGGAGCAGTTCTTGGAATGAATCTATTCTTCTTGGCCAAAGCATTATTAGACTCCTCTTGCCATTCAACTTGATCAAAAACCCACATCAGAATTGTTGGCTTGATCTTGAGCATTGGTTTAATGTCATCCTTGATTCCACTTATAAAGTTGGAGATGTAATATGATTGTAGTAGTGGTGGATTTAAAGCATTCATTAAAGATTTAAGTTCTTCAAATCTTTCTGCATACTCCTTTACACCTTTGTCCTGCACTAACTTGTTAAATTCTTCATCTTTTCCACTACCAAGCCTCATACAGATGGCTCTTGCAAATTCTTCCCAAATAGCCAAATCATTTCCTCTTAGGAGGAATTCTTCATACCATATCTCTGTCTTTCCTTCAAGGTATAAGGAAGTTATTTCCACCCACTTCTTCACTGGTGTGAAGTGCATCTTGAAGAATTTCTTGCACTCTCTAATCCATCTTGGATTTTCTCTCCAAAAAGTAGGTGATTCCACTTTAGGTAATGCTACATTGTACCAACCCTATGGATATCATGGTTTCCCATAGTTTCCCCATGGTTGTAAGCTCTATGGTTAGGTATTATCCCATCTGAAGCTGAGTTATCTCTTCTTTCTCTGCTTCGTTATTCATGAATCACTTTAATGTGGTCATCATAGCTTCCATTTGCATGTTGTTCCGCTCAGCCCTTTTCGTTTGTTCCTGCCATTGCTTCTGGTTTGCAGCTATGGAATCTTGAAGTTCTTAATGAATGCTTTGCATTTGTTCATCAAGTCTTTTTCTATGCTCTTCCAATGCCTTAATCTTGTTATTTTCCACCATAGTTCACTTCCAAAATACCTCAAGATTTCAGTATTCTATTAGTGGCCAAAGATCTTTTCTCTAATACCAATTTGTTGAGATCTTTCTTAACAAAACAATGTATTTTTTAGAAGAAATGCAGAAGGGAGAAACTAGAATAGAAAGATGGAAGAATGCAAATTGAAACTGGAAACTTTTATTGCTTGCCTCACAAGTTTCTGTACAATTATGCTTTTATACAAGTAATTCAATCCTTTCTAACTAACAACTAACTTGTAACTGATGACTACTAGTCTAGCTAGCTAGCTAACTAATTAATTTTCCACGTAATCCTCTTGATCTTTGCTGCAGAATTAGTTGCAGTTACAGTTGCAACTTCTATTGCTGCATGCTGCCCAAACTTCACTTCTGGCCTGCTGATCTTTGCTTGTTTCCAATGCCAAACTTGCACTTCTAACACATAAACACTAGCAGAATGATGCCTGATAAAAATAGTCAAATCTGGGATAGTATTTATAAAATGCCACCACCAGTGTCATTAGCATTTGAAGTGGTACTGTTTGCATGTTTGATATTGCTAGTATCAGTTGTAGTTGAATCTGGCATGCTAGTGGTATTTTTAAATTGCTTGAATTTTGCAATTGATACCTGGTATTTTTCCTCAATTCATATGAATACCCCTGCGAAATATTGATGACAATTTCATGTGTTGTGTTGTTTTTTATTTGCGGTGTAGTTATCTGATCAAGTAGCAATATATTATTTTAGTTTCTTCATGAGCTGCGTTCCAACAATAAAGGCATGCTTGCACTTTTGTTGATAGGAGTTGCTATATCATATCCATAATTTAATGTTAGGGCGGTCTTTTAGAAGAATGCAAAGTGAAAAAAAAAATATTCAAGTATAGGTTTTATCTTGGTAGTTCATGGCAAACATAATCAATCAAAAGTATTAGTAGATTATTGCATATACAACTAGACTCACTGCAAAGCTTTTGGCAATATTGCTTACAGTATGTGTGAGATTAAAGTTGGGTCTGCTTCACATAACTGCCATGCAGAACTTAGAAGGATTAGTTGTCAAACCTGTGTCTAATCTTTTGATTAACTAGCATCAACCATCTGCTAAATGGTTGCTTATGAGTTCCTGTCTCAAATTTATGTTAAGTTGCTGAATTCAATTCTTCAACTGAGAATGGCTTTGTATGGGTACTATCTTTCAATATGAAGAGAAAAGATCTTCTGTTTGTGCGTGGACTAATCTTAAATATCTAATTTCCCATAGACAGAAGTGCTTGGCCTGAGAGTTGTTGTTTCATGTGTTTTTGTTCATCCCTTTCAGTATGAAATGAGAGTAATCTCTAGGAGTCTGGCAATAACTAAGTCTACAGGGAGATGAATAAGATCCTTGAAACTGGGGCAAAGGAACCACTAATATTATTTGGTATAGCTGTCATGGCTATCAAAGAAACCCCTGTTGAGATGATCGTGGATGAATTGCGGTAGTAAAACCAACATCACAAATTAATGCTATTGTAGTCAAGGGTAGCACCAACTGACGTTGAGGAAATTGAACTGAGATGGTCCTACCCTGTGCAGGAAGAGTATAGAGTGCAGTGTGATTGGATTCGATTTAAATTGAGGCAGGACCACAAGAAAAGCCTATCATAATCTGGTAAGGGATAATTAGAGAAGAGATAACTGCTGAAGGTATAAGAAAATAGCTGCGGTTGAGCTGAATGGAATAGGCAGGTTCTTGCAGCTCAAGAGTGTGAGATTAAGGCTGTTGATAGGTTTGGGTGGCAATCTGTTTAGCTCTAGGGCTATGTGGCATAATATCTAGCTTGCATTTGCAATTGAGTTTTTGAACCAAGGTTTGAACCAGAACTTAGTTTTAAGTGTCTTGAAATTCTGAAACTGTGATTTTAGAAACTTTACCAAATATCTGTTGGAGTTTCTAAACTTGTTTTTTTAACTCAAAACCAGCCTTTTGTAGCAATATCGAGGCCCTTGATTGACTATATCTGTTGATGCTTGGAGTTGTAACTTGTAAAACAAAGTACTGTTCTTGTTATATCACTTTTGGTGGTTGCTGACATTTCTTCATAACTTTAACATCAAACATTCTTGATTTAGAATTACTCTAAAATGATGCATTTCAGTGATTGATTTTGATCCCCTTTATCTGCCTGTATGCATGTTTCAAGTTTGGATAAGAATAAAATGGTTTCTGCAACCCACTCTTGTTAGCGTATTTGATGTTGTTTTCAGATCTTCCCCCGGGCAAAGAGCCTCTGGACTGGAACACAAGGATGAAGATTGCAGCTGGTGCGGCTAAGGGATTGGAATACTTGCATGATAAAGCAAACCCTCCTGTCATATACCGGGACTTAAAATCATCCAACATCCTTCTTGATGAGGGTTATCATCCCAAGTTGTCAGATTTCGGACTTGCAAAGCTAGGTCCTGTTGGTGACAAGACTCATGTCTCAACACGTGTGATGGGGACATACGGTTATTGTGCTCCAGAGTATGCCATGACTGGCCAACTTACTTTAAAGTCTGATGTCTATAGTTTTGGGGTTGTCTTTCTTGAACTTATCACAGGGCGCAAGGCAATTGATAACACCCGGGATCCTGGAGAGCATAATCTAGTTGCATGGGTAAGTGTTTCTTCCTTTCATTTATCAGCAAACATTTTAATGCTTCATATCAATGCATCATTGGAAATTTACGTCCTTTTTATTTTGTGCAATGAATTAACATGAAAAGAAATTTATGTTCCCTCTGTTTTTTTCTTGGGACCTGGGGCTTTTAGGCAAGACCACTTTTCAAGGATCGTAGGAAATTCCCTAAAATGGCTGATCCACTGCTTCAAGGCCGTTATCCAATGCGAGGACTGTATCAAGCTCTTGCGGTTGCAGCTATGTGTTTGCAAGAGCAGGCTGCTACAAGGCCTCTAATAGGCGATGTTGTGACTGCTCTCACATATTTAGCTTCCCAAACCTATGACCCAAATGCTGTCAATCAAAGTAACAGAGTCGGACCATCTACACCTAGGAACAGAGATGATCGGAGGGGAATGGCTGATGGGCTGGATAGCCCAGACGAGCATGGACGTGGTGGGCGAAATGGTTCCCCTTCCACTTACAAAAACTCACCTGATTATAGGAAACGGGACCATGTTAGGGAATTCAGCACTGGTGCAGAATCAGGAAGGAGTGAAACAGGTGGATCTGGCAGAAAATGGGGTTTGGATGACTCGGACCAACAGGATTCTCAGAGAGATAGCCCTGTGAGTACCAGCAGAGCAAGGGAAACTCCAAGAAATCGTGATTTAGATAGAGAACGAGCAGTTGCAGAAGCAAAAGTATGGGGTGAAAATTGGAGAGAGAAAAGGCGGGCGAATGCAATGGGTAGTTTTGATGGTACCAACGAGTGATGGCACCACAAGGGCATTGTTAAGGGGTTATGGTCTTTTAGGCACAGCGTATGTTACATGCTTCTGAGGGTCATCATGACGAAAGAGGTTGCACATACATCATCCTTCATTGTCTTGGTTTCAATTTCCCACGAGGGTTAAGACTTCTTGTATCGAACTTTGACTGTTGTTTGTCCTGTATCATTCTTGTAGCTGAGTAGGAAAATGAATTCTTCAATTATATGGTTGAGGGAAGGACACAGTTAAAGAAGAGTTCAGGGGAAGGGGTAGTGTTCAATTTCATGTGATTTAAGGGTAACCCCACTTGCAGAATGATGTGTGCAACATGTCATTCTATGTATTTAGGGGTTTCTGAAGTTCATATTCCATGGAAATCTGGGAAGATTAGCTAATTTCTGCCCCCATGTATTTCTGTTTTATGCGGGGTGGTTTAGTGGGTTTGGTTTGGGTGCCTCATTGGTGTCACAGCTTGTGCTCAATAGTCTTGTATATGGATTTCTTTGAGTCAGTCGTGTTTCGGCTTATACAGAAAAAGTTTTCATGATATTGTTCTCCATGTATAATCTTATCACTCTGTAACGAACACCTCTCTTCTCCTCTCTCTCTCTCTCTCTCTCTCTCTCTCTCTGCTTCTACCTGCTTGTTGGGTCGTGTTGTCGGATGTTTCAGGCTCGAGAATGATTTGCAAGTGTTAATTTCCAAGTTAATCTTTCCAATGAGTCACTAATGCTTACTATTGTTGGATTGTTTGAATTGTCATCTCTGTAGCCTCGTATGGGGATGGATTGTTTATTCTAACACTCGTTTTCAGTAGAAGATTTTGCTTAAATATCAACACTAGTGACCTCGTCTCCATTACAATGCTGCTTCTGCCAGGGCGTAAATAATTTCTTACACGTTTTTTCCTTGAGAAAGAGCTCGCTCTTTAATTATCAGATAGTGGTCTGTGGGAAGTTGTAGTCCTGCACATTGAAGCTTTGTATAATGAAACCTGTCTTTTCAGTTAGAGATGGCACTGTTTTTAAACCTTTTCAATTAGAGATTACAATGCATATCTACAAGGTTTCTACTATAACTAGATGATGTCATCTCCGTGCGGTATCATGAGTTTATGGCATGTTTATGTATTATTATGGATTTATAAAAAAATAAAAAATATATATATACATGAAGAAAAACTGTTGTAATCCATAATGTTTTTAAGAAAAAAACTACAAAACTAAATTCTTAATCATATTAATATTTAAAAAATAAAATAAACAAAGAAAGTTTTAGAAAAAATCATAACAAAAAAAATTAAAGGAAAAAAAACCATGCAGAGAAATACTGTAGCAATCTATAGTATTTCATGAGAAAATCTACAGTTGTAATTCTCAACCAGCACAATATTAAAAATAATAAAATTGATAAAGATAATTTT
>Ga0325403_1004611_pt1 | contig 12837 bp, 3 predicted proteins | sample PopdelMetagenome_19_FD_205665 | JGI IMG/M metagenome (GOLD analysis project Ga0325403, IMG submission 205665) | Populus deltoides microbial communities from Bellville, Georgia, United States - Xylem-PdKOR-R4 | ecosystem: Host-associated > Plants > Phyllosphere > Stem > Wood/Secondary xylem...
AAAGAAGCCTCGTAATAACCACTTTCCACCTAATCAAAACTATTTTCCCAAAAGGAACTCGCATCCAAAATCGAAGAACCTTGTACAACAACAAAATATATGCAGTAGATCTTCTCATCAAAGTTCTTTCCAACAAAATCCCACACAGCAAAGTTTTTCCTCTTCTATGCAAGCACCATGCCATATTTGTGGTAAGACTAATCACAATGCTTTGGACTGTTTTCATAGAATAGATTATAGTTATCATGGAAGGTACCATCCCAACTTGCTGAAATGGTGGCCCATAACAATACTCTTAATGAAGATGGCGCTTAGTATGCTGATAGTGGAGCCAACCAGCATATTACTAATGATTTGGCTAATCTCACTCTTCAGGAGACTTATGGTGGCATTAAAACAATAGTAGAACACAAGTTCCTTTTCTCTAAACACTCCACAAACAAATTTAAACTTCAACCGTGTTTTACATTGCCCTAATGCCATGACCAATCTCCTTTCTATAAATCAATTTTGCATTGAAAATGATTGTTTTTTTTGTCCTAATGAAGTCTCATTATTTTGTCAAGGACAACAAAACAGGAAACATCATACTAGAGGGTCCGAGTGAAGGTGGTCTGGTCTCTATCCTGTGCATCTCAACAAAAATAACATAAGTGAGTGTCGTGGACAAGTAGCTCTCTTTAGTGTTGAGACTTCCTTGGACGTGTGGCATGCAAGACTAGGACACCTCTAAGCTTACCCTTTCATGACTCCAAGTTGTTTAAAAAATCTCCTGAATATTCCCAGCTTAGAACATTTGGTTGTGCTTGTTACTCTCTCCTGAGACCTTATTCAACCAAAAAATCTTGCCTTTCGAAGCAAACAATGTATCTTCTTAGGATACTCTTCTAATCTCAAGGGATATCGGTGTTTTGATATAAAAAAAGATCTACTTGTCCCGACATTCCATAATCCCTGTTATTTCTTTCTCTATGGACATTCCATCTTAGTGTAATTCTGAAAATTCAACCTACATTAATTCCTAACCATGTTATTCCTATAATTCCTATCATACTATCCCTGACACATAAAATACCCTTCTTGAGGTTTCCTTACCCAACAATAATCCATCCTTTCCTCCTGCAAATTCTACACACATAATCACCCGTTCTCAAACTGGTTCTCTACGTTCCAAAATCCTTTCCCGACTACACCTCTTGCCCTCACCACCACTATCTCTTTATATGAACCAAAAACCTTTTCTCAAGCCATAATTTCTGAAGAGTGGAGAGCTGTCATGGATCAGGAATATGCTGCGTTGCTTCAAAACAACACCTGGGATCTTTGTCCCTATCCTCTTGACGAATATATTATTGATACTAAGTGGGTATACAAAATGAAACAAAAAGAGGATGGGAGCCTTGATCGTTGTAAGGCTAGGTTGGTTGCCAAAGGCTTTAAACAAGTCTACGTTATTGATTATTCAGAGACAATATTCATCCCTGTCGTCAAACCTGCCATGGTTTGCCTTGTCTTAGCCATTGTCGTTCACTTTAGTTGGCCTATACGCCAATTGGATATTTCTAATGCCTTTCTTCACGGCACCACTGATGAAGAAGTCTTTATTGAACAACCTTGTGGCTATGTTGATCCTAGTTTTCCTGATTATGTGTGTAAACTCAACAAGGCTCTTTATGTACTCAAACAAGCTCCTCGAGCTTGGTTCAAATGCTTTTCTCGATCTCTAATGGAGCTTGACTTTATTGGATCTCAGTGACCACTCACTTTTTACTTATCAACATGGTAGTGCTCTCATTTATATCTTAATTTATGGTGATGACATATTAATCACGGGCTCTAGTGATTCTTTTATTTCCTCCTTAATTAATAAACTTCACACAGAGTTTGCATTGAAGAATTTGGGCTTCTAAATTTTTTTTCTCGATATCCAAGTGTTTTGGGATTCATATGGTCTCCATCTTCGGCAAAGTAAGTACATCCTTGATGTCCTACATCATGCTAAAATGTTTGGAGCCAAGTCCTACACTGTTCTATAACAGCACGTGAGAAAATTTCTTCCACCTCAGGGGATCCTCTCGAAAACATAACTGAGTATCGCCAAATTATAGGGGCTCTCCAATATTGCTCCCTTACTCGTCCAAAAATTGCCTACTTTGTGAATCAGTCATGCCAACATCTTCATTCTCCTACCACTGAACATTTTCTACACTACTTGAAGGGCACTATAGATCATGGGTTGTACTATACACATGTTTCTCTTTGTCATACAAACTCTGTTTGGGCAGGCGACCTGATGATCGCAGATATACTACCGACTATGGAGTCTTTCTTAGAAATTGTTTGGTCTCGTGTTGTGCCAAGAAGCAATCTGTTGTTTCCAGATCAAGTACAAAGGCTGAATATCGCGCTCTTGCAATGACCATAGCTGAAGTTTACTAGATTCGAATGGTTATAAAAGATCTACGTATCTCATTATCTTTTCCTCCTATTATACATTGCGATAATCTGGAGCTATCTCTCTTGCTTCAAATCTAGTGTTTCATGCTCGCACCAAAATGTTAAAGTTGATGTTCATTTTATACGTGAGAAGGTTCAAAACCGAGATATTTCAATTTTTTTCATTCCCATCATTGATCAGTTAGCTGACCTCTTCGCCAAAGGTCTTTCGTCCTCTCGGATTTGCTCTCTATTGGACAAGCACATGGTAACTGAACCACCCATTTGCTTGCGGGGGGAGGTTAATGTAGCTGTAAATCAGTATGACAAATTGCAGCAAATCCCACCATTTCTTCATTCTACTTTATTGTAATTATCTGCTTTCCTTGTATATTCGGTACTGATTGTGTAGATTACTTTAGACACAGTGGTTGTACAAAATAATCATTATATAAAAGGATTCTCCGCAGTGATCATGGTATCGAAACTAACCAAGTCCTTTAAGAAAATTTTCTATTTTGATGTTCAATTGAAGGCCTGCCAGTCACCTTGTCTTTCGATGGCCTACAAAATGGTCAAGGAGTGCAGGGTTTACCCCCACAAACTCACTGGCAGAACTGGTAAATGTGTTTCTTAAGGTGGGGAAAGAAGGGGTGCTGCAGCATGGAATTGGATTCTATAAATATTACCTTATTTTGGATCCATCGTTAATATGTGTTGCAAGAACCACCACTCCATCTTCACTAACCTTGAGCAAACCCTGAAATCATATCAATTCCTTAATTAGTGCGACCAACTAGCTGATGTTACTGTCCCTACCATTCTAACTAGTAACCTAAAGTTGCTTTGTTAGGCAACCATAATTTATTTTCATATTCTGGTTTCTGGGGTTCTTCTGTTTTGTTTTTGCTCATCTTCCTTACTATCACCAAGTCTCAACTACAAGTGCTTGTTTCGGAATTATCTTACCTTTTCAGCATCACAAACAATAAGACCACCTTCCTTGGAAGTTGCAATCCCAAGTAAACCATCACTGTCTATCTTCTTCCAATTCTCCCAGGATCCGTTCTTATGCATTCTTTTGATCCACCCATCTCTAACAGCTGTGTAGAGGATACCATCTCTATCCACGACAACATCCTCTGGGCGATCCAGAAATCCTTCTCCAAGTTTAGTCACTTCCTACAGGGAAAATAAAAGAAGAAATCGGCGTGTGCGCTATTAGTAGAAAGCTTGAAATTATCGCAAGTTGAGAAAGAATCATGTTCAACTGCTTGCCTGTAAGTGCTTGTTTGTGGGAAGAGCTGAAGCTGGAGGCAGTTCAAGCAAGTCCGGAGATAAAGGTGAGAAGTAGAAGATTTGAAGTGTAAAGGCAAGCAAACAAGCTAGCAGAAAGCCTGAGCATGCTGAAACACAAGGTATCATTGCCCTATCTATCCAAAGACCAGTCTGGAAGAGCTGTTTCAGTGAGGTGTGTGGTACTGGGGAGGTAAATCTTGATATAGATAATGTTATGTAATATAAAACTCTCAAGCTTCTGTATATATTAGGGTAAATTATGAGTAAATGTAATACTTGGTCATTACAGGAAGTAACTCTGATATATCAGATTTATTTCTACTCAAAACTGAAATGCTGGCCTGGCCTGTGTTGCTTCAGGGGTGCGTATGAAGGTGTAGCAAATTCAGTTTTTTCATCGACTTCTTTCGTTCAAATACTAATCAGTAGACTCAAACACCAAATTATACTTGTTCTTCAAATCAAATATTAGGTTCTAAAGCGTCAAGAAATTGAAAACCATCTTATCTTTTTATTATTTCTTTTCTACTGGTGGGAACTAGAAATTCTTTTTTTTTTTCAGTTTAGTCAATTACTAGCCGCCACCTGCTGCAGAAATTGTATTTTGAACTATTTTCAAATGAATCTGTACATAAAAATATTTCGAATAAAATAAAAATTAAACTTTTGCGTACATATTTCATCAATTAGAAACAAACACAGTAAATTGGTGAATTATATTTTTCGTAATTGTCCACAATAATTTTTCATATTTTGAAAAAGTTGTATGATAACCTTGTTATCATTGTAATATATTATATTGCTAATATTTAGAATTAAATCACCAAATTTGTGACCGAAATATATTATATGCTGTTAGCTTGAAATAAAAGTAATAGAAAGACTTAAGGGCTGCATCAATTTCTAACTTACCACTATTAAAAATGTTAAAAAAACCCCAATTGATTTACAAAATTTAATTTTGTTCTCTCTTACATTTTTCTTGATTTAAAAAAATATATATTGATGGCCGGATGAAGAAATTAGATGCACTCATTTTTAAAAATCAAGAAAAATGCGAGGGAGAAAAAATTTAATTCAATTGATTTACAAAATTTAATTTTTTCTCTCTTGCATTTTTCTTGATTTAAAAAAATATATATTGATGGCTGGATGAAAAAATAGATGCAAGAAAAGTTAACTCATTTTTTAAAATCAAGAAAAATGCAAGAGAGAAAAAATTTAATTCAATTGATTTACAAAATTTAATTTTTTCTCTCTTTCATTTTTCTTGATTTTAAAAAATATATATTGATGGTTGGATGAAAAAATAAATGCAAGAAAAGTTAACTCATTTTTTAAAATCAAGAAAAATGCAAGAGAGAAAATATTAAATTTTCTAAATCATTTCGGGTTTTTTAACATTTTTAATAGTGGTAAGTTAGAAATTGATGTAGTGTATAGCAAAGAATAAAAGTTAGGGTTTGAGAATCCTAAAATTATAGCCCAAACATGGAATAAAAATAATCTCTAGTATTTTATAAGAAGTCTGAATAATAATCTAGTATTTAAAATAAACCACAACTATTTAAATAGAGCCTAAAATCAATCTAAATAAGAAACATAAGCCAGGTAGAACATAAATAATTAAAATCCAAAAGTAATTAGGAAAATAATTAAAATAGAAAAAACAACAACTTCTAGGCCTAATTTTAGGAGATCTAACAGTCCGATTATCGACATAGTGGATCTCTATATGAACTCGACCTAGATCTCCATATTTAAGCCCGATTAAATAGTCAAATCTTGCATTATCATTGTTTTCATCAAGTTTTATATCTGATGTGCTAGGGTTTCTTCGATGACTTTTTTAAGCCTTAATGTTCTCTATCTAGTTTATAAACATGTTTGCAATATATTCCATGAAGAAACCACTTAAAAAATCATCAATTACCGATGAAGTCCTAAAAAAATCCAAGTAAACTAGGAATAAAGTTTCTAGGTTGAATAATCGGTTAATCAATTGGTCCTAGCAATATCATCTATTCTCCCTAGTTAAGGTGTTTTTTCACATTTACTTAGTGCTTGGTAGGCTAAGACAACTTGTGACTAGTACCTACAAAAGGTCCTCTTTAGTGGAGGTGGGATTCTCTGATACTTAAATAAATATATTTTTCAAGAGAGAAATACAAGAATATTCTAAAGAGAGATGCTCTGAAAATATATATACAATAGAGAATGAAAATTGTGAACCTTTGATTTGAAGGTTTCATGGTATATTTATAGCCCACGAGTCTTGTCTTTTGTGAAGAAGATGGTCTAAAGTGTAATTTTACCTTGATAATATTTAATAAGGTATAAATATCCCTTACATCTATATTAATATTTGGTAGAAATATGGTGGGTCCTTGGAGGACTTTTATACACCTAAAAGATGTAGGGAGATTAGGGTTCAAGACGTCAGATGTAGTTGAGCACTTCCCTTAGGCCAAACCCCAAGGGAGGAGGGTCATCCTCTTAAGCGTGCCCCAGGTAGAATGGTCATTCCATTGGGCATGCCAAGAGAGGATGGTCATTCCCTTGGGCGTGCTAAGGCAGGATGTGATCATTCTTCTAGGCATGTCAAGGGAGGATAATCATTTCCTTGGACATGCCAAGGGAGAATGGTTGTTACTTTGAATTTTGCTACCTGCCAAGTCCAGGTGCCTTGGGCTTGGATAAATATCAAGTTCAAATACCTTAGGTTTGGCATGTTCGTTAAACTCACATTATCTCATTTCTTTGGAAGTGCCAAGAAAGGATAGTCATTTTCTTGGGCATGCCAAGGAAGGATGGTCGTTCTCTTGAACATGCCAAGGGAGGATAGTCGTTACCTTGGACTTTGCTAACTGCCAAGTCCAAGTTCCTTGGGTGTGGCATGTTTGTCAGACCCATGTTATATTGGACTTGGTTAAATGTCAAGTCCACGTATCTTGGGTTTGGCATGTTCGTCAATCTTATATTACCTTATTCCTTTGGGTGTGCTAGGGAAGGATGGTCATTTTCTTGGGCATGCCAATGGAGGATGATCGCTACCTTGAACTTGCCAGACTATCAAGTCTAAGTTCCTTGGGCCTATCATGTTTGCTAGACCCACGTTACCTTGGATTTCGTTGACTGCGAAGTCCAAGTGCAATAGACCTAATAGGCTGTCAAGTCTAAATGCCTTGGGTCTGACATATTTGTCAAACTCATGTTACCTTGGACTTGGCTAAATGTCAAGTCCACGTGTCTTGGGTCTTGCATGTTCGTTAAGCCCATATTACCTCATTCTTTTGGGCGTGTCAAGGGAGACTGGTCATTCCCTTATACGTGCTAATAAAGGATGGTCATTTTCTTAGGCATCCCAAGGGAGGATGCACATTCCCTTGGGTATATATGGGGCTTAGCACACTGTCAAGCCCAATCGCGTCTAGGTCTGATTAATGCCAGACCCAGCGTGCCCGGGGCTTGGCATATTGCTACATCCAACATCATGGAGCTTGGCACACTGCCAGGCCCAATTGTGTCTGAGTCTGGCCAACACTAAACTCATTGTGCTCAGGGCTTGGCACATGACGTGAGGCTTTGCACACTGTCAAGCCTAGCACGCCTTCATTGTAGATGCTTGTTTTCTCAAAAATTTATATCTATTAATCTTTTTTGATCTAGTATTTTTTTTATGAAGATATAGTAATAAAAACTTGTTTCATCCATTCCAATTAACTTTAGTAGTGTTGTTTTTTATTACTTGGTAAAGCATGGTTTTGGTAAAGCATGGTTCTGCCCTTCCTTTTGTCCTTCGTGTCTTCATGTAAGATGTGAGATATAAAGCGCTATCATATTGAGAAAAAAAAAAAAAAGAGCTTACTTAACGGATTAATTTGTCAAAATTGTTAGATAGGGCCTGTTTGGTAATCTAATACCAAATCCCAGGGCTAAAGTAGAGAAAAGACAAAATAAGCTAAATGACGAAAATAAGATAAGAAACCAATGGTTATGATTAGTGTTCTGACGAAAATAAGCTAAATGACGAAAATAAGTTTGTACTTGCAGAAAATATTAGAAGCTGGGATGCTTCAATTTTATAACCAAGAAGATTTGCATCCATTTTTCTCCAACTCAGACACCCATAGCGCATAAAGGTGCGTGTCAAGCAGGCACACTGATGTCGGACTCTGCAAATTTTTTTTAATTTTCTTTCATATTTTCATGTATTTGGATTTTTGGAGTGAAGGGTCTGCAGCTACAATATTATGTAAAAGGCTACGTTTAATTTTGTCCCAAATGAATAGGATGTGATTGTATAATGTGCTTGCATGTTAATACAGTTGCTTTCTTCACTCTTTTCCAGCCCATATGAAATCACATTCGAGCCAAATCATGTGACCACCAAACAAATCTTACAATATTTCCTGTAGTAAACTGAGCTACATATCTTTGTTCTCCCCTGCTGTTGTTCATTTTGTGGTCCAGGTTACTAGCTCCTTGGAAATTGTTGGGGCAGCACATTGGGCCACAGGCTGGTGGCGTTTCCTCTCTAATCATGACAAGAAACAAGTTTTGCACTTCGGATAATACCATGTTGAAGGGGACTGCGATGCAGGGTGCTTTTGAGAGAGACATGTACAAGAGAAATCATGGGATCAATTCTCCTAATCAGTGCTTGATTGATCATAAGAGCCATACGCATTCATCTCATATAGGACCAAATACTGATGCATCACTTGTAGTTATCGGTCCCAAATGAAAAGATTCCTCAAGCTAGCAATAAACATGCTAGCTAAATCCTAAAGGTAAGATAACTCATTTGGCGTGGAAGCTGCCACTCCTCCACCATTTAACATGGCATACTTTCTGAGTCTCATCCGAAGATACATCACTCAGCTTGCACATGGCTCATATATACAAGTGATTATGCATCGGTTCACATGTCATTTTCTGATGTTGAATGCGAAATCATTGGCTAGAATATAGCACGAAGAAGTGCACTCACAACCTACTTCACTTGTTCAGAAACAAAGAAAGAAACTAAACCTTTTCTATGCCTTCCTTTACTTTCCTCGGCTGGAACTCAGAGCATTGAAAAACTAGTTTCCATGGTCCTCTTCAAAAATAGCTACATTTTTAAGAAAGTCAGGAATTTGGGGGCGATAATCAACAAACCATGGCAATAATAGGATGTTTTACTCTTTAGTTAGATGACAACTGGCAGAGACTGTTCCCGTAACCTCATGCATCTTCACTAATCTTAGAAATTCTGTGCATCAAAATAATTCTTCAATTATTAACTTAGGATGTGGTTTGGACTCCCTTAATTAACTTTGTTGGGTTTCTCAAAATGCATACATGCAGTACAAATGATAAATTTAAAATTTTTCGAGAGTTTAAGGATCTTGTTAGACAATTACTAATGAGAAATCTCCTAAACCCTTTTAGAAGAGAGGAATTACTTTACATTTAAGTAGTAACTCTTTTTTGTGTATTTTAAATATTTATGTATTGTATTCTACTCACTTTTCTATATGAAAATAAAAGACATATCATTCTATTTATAGAAAAACCTAAAAACTATGTAAATGGTAAAATATCAATTTTCCCCTTAAATAATATCACATATATTATTTTAGGATAATTTTAGAAATTTATTCAATCAAGTCCCTACTTTGTTTTTTCTAGATCTAAAATTATAATTCTCTATATTAATTACATTACAATCAAGTCACACTTAATTAATCATATCATTTTAATTACTGACTAATGGTTCCTATTTGTGTGACCCATTAGGTTTCCTAATAAGCTGGCCCAAATACAAATCATAATTATAAATAAAATAAGATTAAATAAATTAAATAATTTAATTTATTATTAATTTAACAATTGATTAATTTATATTTGAAGATCAAGTACAATGTCTAATAACCTATCATGATCCCTAAAATTTTAAGAAAATCATAAGTGGTTTGACTTAACCTTTCAATGATCAGTTTCTCAATGTAATTATTATCCTTTCATCATGAATATTTTGATTTAGACATTATAGCATAAAGTATGCATGCTTTGTTAAATCATATTATTTCTCAACACTATAGTCATTGATTATTTGAATAAGATTTTGTAACTATTTTCAAACCTTATTCTATCTTGACCAAGAATTTTACAATTAATACTATTAGAGAACAGATGAAACATTTTCTTTAATTCACATATATGTTTTACCTAACTACTGCCTCTAATCTTATATGATCATAAGTACTCATCCAAACATATAGGTTAGTTAAATATGACCTAATTTTATAGCATTAAATATATTCGATTAATGATAACCTTGAGTAGTTCAACATGTTATCCATGAATAGAACTTTGGTTTTATGCATATAAAATTGGTAGGCAACAAATCATGTTCTCAATATTTACTTAATATATTAATGAAAGATTTATTATCAATTTTTAATTAGATCTCATTTCATGGCATTATATATCATACATAGCAGTTATATATTAACATACATCCCTAGCATATCATTCTAAATGGATGGTTATGGATATATTTAAATTAATTCCCTCAAGCTATCAAGGGGAATTAGATGGTAAAAACTTAGATAGTTAATGCAAATTTTCATAAGTCATTTGCGAGCACCATAGTGGTATCCTTCACCACCATTCTTTCTTCATCTTAGATTACACAATAATTTTTCTTTCTAAATTGCATAACATTTACATAATTGAATAAGAAACCTTGAGTTACATTTAAGAGGAATTATATGAGAAGCAGAATTTTACAACTCATAAAGAAAAATAGAGAAAAGACAGAATACACAGGCTCTATTTAATATTACAATCATTCAACCATAAGAACACAATCACATTGGTCTTTAATGTCTATAATCATACATCATGCATAATAACACATTATTATGTATAAATAAATATATTACAAGCTTCAATTCTAATTATTATTTTTATATGCAATTTTAAAATAATATTTCTAATACTTAAAAATATTAAATCAAATCCAATTTGATAATTTTCCAAACCTAATAAATTTTATTTAATATAAACTCTTTTTCTTTGAAAAATCTTTTAAAAAAATAGAAAGAAAATCAATCATATTAAAATTCTTATTGATATCCTAAACTATTTTATGATCAATTAAATAAAGATATTTTGGCTTAAAAACTCTCTTTAATTTAGAAAAATCATTTTCTAAACATTATTAAATTAAATGATTTAATTAAATTACAATTCTATTAGGATATTACATAACTTAGAAAAATTGAATTAAACATTTTAATTAAACTTGAATCCAATTAAGAAAATCAATTCTGTAATTAATTTAATTTAAGGTTTTAATTTTAATTTAAAATTATTATTTTATATATGGAGGGCTAAAATCATAATTTTAGCCTCAGATATACCTAAATGTAATTAGATATAAGTTGTGGGGGTAAGTTCATAAATTATACCTGAAAAGCCTAAATAAAAATTTAAGGTTGATTCGTAAAGTATGCTTGTTCATCTTTTTCTTCCTGCTACAACTAGTAGTGGGCTCACTAGTTGCAAGACAAGGCTACCACTACTTATAAAAGGCATTGACAACAACAACCTTGTTGCCGCTTCCCATAATAGTCTTCATGCGCAACGCAGTAGCCTCACACGTGGATGGACAGCAGCACCAACAATATATGGCGCTATTGTGGCAAGGCAACAATCTACTGCCTCCCCCTAGCAATAAGCTAGTTGTGCACAAAGCACATCCAGCAGCACCAACACTGATGTGGTCGTTGTTGGTGGCTTTCTCAACAACAAAAAAACCTTTTTTTATAAGGATTCCAACTAGATTTAGAACATCTAGTCAAATCTTACCAGACTAGTAACCAAAAAGTTTTTAAAAAAAAACACTTTTGGAAAAAAAAATTGCAAACAAAATTAATTCACAATTAACACCAATAACAATTAAAATATACAATCAATAACCCTAATTGTCTAATGAAGGCTCTATTACAACTGTTAGGTTTCTCAAAACGTATACACACGCGAAAACGATAAATTTAAAATTTTTTAGAAGTCCCAATAATTTCATTAGACGGATCTAAAGTTGTTTAAGATTTATATGAAAGTTACCTCAATGTCAAATGTTTATTTCAGCTTTGAATATTTGCTTGAAGATTGGGTTGTCTCAAATCACAAGTCGTTTAAATGTTCAACTTCTAACGTTAATTCAAACGAACCACCAGTAAAAAATCTCCTAAATTCTTTTTTGGAGAGAGAAATCGTTATACCTTAGAGTGTTAACTCTATTCTTTTATATTTTAGGTGTTTCTGTATTGTACTCTACTCACTTTTTTTCTTAGAAATAAAAGGCATAATATTCTATTCATATAGAAACCTAAAAACCCTATATATGGCAAAATATTAATTTTCCCCTTAAATAATATCACAAATATTATTTGAGGATAGTTTTAGAAATGTATTCAATCAATTCCCTACTTGATTTTTCTAGGACTAGAATTGTAATCTCCTATATTAATTATATTCTAGTCCTCAATTTATAAAATTTTCTTACAATGAAGTCATACTTAATTAATCATCCAATTTTAATTTCTGACCAATGGTTCAAATCCGTTATAAGATGGCTCAAATATAAATCATAATTCTAAATAAAATAAGATTAAAAAATTAATTTATTATCAATTTAACAATTTTTTATTTATATTTGAAGATCAAGTACAATGTCTAACAACCTATTATAATTCTTCAAATATTAAAAAAGTCATAAGTGGTTTGACTTAGTGTGTGTTTGGTATTGCGGTAGCTTTTGTGGTTGTGGTTTGAAAAAAGTTGTTTTATAAAAAGTACTTTTAGTTGAAGTTGGTTTGAAAAAATAGGTGTTTGGTTAAAACTGTGATTGAAATTGAGGTTGAAGAAAAAATAGTTTAATGTGTTTGGTTAAAAAAATACTTTTCAAATTGAGGTTCTAAAATAATTAAAATATACATATTAAAATTGATGATTTTTAATTTAAATATTGTAGATTTAACTATTACTATTACTTCATGAAATAAATAATACTTTATATAAAATATTTTTTATTATGCCTTTAAA
>Ga0325403_1004612_pt1 | contig 12836 bp, 3 predicted proteins | sample PopdelMetagenome_19_FD_205665 | JGI IMG/M metagenome (GOLD analysis project Ga0325403, IMG submission 205665) | Populus deltoides microbial communities from Bellville, Georgia, United States - Xylem-PdKOR-R4 | ecosystem: Host-associated > Plants > Phyllosphere > Stem > Wood/Secondary xylem...
TATATATATATTCAAGGAAAGGAGGCTCGAATCTGTATTGGAATGAGAATTTTATTGTTCCAAAACAGAAACAGATTTCTTTTCCTGATGCAGAATGAGAATTTCTGAGAAACGAAAAATAATGGAATGGTCTCCATTGACTGTTCCAATTTCTTATACCACGTGTTTCAGTACTGTTGAGTCTAATACCGCGGGAGCGTTGACTTTAAAATTTAAGTGTTCACTTATAGCCACGAGTAAAACTATCAGATGGTATATTTATCCTTTCAAAGACATTTAAACAGTAAAATAATTTATTTACCTTCAATATAAAATAAAAAATTTAGAACTATTGACATATTTTTCTTGTTTTCTTGTTTTTTAGAATACAATAAAAAATTATTTTTACACTTAGAAAAAGATTTATAAATAATATCTTTAATATATTTGGCCTTATTTATTCAATTAATTTCATATGTGTTTATATTTTTATGATCTTTTATTGATTTTAATAAATAAATTAAGTAAACACTCTAGATAAATATTTTATTTTTTATGATTAAATATCTTGATTTACATCGATTTTTTAATTTTTCTAGTTTTTTTCTAGTTATTATTAATAATTTTTTTCAATATACTGTTATAAATTATTTTCTTGACCCTTTTTTTCTCAAACAGAATTCTTTTCTTGATGTAGAAAGAAAATTTGAGAGAAACAATAAATAAATGGAAAGGTCTCCATTTACTGTTTCAATTTCGTGTGTGTCATGTGTCTCAGTACTGTTGGGCCTAATAAATTAAGGGGCTCAGTCCTATACATTTATTTATTTTGACTTTAAAATTCACAAAATCTGGGGACTGCCTTCCAGCGAAGTGCCTTAATTAGTGATGTTGTGGACTGCTAGCTATTAATTAGCATTTTCCACACGCAACATCGATCCTATATATGTTAGAACTTGAAGGATATATAGAGGCTAGGCTCGCTAGCTAGGCGATATATCCTTTTCGTTTATGTATGTATGTCCACACATGAAGTTCAAATGCGTGGTGGGAATTTTGGTGATAATGTACGTAATAGACTCTTTGTTGGATCGATCGATCAGTCATGATTTTTCCTCAAAAATAAAATAAAATTTGTTTATTTGATGATGTGAATAAGCCTTTGAGATTTACAGTTTCTGAGGGGGTGGAAAAGAACATTGAATGATTAATTATGGCAACTAAAATAACCAGGGACTTATAATCTATATATATATATATATATATATATTCTACGCTATTCATCATTTCTTCTAAGGTGCCACAAGATATATAAAGCTTAATTGGCATGGATGTATCCTGTGGTTTGAAAACTCTGTACGTACATGAACTAGCTATTGGCAAGAAAAGGAGCCTAAATGGGCTGGAGAATGAGTTGCAGGCCATTGCCGGGCCTCAAGGAAAGCAAAATAGCTGGAGAATGACTGTATGTTGGAGAGACAGAGAATGAAAACCTAGAGAGAATCAAGGTTAGCACAATCTTATACTCCATCGCTGTCAAGTTCCTGCCAATGCACATTCTTCCTCCAAACCCAAAAGGCAGAAACCCCATCTTGTGTCTGCATCCACCATACAAGTTACCCTTGAACCTCTCTGGTTTAAACTCGTTCGCGTCTTCTCCCCATAGTTTAGGGTCATGGTGCATGGCTACAACATCAATCCACATGTTGGTCCCATTTGGTATTAAGAGGTCATTTACTTGAATATCTTCTCTAGCTTGCCTCTGTACATTAGGCGATGGCGGGTAGAGTCTTAAAACTTCATTCATCACCCACCCCATCTGCAATGCATTGAAAATAAAAGAAAGTACATTAAAAATGTGCAAAATGTCTAATTCAATATTGTATGTATCTGTGCTAGCTGGAATTATCTTAAAAGCACATTCTCCGCGTCGAGGTGTGGTGTGTTCGTATAATTTCAATAAAATCTTTATGGATATTAATTCTGAGGCTCAAGCCTAAAACCTCTTAAAGAATTATACTTTTTAACCATTAAACTAACTTCTTAAAAGTTGTTTTTCTAATGTTTTCAAATACACCGAAGAAGGCACTGTAACAGAGATGATGACGCAAACGCATATGTAAGCTTGTCAAAGCCATTCTGTGCATGGGGGTGGCGTTGGGCGGTTAGGGGTATGTTGTCAAAAACACTTTTGGCTAGTCAAAACCATGGGGGCTTAGCCATGTGTAGGTGGGAACAAAAAGTGTCAATTCGTTGTTACGTGTGGCACTCAGACATGCCACCTTATATTAAGTGCCCAAGAGGTGGGCGTGTGGACTAAGACCTTCTTGTATTTGACCTAGACCATCTAATTACAATTTGGTCACTCAGACGCCGACCTCAAGGGTTTCCAACATCAATTTTATTCAATCCCCCTCTCTGCAAGTTATTCTTATTATTATGGCTACGTAGCCAATCTTAGATTCGAGCTTTAAAAAAAAAAGAATTATTGACATAGTTTAGAATATATAGCCTATATATATATATCACATTGTTAATTAATTTGGATGCTCTAGCATGTAGCTAGCAAGCTCATGGCAACTAAGGAGAAAAGGTGTGGTAATTTAGTTGGTGTCAGTGAGGTGTTCCTGTAAATAAATGAAATGCATGTAAATTTTACGTATAGAAGTACGCAGCAAACATCTTTTTGTTAGTGCATGGCCCCTACTCATAGTCTATATTCAATTATTCATCTCTCCATTTACATGTACATACATACATGGGGGATGATCGATGGACTCTAGCTTTTACCCTAAGAATTTCAGATGAAAGAATTAGTATTAAACAAAGAAACAAATCATAGATGCATGCATGACCATAATCAGAAAAAATGTGATTCAACTAGCTAGCATCTTACGTACCTTCTTCAGTCCAGAAACCTTCGTGAAATCAATTTCTTTATCCCCTGTAACTTCTCTAATCTCCTCTCTCAATTTGTTTTGCCACTCTGGATGCATAGCCAAAAGCAGCAGTGTCCATGATAGAGCCAAAGCTGTGGTCTCGTGGCCACCAAAGAAGAAAGTCTTGCACTCATCGACCAATTGCCTTGTTGTTAGCATCTTCCCTGACATTCCATTTACATGATCCTCTTGGAGCAATAACCCTAGCAAATCCTTTTGAGGACACCCATCATTAGAATTTTTATGAGCTTTTATGATAGATAAGAGGAGAGCATCAATTTCATTTCCAAGCTTTTTGGCCTCGATGGTTTTTTTAGGGGATATGAGCTTGCTAAAGGGTACCCCCACATAACGGTTTGATTTAAACAGAGTGATTTGCATTGCCCTTAATTTCTCAAACACCTTGCTCCCATTTTCATAGCTTATGCCAAAGCTTGCCTTGGCTATGATCTCTCCGGCCGTCGCCGTGATTTCTCTCTCCACATCTATTTCATGGTTGCCGGAATTTATGAGGCCAGTCCACTTGTCTAGCATCTTTGTGGTGGACTCCACCATTAAGCTTGACATAGCCTATAGGACAAGAAAGAGATAAAATTTAGAATTAAAAAACCCTTGGAGCTTATCAGTGTGGAACATGAAAAAGTAATCATTTCCAAGGAAGAATTTTGGTAGTCAAAGTCTATAATCTAGCTAGAACCAAATCAAATCACGGTGAGATAAAGATTGCCATTTAGGACCTTTTTGACAAATTACGTGAAATTCTATCCATCCATTTACTCTATGAACTTTATGCGACCACCCAAGAACATGAAAATGAAACACATCCTTTTCTATTTATGGTAAGGTGATCATGTACATTAACACACACTATTATGTTAATTAGTGAATAGTCGATGCCAACTATTTGGGTGCATTCTTTCCACAAAATTCACCATTGAAACTATCTGATTTACACACATAGAATTAATAGTAACAGGATTAATAAAAAGAGAGAGATGGTATAAATGGACCTTCAAGTTGGCTGGAGAGAATGCAGGAGTGATAACATGGCGGTGGCGAACCCATTCATCACCTTCAGCCATGACCAAACCATTACCAAACATGGGTTCTCTATCATGTTTAAACACTCGAGGCTTTCCCCAACTCTTGCCCATCACCCCTGAAGTCATTTCTTTCAAGAAATCTGGGTCTGCTATGTACAAAAATGGCTCTGTACCTAACCAGTATATGAATACTTTCCCTACAAGGCATCAAATGTACACATATTATTATTCGTGTTACATATACACATATCTGTATACTTGTCTTAACAGAAGTAGCCTTAATTCCTTGTATAAAGTTGACACACACGGCAACAAATGTGAAAATTGCATACGTTAGAAGACGAAAAAATTCAGAAGAAGAAGAAGGTCATGAGTCTTACCATGAGACTTCTGCCACTGAGAGAAGTAGGGAAAAACTGAAGAATGAATATCATTAGAGATTTTTGAGGACCCAGAAGAAGAAGAAGAAGAAACTGTTGCTTCTCTACTAATCCTTTTGATTTCCCTATGATTTCCTAAAGGGAAATTTGGTGTTGGACCTCGAAACCCATTTTTCTTTAGCTTCATATGCGCCCTACCAGGCAAAATCCAGCAAGAAAACAATATTCTCCATATTACGTTAAAAAAACTACCAAGAAAGGAGAAAATAAGCACTTGAAATATTAACACTCCCATCTCTCTTATCTTTCACGCACAAAAACAAGCAATTAAAAGCAATGTTACGATATCTTCCAAGGCAGAAGATATAAATCGCACTAGTGTTTCTTGTTCAAGCTTTCGTATTGATAAGAGAGATAGAGGAAGCAAAAGGGTATTTATAAATGGAGAGGAGAGGCTTCAGAAATGTCGGAGATTTGACTAGAGAAACTACTGCCCCATTACGTGGTTTAAGTTTGAACATTCTCTCTCTTTTTTCTTTTTTTTTTTTGCGCTTTTTCCAACCTGCCTTTTCATTGATTTGAGGCTGTCAAATTTCTAGTCTCTCTTCTCTTATTATTCCTAAGTATGAAATTAAGAAAATCTGATGTGGAAACATAACTACTATTCAAACGAATTCCTCCTGTAAATGTTTTCCGCCTTTTGGATTTTTGACCATGGCTGCAGCATACCTACTCTTGGACTGGATTGCAACCCCGTGTGTGCCCTTGATATTTATCAAAGTTTCTTTTTGTTCATTTACCACTAGTTTGCACTTCAATCAAAAACTAAATTTACGTATTTGCTACTATTTTAATTTTAAAAATATATTTTTATATTGTTTAATGCATTAATTTCAAGAAATAAATTCCTTTTATCTTAAAATATGGACTTGAAAAACCAGATAATGTATTTTATAATTAGGGAGAAAACTAGAGAAATTGATTAGTCTTCTCATTCTAATATAAATGGTATATCTTTGACTAGACTGAAAAAAAAATATTTAATATTGAAATCTAATAAAAACAATTCAAGAATAAGACCATAAAAATCAAAAGTGTCTCTAACTTATATATATATATATATATATATATATATTTGAAGGTTTCATATACAATACTGTAGCCACACAATCCAGAGGGATAATAATTATAATTATTCCGAGTTTATTATTATTGATAATTAATGTCTTTAATTATATATATGGTAGTTATGATACCATGCAAGTAGGGTCCTAGATGATTCTAAATTATGACGAGAGAAGTACAATTATAAAGTCAAAAAATCTTACGCGCGCGGAATCACACATGAATGTCAATAATAATGTTGAAGTACTGCAACGATTTTATTTTGATAAATGGGGTAATTAATAGCCAAAATATAATTAAATGCTGATACATTAAAGGATATATATTTTTTAACAAAAATAGCTCAGTTTGAGGATATCATAGTTCAAAAACATAATATTTTAATAATATCGCTGTTTAAAACCGCAATATGTGATACATGTCACATTTCAGAACCACAACATTAATTCAATGTCGCATTTCTAAATTGCGACATCTGATTCAATATCGTGGTTCAAAATTGTAACATTTTCAAGGAAATAGCTTTGAAAAATAATTGGATATTTGATAAAACAGTTGGACAGTAGCAAAAACGATCAAACTATTTTAACTACTATAAGGTTTAGGGTCATTTTCATGTTTTAAGACTAAAAGAGTTTATAGAATTATAATTTTTTTTTGTTAATATAAGATTTTATTTATTTTATGATTTTAGAGAGTTAAAGCATTTATAATTTTATCAAAACTTGAATAGAGTTTCATCTGTATAGGAAATATACCCAAAATTTTATGCCGCTTAAAAAAACCTGTAAAAAATCACAACCGCAATCAATAAATCTTAACTAAACTCAATATATTCTCATATTCCATAATCACAAATAACCTAAAAATGCAACACACACACACACACACACACACATCCATGCATGCAAAATGAATATAAAATAATTCAATATTCAAGTAATCCCAAAATATATAAACATAACTCAACATCTATGTCGTCTTTTGGATGATCTGGACTCATCAGTAGCACGACTGAATTCAGCTCCCGCTTGAGTGACCTCGTCCTTTGTCATGTCATCATCAAGAGTTAGCTTCTTTTCAAAGATTTTAAGTCCAGTGCGATAAACGTTTAACTACCAGGACGCTACGATGTGAACTTCACTTTCTTCATCAATATTACAAAGATAAGATACGGCCTCTTGACCCTCTTGTAACAAGAAACCAACATAATATTAATAAAATATTAATGTTAAATTAAAAATAAATACATAAAACTCAACGATTAACATATCATAAAAAAACTTTATTACTTACGTGATGTTGAATCTGCTAGATATGTTACTCGTACTACATATATTTAGGTGGAGGAACTTGCTCGAGATCCGGAGTAATGATTCGTCGTGTTATACCCATGTATCAAATTATATACTCTTCGTTAGCAATCAAGAGGTGCATCTCTGTAAATATCTCATTTCTCTATGTATCTCACTATGCTGATATTATAAATAATTGTTTTAAAAAAATATATTATTTTAATACATTTTCAAGTAAAAAATATTTTAAAAAACAATCATTATTACACTGCCAAACACTATTTAGATTAGCATCCATTAGAGGATTGGGTTCATTATATCTTAGTCTTTGTAATTGAACAAAAAATTATCAGTGCTTTTAGAAATTACAGAACTATTTAGAAATAGAATAATATTTTATTTTTCTAAAAAATAAAATTAGAAAATAAAACTTAGGACTTCACTACCAGAAAATCGATAAATACAAACGGAAATACCGAGGGAATTACAGTCAGAAAAAAATTAAAACAAAGCAAAGAAAATAATGACGTGTCATGATTTACCAACGGAATTACCGATGGAATTTATTCCGTCGGTAAAATCCGTCTGTAAATCCGTTGGTAAACTGTAAATACTGTTCATCATGTCAATTACAAAGGGAATCACCAACGGACAAAATCCGTCGGGATTTTTCAAAGAGCTTCAGAACCGTTCACTTTTCAATTGCACTGTTAATTGTTGTTTTTTACGGACAAAATCACCGACGGATTGAAAATTCGTCGGTGCTCTTTGGCGATTTTCTGAAAAAATTCAATTGATTTAAAATTTTCATTTAAATATTACAGATGAAATCACCGACGGATTGAAAAATCGTCGGTAATTGTTGGCGGTTTCTGAAAACTTTTTACGAAATTGAAAATTTAAATTAAATATTATCGATGGAATAATTAAAAAATATTAATATTCAATTATCCGTCGGTAAATCTGTCGCTAACGCTCCCCAATAAAAAGCCTGAATCCTCTTATTTCACAAGAGATAGACTTATTTATTCTTCTTCTTCTTCATCATCTTCTTCACTATATGTAAAAAACATCAATATCTATTTCTTTCTCTTCTTTTCTCTCCTCATCTCCTTCTCTTTTCCTCCATGCTCGGGTATATTTTCTTCTTCTTTCTTCTTTTATCTTCTTAGTTTTTTTTTTTTAAAATAATATGCTTTACGAAATGTTTTTTCTCTCCTTAGCTTCACTTGCAACTACATTAAGATAAGATTTTTCTTCTTTTTTTCATGATTTTTTTCACTATATTTGTTTTTTATTTTATTTTCAATTGTTTTTGTTCTTAATAATTGTATAAATGTTGTTGTGAGATTTCTTTTTCATATGAGATCAATTTTTAGTTGATTTATTTATAGGATTTTTAAATTTTTAGCAATTGCAACTTCATTTTTTTCATATGAATTTTTTTAGTTGAATTTATTTTTTTCATTTTATTTATTTGTTACAAATTTGTTTGAGTTGATTTTCCTATTCTTTTTTCCAAGCATTTTGAGTGTATATTATACAATGTTGATTTATGTTAATTTAATTATTTTATAATTTTATAAAATAAATTTTTTTAGAATATTTTTAAATAATTACCGATGGAATTTTCGTCGGTAATTCCGTCGAGAAATCTATTGGTAATAAAAAAATATGATTACCGAGGGATATACCGATGAAATGAAGCGGATAATTTATTTTTTTATTTCCGACGGATTTACCGACGAACAAAATATTACCGATGAAAAGTTCACCGACGGAGCATTTTCGTCGGTGATTTCATCAGTAATTTAATTACCTATGGAATATGTGTCTTACATCAACGGAAAAATTCCGTCGGTAAAACTGTTAAATCTTGTAGTGCTTTCTCTTCTAATAAAATATTCTAATTAATAGTACTTGATTAGCTTAATTGGAATTAATTAGTGACTAATTAAAGCGGTGATTATATATATACACACAATGTCCTTTTGTGTACCAAAAGACAAGCTCTTTAGTTACTAGGATTGGTCCCTGTATGGACATGCATATATACCTATGTTCAAGCATCCCAGATTTCATTCTTGAAAACATATATACCTATGTTTATTAAAATATTATAATTCCAAAGTCATCGATCAAAAGATCAGATTCTCTCTGTTTATGTTTTTTTTAGGTGAACAGTATAGAGTCAGAATATCTTTAATCCACCATCAACAATCCAGGCTAAGTGTAGATACAATCTCTTGCTTTCTTCTTCTTCTTCTTCCTATAATTTTTTTTCCAGGCCAAGTGTACTGAAAGCCGATTTTTTCTGTCGTAATTGGATGGCTAAATTAGTTGTGTCTGTTTTTTTTTATTGAATATATTGAATTTTTAAAAAAATTAACAACTAATCTTTAAACAAAATATTATTTTATTGGTGGGCTTATACTTGATTACTTTGCAGCAAGGTGTAAAAATTTATTTCGATTTTAATAACTAGTTTAAAATTTTAGATTGAAAGAAATATAGTTTTCAATGATGTTAGTGGAAGCTAGTTGCTTAAGATGGTTGAGTAATTTGACATGATATTTAATAGGTTTTTCGAAAAAATCTTCGCTTACAAATCATTAAATTTTCAAATAATTAATTTAGTGAATCACATTTAGGATGCAATAGAAAAATCATAAAAATAAAATAAAATAAAATAATTAAAAATACATCAATCACAAAATAATTTGGATAAATTTAATTTGATATTTAACAATTTTATTGGCTTGATCCATGAATTTAAATAATGAACTAGATTCACCTAATAGTTTCTCTCATGCTTAAAGTTAATTAATTATTCCAAGTCAATCTTTTGTTTCAGATTAATGTTTCATATTTATTTATTATTTATTGTTAAGGAATAATAAATTCTCACTAGCTTTTAACTTAATATGGTTTTATAACAAGATTTCAGACTCTTAATGCAAACGTCTATAAATTTAAATTTTACTATTTTATTTTAATAAATAAACTTAAACAAGACATAGTGTAAGTCTATATAAATTTACTTAAAAAAATATTAAAATATATCTTGAAATCTCAAAATTGAGATAATTTTTTAAATGCGATAATATTTTTCATTATGTTTTACTATTTTATCCACGAATCATAGCTCCACTTAGAAATACCCAACGATGAGAGACGACAAGCCCTAGTTACATCAAGAAAAAAGAGATATTAAAGAGGGGGAGGGTTACTTTTACTTTTATATGTAATTATTAATAATATATTAAAAAAACACCAAAAAGTAAAGAAGATGAGAGCTGTTTTCACTGACAGGCCAATTGGATATTGAGTTATACTACAAATAATATGTAAGCATCTACGTAGCTAGTTTCTTGGGGGACAAAGAATTTGATTTTTGGACCGTCATCTTCCATTTCACGGGACAAACGAATGTGATTTTACATCTTTAATTCGGCTTTGACAAGGAAAGGAGACCAATAGGGGGGGAGGTAAATAAAAGTTGTCGTAGGCTTTGTAGCCACTTTGGGTGACATATTTTGTATTTTAAATATTGAAAAGAAAGGCTGCCTTTGATTAATCTCTTCCGATGCCTAGAATTTTGGCGAAGCTGCGTTTTGATCATTTTTTTTATTTTAAATCTCAGGTTCATCTTGTCAAATCTGTCGTCGTGCTTCTATGGTGACATGCACAGTGATCGCAAAGGTGTTCGTGTTAATTATTAGAACCTCTTTTCAACTTAGAAATACTGGAAGCGTGATGGTTGTATACACCACTACTACTGAATTTTTAATTTTTCCCATGATTTTTATGCATGTGATTCCCTCAGATATATATTCTCTCTGACTTATTTTCTACTTTTTCTTTGTATTAATTTCTTGGCCCTCAAGAGATTTTTAATCCCACCTGCTGCTAGCTGCCTCTGATCTGTTGTCAAATATTGAAAAGAAATAACAGGGAATTCAAAATTGATGGTTTTATTTGATGTGAGATGATCTTACTTCCAAGCCATGATAGTTGGCATCCACAGATCTCAAGATATATATATATATAGTTGTGGCTAGGTTGAGTTGTCACCAGAAAGTACATATGACAGCCAACTAGCCGGTTGCCGACTTCTTAATAAACTTTTCAACGATTAATGTTATGATCTACCCGACTTGAGGCCGGCGGGTTAATATGATCACATGTAAACTATGTTTTTATTTTTATTGGATTAATTAGCTCTCAAATTAAATCGGATAGCAGTTGATTTGATCTAGCTCATTAAATTAAAACCGGTTTAAATTTAATTGAGAAAACAAAAAACCTACATCTCTTTATTTATTTATTTTTTATAAAAAATATTGAAATAATAATCTTCTAAACTAATATAAATTAAACCAATTTAGATTATGACCCTAGCGCGCAGTATTCAGTAACCTTACTTTCTAGAATCCACTTTTGGTTTAATTAAATGAGTATATATAGATCGAGATAGACATTTGCACAAAAGAAAATGAATAAAATCATCAATATTAAATGAATTTTCGGACTGAAATCTTTAGAAAAGTAATTAAAAACAAAAAAAGCTCCGCATCCCTGCCTCGTGATAAAATTGGTCCCCATAAGTTTTTATTGTACAAGCAATAAAATTAAATTGTTTTTTTATAAAATCAAGATCGAGCTAAAATCAGGATGTTATTGTAATAATTTTATATATATAAAAAAAGATTAGAATCAATCATCAAGCTCAATTTCAATTCAATGCAATATTAAATGATAAATTTAATAAAAAAATAATTAATCATCAAATTAGAACAAAATTGCAAGAACAAAAAAAACGAGGACATTACAAAGACACTAAAGAATGTTCTCAACACCTCCTTTAAATTAATGTCTTTTTAATTTTAATTTTAATGGACTTACAAAAGACAAAAACAAATAAATGCTACATTCACTTAATTATTTTAGACTCTTGATGGCACGCCTACAAATGTTACAGGTGTGATGTTTTTCTTAACACCCTTAGTATTCATATTAATTTGAATTAATTAGAGATGATAACCTTAATTAGGAGCAATTAAATCCATCTTGATTGTACACTGTTTATATATAATTAGGAACAAAGCCATAGAAGCCCTTTATATGCATCGATCCTTATACAAGATCATTTGGACCGAGTCATCTATTCAAATGTACCAAACTTCACTTCCATCAACGATCACCTTGCACTTTATCATTCTTATTAATTCACTCCTCATATCTATCATGTGTCATGCACGAATTAATCGTGAAATGATGGCATCTATATGACACACATGCATCTAGCAATCTGGCCATGTTGCCCTACAATTTCTAATAAGCGCTAGCTACATTCTCATCATTGGACAATATTGTCACACGAGCATCATGCATACGATGCCATTGACCATGACGGGTCATGCACATGCAGCAATATATATAGCAACATGACATGTTACCCATGGAGCAAGGGAGAGAACATTCAAATCATGGAATGGGTGGAGAATGATACGACTATTAGAGCGAGCACGCGCACCATCTTTTTGATCCGTTCGAGTCTTGATTATTATTATTATTATTATGTGTCAATTGTGAATACAGTATAGTTTATATAAGAATTGTCAACATCCTGATTCTTACGTACACCATGACACGTCTATTGCCAGATTGGTGATATATCAATATTTCCCGTGCATAACTCAAATTGTCTGCCTCCCTGTATGCAAAGAGAATATAACATTTATCATGTGATGCCGGCTCCTATAGCCGCTTAAGTTTACTAGCTTTCTTAAAGCATGTGGGACTTTGCTACCAACTAATTTCAGTAATTTCTTTTTAAGTGAGCTAATCGATCAAGAATCACGAGTTGACGGGTTGTCTCCCACATGATCGGGGAAGAGACATGATATTAGGTTTTTTTTTTTAATATAGAGACATGCCACACAAACTTGTGAAAGAGTTAAAACAATGGATTCAAAACAACGAAACACACATTGGCATGCCATGGAGTTTGCTTCAATGTTTGTGTAAAATTTGGCACAGACATGCACACGACATGGTTTTTGCTTGCATGTG
>Ga0325403_1004613_pt1 | contig 12835 bp, 7 predicted proteins | sample PopdelMetagenome_19_FD_205665 | JGI IMG/M metagenome (GOLD analysis project Ga0325403, IMG submission 205665) | Populus deltoides microbial communities from Bellville, Georgia, United States - Xylem-PdKOR-R4 | ecosystem: Host-associated > Plants > Phyllosphere > Stem > Wood/Secondary xylem...
AATGTTTCAATCATCCAACCTGCAGCTATGACCGATGCACGTTGTTTTTGGTAAGCTAAAGTGGAACTAATCCACTTCAAGTAGGTATTACTGTTCAGCTCTGTCGTGTCTTTTTAGTCTTGCACTAGATCATTCTTCCACGCTATATAATGAATTGAATTAAATTATTTTTAAACGTACAAAACTTATTTGAGCATCTCTTAGCAGAATTTTTTAACCATAAATTCAAATTTTAATATATATTAGATGAGATTTTAAAAAACATATATTGAAATTGTAAAATATCAAATGGTATTTTTTAAAATAAAATATTAAGACTAAAGTATATTGAATCAACTCAAGTGAATTTGTGGCCCAAGTGATGAGACCATGATAATTTTATAAAAAATAAATCAAAATAAATTATGAAGTTTTATTCTTGATCAACTTAATATTGAAGGAAGAAATTGAAAAAAATATTAAAAAAATAGAGACTTGAGTGAACCAGTCAAACTTGCGGTTCGAGTCATGCATCACATTAGGTTTAATATTTTTTCTGAATTTTTTTATTTATTTATACAATAAAAAAAAATAGATGCTCATAAAATTAAACACTTGTCAAATATTGAGACATTCGTTCGAGATCGCGATAATCCTTCAGAAATCAAATCAAAATAAATCATAAATTCTAATTTAAAATCTACTAACAGAAAAATTTTATGAAATATATCTAATGATATTAGGAAGCCATTAAAAATAAAAATAAAACACATGAGTTGTTAATTTCTGAAAATAAATTTTTTGACACACACGCATATGTAAAAATGTGACAACACAGTTTTATGAAATGAATCTAATATTATTTCAAAGCCAATAAAAACAAAATAAAATCCAAATAAAAGTTAAAAATATATAAGAGTAGAAAGTTATCAATTTTGAATACAAATTTTTGCACGCTTGTATGTTTCTTAAAATGAAAAGGTGTAGGTTTATGAAATGAAAATAAAATACAAATAAAAAATTGAGTGATAGCATCATGCATTGAAGACCAAAATAGAGAAAGGAGGTTGTGGCTTACCTGAGGGGTGGTTTTAGATTATTAGGGGTTATGGTGATGGCTATTGGTGGCTTTTGTGGCGGAGATAGCAATGGTATCAATAATGGAGAGGTTTTTGGTGGTTTTCTCTCTCTAATTTTGAGTTTCTCTTGTTTTTTGTTTTTTTTTCTTTATCTTTTCTTTCTCTCTCCCTCTCCTATCTACGAGCTCAAAATTACTATTTTTTTTATCTTAAAACTCTATTATTTCTTTTCTCCTACCCTCTTTTTCTTTGTATTTTGTCTCTTTAACAGGTCTTTTTATTTCTTGCCCTTCTATTTATAGACAAAGATCAAGGTTTCAAAACCCTTATAGGTGGAATGATCATGCCCCTTGATTTCCTTGGATCAATCTCAACCATGCATCATGGTTATAACCTTTAGCCAAACATGTTTAAATTGACCTCTTTGCACCGATTTTTCAATGAATTTAAACGGTCAGAGCACATGTTTTTTGGTTAAACATGGATGAGTATGCAAGGGAGGATAATGACGCGTTGTTTGGATAGTGGGGAGAGAGAAATGAATGCCTAAAGGCAAACTACAAGTCATGCAAAACAAAAGAAATTCAATTGGTCAATTGATCAGGTTTTATATTTGCTCCTTAGAGGTCACCAGTTCAAGTTTCACAAAATTCAAGGCCACTAGAGGCTTACATGGTCGCTAACTTCGGGGCCTGTGAGATTAGTCGAGGCGCATGCAAGCTAGCCCGGACACCTTCGTTAATAAAAAAAACAAAAGAAATTCATGCCTTTTTTAGTCATGCATGCACGAGGGAGAATAGGGGTTGTTTCACCAATGCACGTTGTTTTAACTTAGTTTTTTAAAAAACAATGCCATTTAGTTAAAAGGAATTTTTTTCTCTTTTCAAATGACCTTCTAAGGTTTCTCCTTTCCCATTTTGATCATTGTCTTTTTTTCATTTTTTTTCATTTTTTGTCAATTTCGATCTTTTTCTTAAGACTTCTTTCAATTTCATCCCTAATTAATTAAAAAAGCTCCCTACATGTTTAATCTTGATATTTTTCAAAACAATCATTGGCTTTCCAGTTTTTATTTTTCAGTCAATTTCACTCATTTTCTCTTAATTTCTTCATAATTTCAATATTCCTCACGTATTTTTCTTATCTCTTAACTTCCTCATCTCTACTGTTAAATTTGTAGACAATTTCAACCATTTTCTTTCAATTTCTTCACAATTTCACCATTAATTGCAATTTTTTTCCTTTTTATGTTTTTCTTTTTATTTTTCTTTCCTTTTCAACAACATTTTTTTTTTACATTGTCTAGGAAATTGAGTAGGAAATTTTTTTTCGGATGAAAACTTTTGTTTTTGAGGAGGAATAAAAATTGATTTATGAGAGCTACCATCTATTTACAATATTTACAATACAAAGTTGATAAAAAATATTTTTCATAGGTTTTGTTTCATAAGCTTGTAAACAAGTAGTGTTTATAAAAAACTATTAAAAATCAACCAAGTCAAGGAGTCGGCAGGTTTTTTTTAAAAAAGGTCAAATTAAAGGCTACCAATTTCAACATGAAATTTAAATAGGTCATATGAAGAGATAACCAATCTTAACATAAAATTTAAATTGAATCAAATTAGAAATGACCAACCTCATTAGATCAAATCGAGAGGCTACTAACTTGTAAGATTTTGATCAAATTGATATGTAATTAACTTCATGAAATTTTAAATTTGATCAAATCAAAAGGAAATTAACCTCCTAAAATTTAAATTAAAGGGTGGCCACCCTTGTGAGATTTTGAATTTGATCAAATGACCAACATTGTGAATTTTAGTGAAATTGAGAGACCACACCCTCGTAAATTTGAAAGACTACAGTTGCAAATTGCACGTTTCCAACATCCAAAGGGACACCCACGAAAGCCTCCACTCTGGAGATCAATTTAATCTGTACATAACCATGAGAAGAGCTGAGCATGTTTGATGGCCCCTCATTTTATCAGGAATATCTTCAAAGAACTTCTCTGCACTATTTATACCACGAATTTTCGCAATGAACCAGGTAAAAGCTTCATATCATGCTGTTTTGTCATCCATTCACGTATCTACTGCCTAACAACTAATCAGACAGGAAAAAAATCATTATAAAACAGACCCAACTTATTCAAACAAACAGTTTTAAAAAGAACTTAAAACGGACGTGGGCAATCTGATTCTGACCTCGAGGGCATGCCCGTAACGCTTCAGGTTACAGAGCTCTCTAACAATCCGATAGCGCTCGTACTTTCTGACAGTGTGCCCCTCTTCTTTCCACACACCAAGCTAAACAGCCTTCTTCCTAGTGTGTCCCTGCCTCCACTCTCTTCCCCTTCTCCTCCGCTTAAAACCTTCTCCGCCACTGATGCATACGAGAACTGCCGCGTGGCAGCTGCCACGGTTCCCTGTAAGTACTCCCCAACATTTCCGAGAGCAACCCGAGATTTTACACTGGGTTGGATATAAAAACAAAATATGCGGGCGCTGATCTGATTCGATTGACTGGGCCCCAACAATAAGCCCAAGAAGACAAAGCGAGTCCTGATTTTAACGGACGCGCGAGATAACTTTGAAATCTCAAATGCCTAGAATAATCGAAAGTTATAATGATAAAATAAACTTATTCCTTAAACTTTATTTTTTAAAATTTAAATATTTTAAATTATTTTTTAATGAAAAATAAACCTTTTATTTAATTCTTTATCACTATTAATATTTTTTAAAATCACATATTTTCAAAATGCGTATTGTATTTTTCAAATATTATTTGTAATCAAAATTAATGAAAGAATTTATTTTTAGTTAAAAATAATTAAAAAAATTTAATTTAAATCAAAATTTTAAAAAGTTTTGGTCATTTTAAATCTTTAGCTAGAGGATTTATATATATATATATATATATATATACAATATATTAAAATTATTAAAGAAATATTAAAAAATACATTAACTTAAAACATTTTTTTAAGACAAATTAATTTTCAAAAAACATTTAAAAATGAAAGCTACCTCCTCCCAGTCGACCAGTGTCCAAGCATAAAATGAATTTTTTAAAAAAGAATAGTGAATATAAATTACAAATTCTCAGATCTTATTACTCTTTTCTTTATTGATTTTTTTTTCCCGATTCCCTCGTTTTCCATTGGCTCTCTCTATTGTTTTTTATTCTTAAAATGATTCAAAGCCAGGCGAAATTCTGCGGCCACCGGCGGGAAGACAGGCGTTAGAGTTGTAGTCGTCGGAGACCGTGCAACAGAAAAATCGAGTTTGATTGCGGCAGCATCCACCGAATCTTTCCAGGAAAACGTATCTCCTTCCACCCACTCGCCTTCCCGCTGATTTCATCACCGATCGCGTTCCTATCACTATCATCGACACTTCTGCTAGGTAAGCATTTATGTTAAAGCTCGAAGAGTAGAGGAAAGCTAACTGAAGAATTGAAGCAAGCTGAAATGATCATAATAACTTACGCGTGTGATTTTCCGTTGACGCTAACTCGTTTGAGTAGTTTTTGGCTTGAGGAATTTCGTCGATTATAGGCATTTTCTTTCTTTTTACAATCTTTAAAATTTGATGTAGTGATATGTGTGAGTATACATATATACAGTTGATTTCCTATGAATTTCCGTCACGCGCGCCTGCGCACATATATTTGCTACCTGCGTTTGAATTGGAAGCAAGTATTTCTTATTATCATTCTCCAATCTGCTTCTTTTCAAGTTTCCTAGGATCTTGCAAATTGCTCTATTGGGGTTTCTTCTGTTTATATAGTACTTTTTGTAATTGTGTTGTTCATTTCTATATTTCAGTCCTTGGGGTGAGGCTCCTTACAAGGATGCTGCAGAGAGAACCACAATGGGAAATTGATTCTCGATGGGTTTCTTTCCGAGGTTTGCTCTGCTACTACTATTTCTTTAGTTGCTGCTGATTCTTGGTGGCTTCATCACATTCCAACATGTTATACCATGTGACAACAGCATTTTCTGGACCACCTTAAACAATTTACTTTCTTGCACATGTCCTGTTTCTATTTCTTTCACTGTTTGGTGGTGGTGAAGATACAGTGCGCTGGGACATCAAAAATCAGGCTTCTGAAAAGACCTAAACATAGACTGATTATGGATTTGTTTGGGGGCTCACACAAGATGATACTAAATGAATCCATAGTGATGATGTTCTTATAACTTGGTAGAAAAACTTGGTGCCAATATTCTGTGGAAGTTGTGTAGTGCTTATTCAAAAGAAGCTGTTATCTTGGCTATTTTATTATGATGAAAGCTTTGCTGGTGTTTCTCCAATTTGTCTGGGAGAAGTAGGCCTATCTTTTTATGTTGCATCAGAGTTGTTTTGTTATAATTTTTCACCACCTTCATTGATTCCTTAAAATAAAAAATTGATCCATGTGTTACTGTTTCTCTCTTTCTGCATCTTTTTTCTCCTTTTCTTTCTCATTTGTGTGTTTTTAGAAAATAACATCGTCACTTCGCTACAAAATGGAAGACTTGTTATAAATACTTGTCTGCATCCATTTTATACCTGGTAACTTTAAAGTATGTTATTTTTAATCTTGTTGAGCTATCTGTCAAATTTATTTCTATCGAACATTTGCTTGCAGCGGGCTCCTATGACCATTCTGGATCCACGAGCTAGTTGTCTAATTAGCTGTACATTGGACATGGAGGAAATCCTGCTTCAGTACCTCATGTTACTCAAAGAGTGCTGTTGATCGGAAGAAGCAACAAATAGAAAGAAATGTTTTTCACTGCTTAGTTTTTGGACCTAAAATTTCTGCTGCACTTTTGAATTCATTCTTAGGAAGGTATTGTCTCGAACCTATTGTTGTAGCCATTGTAGCAATATTCTCTGGATAGTTTCATCTGTTACTTCCCTGAGTCATCATAGGAGAATCTAGTTTTGTTTCCAGGTTTTCATTTTTCAGTTCTGCTTTCCACTAAGCAATAGTAATTTTCTGCTGCCAATTCCAACGACAGGCCATTCTCAGAAAATCATGATTTGACAGCCGCTGAGCATTTTGCATGAATGTGGTTGACTAGCTTGGGGTACGTACAGTAGCCGCTCTGTTGGGTGGTAGTTCTATATAATATCTTTCTAAACAGGCTCCTTTTCAAAACTCGAATGCAAATTATTTTTCAATGTGTTTTTATCATCTGATATCAAGGAGGATGTGCTGGGTCATCTTCATCAAGGTGTCTTAGACTTGCGCTGTATGGTCCTCTTTTTCATGCAGTTGTCCTTGCAGAGGGATAAGGAGACTCATATTTTGCGAGAGATACCTGAAGATATTGAAAAAAATTCAATCCAATAAAGAATCTCTGGCATCCTTTGATGTTGCTGTGTTTGCTTGTGACAGTTAAGTTTGACTGATGATATTTAGCAAGTTTGACTTCCTTGTATATATTGGTAGTCAATTAGCCAGTCGATGATCTCATTTATCACCATATATTATGTCTGTCACAATTATATGGACTTCGATTGGTGCATGCTATCTTCGTTTTACCCAATTCTTTCACTTTTGTCTCTGAGCCTGCCTGTGCACATACCTTTTAAGTGTATGAATGTTGTTCAATTTTTCTTTTAAGGATTAGAAATATACTATTGGAAATAGTTTCTCCATTTGTACTTGTTAAATATATAGATATCATGGCATGACAAATGATTCCTATTTCCAGTTCGGATGAATATTCATGGAAAAGGTCAAGTGAACTTCTTGTAGAGGTTGCTAGGCACGGAGAGGAAAGTGGTCACGAGGTGCCTAGTCTCATTGTTGCTGCAAAGGATGCCTTGGATCCGCATCCAATGAGTGTGCAAAATTCAGTGAGGGTATACTTTTTGTCATTGAAATCTCATCTTTTGCACACTCAATTTCTGAAATTTGATACCGCAAATAAAATTTTGTATCTTCGCGCACATATTGCCTATCCCTTTTATCATTTTTAAGATATGCATGTGGTGATAACTTCCAATTCATCTTCAGGTTTGCCAAGAGTTAGGATTTTAAGCGCAGCTGAATGGGATTTGAACATTCCTGAAACTGTAGCTGGGAGGAGACGCAAGCAGTTCCGCTGGCATGTCAACCACTCCCTCCTGCTTATGTCAGGTTTTGCCTCCCACTCCCACCGGAAAAACAAATCTCACTACACGGATGCATGAACACCGATGACACTAATTTCATGGTTTACATGTCTGCGTGAATTATCTCAACTGTTTTAGTATGTTTTAAATTTGCAGTGGTCGTAGCTTTTGCTGTCGTTGGAATGGCAGCACTGCGTGCCTACAATCCTTTCAATCACATTGCAACCAATCCCCTTATAATTCATGTTCTGATTTTTTTCCTTTTCTTAAATAATAATAATTAAAAAAATAGCTGTATGAAACGTTAGGTTGGCTAGAAGACAATTATATTAAAGGTGATGGATAGGTAAAATTATCAATGATAAAAACATTAAAAAATTATGAATGTGGTTCTTTCTCTATGCCATTCAATGACCTAAATTGAAAATCTTTCATTTGAACTTCAATTATTTCAAATTATAAATTAGACAAATAAGTTGTAAAATGTTTTTTGAAATAGGAAAAAAATAAATTAACAGCATGTGAAATGTTCTTTTGAAAAATATTTTTCAAATTTTCATGTGAAAAATAAAAATAAGTATTGGAAAATATTTTCCAATTCGTTCTTTAATAGCGTTAATTTAGAGAAAGATTTTATCCTCGTGAATGAAAAGATAATATTTTATTTAATGCTTCGAACTCTTAATACACTATCATTTAACAATGTTAATTTCCACCACCCCCCAATTGTCGACTACGCCGCCGCCAGCCATCATAACCATCACCATTTTGTTACCAATATAATGGTTCTCATCATAACAGCAACCGTTACTGCTGCTGCTGCTATTATTATTATTATTATCAATGCTACTATCCAATATCCAATGGCCAAACACAGGCTTTCATGGAGGCGTTTGAGTTGTTACAGTGGCTTCTGAGTTTGTTTTTTAGTTGCATGTCTTAATATTTTGTTTCATTTTATATTTGTGTAAATTTAATTTTTATTTTTTTTAATTGTTATTTGTTTTATTTTATATTTATTTTATTAATTTTTTTTAAATTTTATTCTTTGATATCTTGTTGATTGAGATTTTATTAACTAGGAATTTAACTTTATAATTTTTTCAGGTTTTTCTTTCATGAGATAATTATGACCTCGGAATTTGGATCTCGAGTTTGAAAAGTTAATTTGATTTGACTTAGATTTTTCTTAGATCCCTTCTTACAATTGATTTTTTTTGTATTTTTCTATAGGTTTATCTCAATTTTATGTGACGGATCAGAAGCTAATCCAGGTTAAATAAAGTTAATTTTATTTTTTTTTAATTTTTTCTACTGATATAAATTTTTATTATATTATTAAATTAATTAAAATGATTAAATCTAATAAAATCAATAATCTAACTCTTGAATTTTTTATTTCTATAAAAATATTATTGTTACCTGGTTTTTTTTATATTAAATTTATTTTTGTGGGGCATAAAAAGAGCTAGCAATGCAATCTTGAAATATAAGGAAAGCAGTAAAGTGGCATCATGTAGCTCTGATAATATTTTTCTGGAGCTCTGATAATATTTTTAAGGAGTGTGGTTGTTGTTGTTGTTTAAAATATTTTTTATTAATAAATATATTAAAATAATATTTTTATATTTTTAAAAATATTATTTTTAATATTAATACATTAAAATAATTTAAAAACATAAAAAATATTAATTTATAACAAATAAAAAATTAAAAAATTAATTTATTTCAGAAATACTTTTAAAATATAAAATAAGCAGATAGATTCTTAGATTCTTTGTCATCATTATCATCATCAAGAAGCAGTTACATGTGAAGGTTTTTTTTCCGTAGAAAAAGAGACTTGACATTTGACAAGGATTTCTCTTAAATGATATTTAAGTTATGTTTGGTTTTTGTTTTAAAATAAAATAAATAAATAAAATAAAAATATATTTAGTTGAAGAGGTAGGGTTAAGAATAAAAAATAATTTTTTTTAAAAAAATATTTTGATAATAAATTTCTGTATTTTTAAAACAAAAGGTATAGGAAATGTGTTTTCTTTATTTCTATTATTTCTATATGTTTTATCCCAAAATAATATCTAAATGCTATTTAAAAACTCAAATTCTTCTCAAGCTCTTTTTTAGAGGAGACAGTCTCTTTAACACCTTGCTCATCACTTACTATTTCATTTTTTTTTCCAGATGGGATTTTTTACCAAAATTAATTTCTATCATTTCATCCTCGAAACTTACGAATTTAAGATAATGGAAAAAAATAATATAAAAAAATCACAGATTAAGTGTTCGCTATTGTTATTAAATTAATTGCATTCCGTCCAAAAAAGAACTTGAAATCACAATTCAAATGAATAACTTTTATTTTAGGTACATTTGAATTTGAAAAGAAAGCTTCATTTCAAATTTGAAAGAATTGGTATTGGTATTGATATCAGTATTGGCATTGGCTACAAGGTTTGATGGCTGAAGCCTGAAGGCAGAGGTGAAGTAGCCACGGGACCTGGTGCACCCCAAAATTTTGAAATTTTTTAATTTGACCCTTGTATTAAAAGGTTTCCCAGTTGCTATTTTATGCCTTTTCTTTATAATCTTATTTTGAATTTTGACTATTTTATGTTCTTGCCTCTTCTTTTTTCCAGTAACTACATGGTGCTAGCAGAGGAGCAGACAAAGTGTCACTTGACCTGACTCGTTTGAATAGCTAAAGCAGAGTGTGTGTAAAGAGAGCTGTGATAAAATTCAAGTTGTTTAGAAATTAGGTTTTAGTTATATATAAGGTTTCTGTTGGATAATTAAATAAATTAATTGATTTTAAAAATCTCATTTATTTTTTTTAATCTAAGTGATTGATAGCTTGTATTTAGTATTTAGTAGATTAAGATGGCTCGTGACTACTACATGTAAAAGATCTTCTTTAGTAAAGATATTAAATGGATAGTTAAATAAATTAACTGATCCTAAAAATCTCATTTTAGAGAAAGAAAATACAATAATATTTTAGCGAGAGATGGTCTGAAAAAAATATATATGCAGAAGAGAATAAAAATTATGAATTTTTATTCTGAAAGTCTCATGATATATTTATAACTCACGAGTTTTGTTTTTTTTGAAGTAAAGGGAGTGAGGTATAATTTTATTTTTGTGATATTTTGAGTTATAATATGTTGTATTCCATTCATTTTATCAAGTTAAAAAGATAAAGAAATGATGAGTCATGGTAGATTTAGACTCTTACAAAACTAGATTTGATACACTCCTGAGCCCAATTGTAGTTTACATTTATTTAGATTAGTTTATTAAAAAAAACTAAAATAATATTGTTTTGTAAAAATAAAAAAAAAACTCTTGAAAAATTCAAACTAAGTTTTCATAAGATGATGAAACGATTAACTAATCAACCAAATGAAACCAAGTCGAGTTACTCAAGGAAGGTTGCACCAGTTTCCAGGACAAGCCCTGGCAGGCCTGGTTTAATAACTGTGTTCGAGCAGGAGGCCGTGGCCAATGCTCCGTGGTTAGTATCAAAGAATTAACTCCTAACAAAAGCTTGATATGTTAGTGAATATTGTTAATAAAAATGGACAGTCCTTTTCACCGGCGACGACACCTAGCTAGCTGACAACAGTAATTATTTGTCACTACAGCCCTTGATTGAACTCTTCATTAGCATCATTCATGGTAGCATCGCAGTCACTTGGAATCACATGATGCAGACTCATGCAGATACGGATATTCGAGACATGTTTGTCTTCAATTATAAGAATACGACTGAGAAAAAGAAAGCAGAGCTATGACCAGCTAGGGTGAAAGGATATCCCCTCTAAGAGATTCGATGAAATTAATGAGCGTCTCGTGAGGAATTCGTGATGTGAAAGGGTTGGATTCTTGGGCATTACGACGGACGACTGTCTGTGATTGTGTTGTTCCAAATAAGTTTTTCAAAAAAATTGAATTATTTTTATTTTTAAATCGTTTTAATAAATTAATATTAAAATTATTTTTTAAAAAATATATATCCATGCACCCTAATAAAGAGTTAAAGAAGATCTCGCTTTTCATTGACGTGATCATCACTCCCAAGAACGACATAGATCCCAGAATCTTCACCGGTGTCTCGGTCTATATGTCTTGCTTGAGGACATGCTTTTGACTCTCCTGCGTGCATTAATCATGGCAAATATATTTGTCTGCACACTGCACCTTACCAATTCATACGAGAGACAGGAGCATATGCATTTAAACATAGGCTATAGGCACTCTGCGTTAATATATATATATATATATATATATATATATATATGTTTGCGTAATAATATATATTAACATATTCACTTCTCGGAACTCAAGCAAGTGCTGGGCCTGTTTGTTCACGTTTAAGCAAAATCATCACTCAACCTATGTCCCTTGTCGTTTGGTAATATTCCTGGAGACTAAACAAATATTTGAATGTTCCCCGAGAAATTAAGATCACAGGAGAAAATTTGTATTGTGTGACAAGGAAAAGAAAAAACTTAGGGTACATGTGTGCAAGACTACACGGGGGTGAAAACTAAGATTTCATGTGTTTTCGAAAAAATAAAAAATCCAAAGAATTACATGAAGCGGGTCTATATTCAAAAACATGAATATTGGGGGTGAAAACTTAGGATAATGTTTTTTTTAATTGATTCTTTTTTTAATTTTATCGTTCAACACTGGATTAATTGAGAATCGAGCTTCATAATTTATTTCAATTTACTTTATAATAGGCTATTGCGGTCTTATGATCCAAATCGTGAGTTTAATATGTTAATCTGAGTTGACTCGGGTTATTTTTTGATTGTTTTTTTTATCAATATTGGGTTTGATAAAAATTAAACTTCATAACTTGTTTGATTTGTTTTCTATGAAGTTATTATGATCTCATGACCCGACATGCGGGTTGACAGGTTAACCCAAGTTGATCCGAATAGATTCAATATGTTTCCGTCTCAATATTTATAAGAGAATCTCATTTTGAATGTTTATTTTAAGTCAAATTATATTTTTACCAGTCACATGGGTTGCCTTCGGACCAATCACAACTTGAAAAAAAACTTCTACTAGAAAAACATCAACAACATCAAAATATTTTTTTAATTTTTTTTATAAATTGATCCAATTTGTAGCGTACATGTAAAATATCTAGTTAATATTTAAAGATACAGTGATAATAATTTTAAAATTGATTTAATGATTCTTATGTTAGAAGATCTATTGAGATGAACATGCTAATGGATCTTGCAATGTAAACCAAGGCGAGCTTATTATCTTAATTAATTACAATAATGAGATTCAATATAATTACCATCCAATCAAACTGTTCTAGTTCATGTCAATTCATGTCAACCCCTTAAATGATTGCTTAGGCTAGCCGACACCGTAACATATAGTGTATCCAAAAGTTTTTTTTTTTTTTTAAAAAAGGAAAAAACCTAAAGAGTATACCCAAAAGCTTGAACCATATAGACAAGAACCCTAATTCTAGGAGGGTAACTTGCTAAGCGGGTGGGAAACATGGAACGGCTAGGATTCCCCCACCATAATTGATAATTGGTCCTAATTTTCATAAAACCTACGTCGTGACGGTGGCCCCACGACAAAAAATCTATGGAAAGACATTCCCCCTCTTTTTTTTTT
>Ga0325403_1004615_pt1 | contig 12835 bp, 11 predicted proteins | sample PopdelMetagenome_19_FD_205665 | JGI IMG/M metagenome (GOLD analysis project Ga0325403, IMG submission 205665) | Populus deltoides microbial communities from Bellville, Georgia, United States - Xylem-PdKOR-R4 | ecosystem: Host-associated > Plants > Phyllosphere > Stem > Wood/Secondary xylem...
ACAAACTCGGCCAAACATTTTACAAACTCAACAATGTCAAATGCTAACAAAAGTAGCAATTTCATAGAAGGTATACAAAGTAATTGTAAGAGAGCATAAAACAGGTGCAACTGCTATATTTTACACGAGAAACACAGCATGAGGGAAATGCTTTGCTATTTACTAGGCTGGATCGATCAGCCAAAAAAGAGCTACCATGTAGTGCCATAAATTTACTCTCGAAGGTGACAACACATTTGCTACATATGGCTCTTAAAGGAGCCCAAATGCCAGAACTGCAAGAGGTCTACAACTAAGGAGAAATTTTAAACATGGAGACTGATTGTTGGCATGGAAATGAAACAGTTCGATTATTCGGTTTTACCAATTACAATATTCAGCTGAAATAAATTCAATAACCACATTGAATTTTGATCAGTATCGAAAATCGCTACCGATCAGCGAATCTGGGGAACCCTCTGCAGGATTCGGTATCAACATGGTTTTATATGATGGATGAAATCCACATAAACTATAACTTCATCCACATAAACTATAATGGAAGGGGAACGAACACAAGATTTAAGTCTCTGTCCTCACCTGCACACACACAACAATATTCCAATAGTCTTGAACTCTTAAAAGACTAAAAAACCACATTACATACAACAGTGTTCATAACAACGAGTAAAATCAGTGTAGCACAAACCGGGAGTTAAATGGCAACATTTTTCTAGTACTTCTCATTTTCTAGACACTGAGTTCATCTTCAAGATAGTTATACTGAAAAGTGAACTCTGTCTTGATTCTTTGGCACCTGCACATACAAAAAACGGAGATCATAAGAACCACAAGCACAGTCAAATTAGGTTGACATGAACCCAATTTTTGATGAAGATGAGATGCATGTATAGAAGGGATATGACAGATCAGACTAGATTGAAAATCAAATGGATGACAAATTCTTAGCTACATTGCCCTATTGAGGATTTAGAAAAGAACATGAAATAATTTCAAATAAACTTGTATGTAAGTATTAAAATCACTGTAATATATAAGGGCAAATAATATAGAAAAAGTTTATATGCCAAGGTAGAAGCACGTTTGCGCAACATTTCACCCATGTTGCCCACAACCTAATGAAGTGAACCCCTACTCTAAAAATCTTATATGAAGCAAATTCTTTTTCATCCTCTTATATAATGAAACGATTCTGTCTCATCCTCACCTCTTGACAATGAAACAACTCATACTTACACACAAACAATATAATTTGACTACACATACAGTACAAGAGTAAGGCTATACAGAGAAATTGTACCGAAAAATCTTTCTAACACAAAACATTCAATGTAATGATTTTATAAGTAACTTGGCAGTAAATCACTTATACAATATCATGTCACTCATCACATCAGTTAATAAGATTTTTATGTATGATTTTCTGTTTGTAGAGAGTTTTCCTACAAAGTTCAACAATAAGGGCAACTACGCGGATAGTTAAAAACAAAATCAGCATACCATCCTTGTTTGTCCTCATTGCCAACATGGAAATCAAAATACACATACGTCCCCTGTTCATATTCATCAGTAGTAACTTTTGGCTCCTCATGCCGTTGAAACCAGGTGTTGTATTTTCTGTGGTATCTCCAAGATTGCTTCTTCAGTTCTTTTGCAGCCAGATATTGCTGATATGTATTCTGCACACAATGATTGGCTTGACATATGACAGAAACCAAAACTACATAATAATGAAACAACAGAGGATGTCACATCACCTGTTGATAGTAAAAAGCAAAGAACAAGGTGTCAGTGCCAACACTATCCATGCTTAACCGTTCCCAGAATGCAGGATTACTTGCCATTGGTGCCTGAACTTGAGGATAGCTAGGGGGTGTTGCTGCAGGGTGCCTCTGTCCAGACAAACAAGAGACAAATTACTCCATAAACAAGATTTGCCCATAATTTGAAAGGTGCAATAATATGAATATGATTGCACATCCATACCGGAATATAGCTCCTAGCTCGTTCTGAGTCTTTTGGTTGAGGAAGCTTGTGATATGCAGCTTCAAGCATCTCAAAATTGTATGACTGATTATGCATTGCCCCAGCATTTATAGCAGAACCATTGATATTATCACCAATGGCACCAAGGTCAGAGACGCTTCTCCGGCCAATAACACCTAGGCTGCTAGATGGTTGACTGGATTGTAAGGGTTGCCCTGGAGAGAGATCTATATCTCTTGGCACTTGTACAGACTCTGTCAAGGAACCAGATGCTCCAGCCTGCAGCTAAGACATTTAAAACCAACTTTAATCACACTACCTTCAACATCAAGTTGCACAAACTACCGAACTGTCAACCACAATAAAGTGCTTACAAGGAAATTAATGGAAGAGAATTTCAAAAGGAAAATGCAATGGCCTCATGAAAAAGACCTGGCCCAGCACATTGTGACTTTAGTGAGGTAGATCCACGATAAACGTAGAATCCACACGTTAATTCACAAAAGCTGAATCTGGGACAAGTCATCTCAACATATGAGCCCCTTTACTGGAAAAAGGTATAGAAAGAGCAAAACCTTGAATGGAATCAACACAGCCACCAAAATTAAAAGTTACAAATAAGCCTTCTGTGTGTATGTGTGCACGCATGTGCGTGAGAAAGAGAATATCAGTTTGCAAGATAAAACAAACTCATCACTAAAATCATTTCCCATGTTAGTGAATCACACAATAAAAAATAAAAGGTGTACTAGTTAAGAAATTATGATAACAGCTTGCTAATTGCAACCAAGCCTATTTATTGGGGAGCCTGCCCAATCATTGTTTCACAGAGAATCCCTCCCATCCCTGTCCCCACTCTAAAATAAAGTTTGGAGAGGACATGCTGAGGATACACTATCAAAATACAGGGGCTTTCAAAGCTTCACAGGCTGAATCATTCTTTCACAGTGCTGATAACAATGATGCCACTGTTTTTTCTTTGTGCTTTGTAAATGCTAGATATCAAATTCAAATATAACCAACCATAATAATTCTAATAGATAACATCAGGAAGGGTCCTGTGGGGAAGGTGGTGCTGCAACAGCCCCAAACTTGAAATTATATCTAGGTTAAAAATCCATTCCAACACTTCCAACCAAGGAAATTTAAAATCTATCCTTGATAGAGCAGGATGGTTCGATGCATGTGGAATACTTAAAACACACACACACACAGCAGGCAAGATTAGGAATTATTCTACATACAGAAGTATCCATTGCATATGAAGCTGTGAGTTCGTCCTCATTCACAAGACTTTTGCCAAGCCCAGATGTAGGGGCAGATTCAGTGGTTGAATCCTCAGGTAAATTCTGCTTTAGCTGCTGCTCCTCAACTGACGGATGGCCAACCTCTGCACCATTTACTCGTGTCATTAATGTAAGCCAGTTTTATGAAAGCGTTTCCAAATTCCAATCATGACAAGTTAATTGGAGAATGAAGAATACCTGCATCTTTCGCACCGCTAGACATCACAACTTGCTGACTAGCCTGCTGATGGATGGAATTAGGCTGCTGTAAGGCAGCAGATGTAGCAGTATTGAAACCTGCTGCCTGAACTCCAATTCCCAAACTACCTTGAGAGATGGATGAACTTTGAGAATTAAACTGCAAATGTGATCAGATGGCATGCCCAAAAAGTAACAAAGTGTCAAACTAAGTCTTTATTCATGGAAGCTGGAAATGCAGAAGAAATAGGATCATGAACAGAATGAAAAACAATAAAAAACTTCTGTGAAGAAAAAATAAGCAATTAACTATGGTGATTACAGCCATGATCAAAACAATATTTCAAGCAAATGTATAGCTTATACTACACCTCTAGTAATATTGAAATTAAAGAATCTAAATAAATTCAAAGCCAAAAGACACACATAAAACCTTGTTATCAAGTAACCAGATAGAGAAAGAAAAGAGTGATACTACAAGCAAAATGGATATTTCTCCTGTGAAGGTCAATGGACATGCCAAGTATTCAAGCAACAAATGTGTGGAAATGGTATCAGCTGCTATAAAAAAGGGTTGGTATTAGTTAAACACGATTGCTAATAACTTTCTTCCAACAATTCTATAAGACACTTAGCATGAATGAAATCAGCATGCAAGTCCACAAAATAGCAAGATTTCCAATTCACAACTAAGCTAACTTTACTTCAAACATGATATTAAAATAATGAAACAACACCTTAAGTGGCATTTAATTATAGTCTCTGGATAGAAGAGACGGAGATAGCTAGGACAAAAGGGACAAGACACAACAGGAGACAGAGATAAAGTTGTGTTTGGTAGTGGTGTACAAGACATAGTAAATATCTCTCTATTCTGTTTGGTTGATGAGAGATGAGACAAAACAAAATGTTGAAAAGTCTGTTTTACATTTGATATGTATTGCCATCAAACTTGCAATGTTTGAAATAATAAATAGAAATTATCATTTTCACTTTAGTTTCTAACTAAAAATGAAAATTTCTCCATCCATCAAAATCATGTTATAAAAAAATTGTAATAATCGTAAAAAAGATAATTCTTTGTTCAAAAGATAATATAATTAAATTATGATTGTTTCATTAAATCATTTTATCAAGTATATTTAATAATAAAATAAATAATTAAACAAATTATATGTCAACTAAAATATTGGCACCGACACAAATTTAAAATCTAACATAGTTGGAAATGCAAGATAATAATTTCATCACAAATGCACATTTTTTGTTATTATTCAACTCCCACCTCTTCATCATTAAATCTAATTTCTTTGAGAACACAATCGATTATAATCGATTTTCATTTCTCTACATCATGTATGTTTTAATTATTATATTAAATTTGTAATAATGATATTCATCATAATACTAAGAAATTCATTAGATAAAAATTCTTCTTATACTTTTTAATATAAATCACTATTTGGTTAATTAATTTTACTCAATTATACATAAAAAAAGTAACTTACTCTAATTCATTCATTTTTTAATTGTTAAATATTATTAGATTGTATAAAATAATTTGCTCCCTCCCTCTCTTGTTTATATTTCCCATATTTATTACGATTTTTGCTTTTATATTTTCTAGTTTTCAGATCTAATGGTGAAAATTTAGTTAATTAAAATCAATGGTCCAAATCTGAATATTTTAATGGACATTTCTAGAAAATTTTTTATCTTGGTTCATGTCTTTTGCCACTGTCCCTCTTTTTAGGAACAAAAAACTAACTAAAAATTGTCCCTGGGACGGACAAAAACCTAATTTTGTCTCCGCCATCAGTAAACATGTTTTTAGTCCCTCATATCCACGTCTCTTTTGCTTTAGAACAACAACCAAACATTACCTAAAAGATCTTTTACTTTCATTTTTTTCCAAGCTGACTTGTTCAAAAAACAAAGGAAAGGATAGGGAATGAAGAATCCTAAAGAAGTAAAAGCACCTGCTGCAAAAGTGGGTTTTGTTGGGTGGGAAACTGCTTATGATTCCCACCGGCAAGAGGTGGCATGCCAAGAATGTTACTGTGACCTTGTTGCTGGACTTGCTGAAGACGCTGTAAGAATTTCTCTCTCTGATCAGGAGCTATTTCAGTTCTTGCACGAAATTGGCCCTACAGAAGAAATATTGTTACTTTAAAACAAAATGGCAACAAGTTTTGGCAATATTTCTTAATAAAAAAACCCATTAAGTGAACTTAAGGAACAATTAAATCAACATGTTCTGACATGGACAATTCACATCAAGAAGCTAATTCTAAAACATTTGATGTACGCAATTGTTGTCAATTGTCTATTAAGTAAAACCACATGCAGCAAATATTAAAAAATGTAAGCGAGTTATCAAAATATTTCTCATTGAAGGTCTACTCATCCAGCTTCCCTCACTCTTCCCCTCTACCTTTTCTCTTATTTCCAGTTCTTTACCTTACCACCACCAGTTAGCATGGTATGATGTTTCTTTTCACCCTCTTCTTTTCTAAAAAGAAAAACTCATCTCTTGGTTGTTTAGCAAAATAAAGCATATACAAAATGCATAACAGTTCAGTCACCATTGAAACAAAATTATATAAGAGGGGGGTTTTATTGTATTTATTTTCTTCATATGATTAAGCATCTTATATATACAACTATTATACCGGTCCATCACCTATACCCTCACTAGAAAGGACTAAAGCCACATTGTACAAAGAATTTCATGTGAAGTGAATCTTATAGCATTTTCCATTGGATCGTTATCTTATTACACGCATATTCTTTTAGTTGACTAGCTGTACATTATATTAGTTGTAGCTTGCATGAATAAAAAATCACCCATTACACAATTAAGTTATTATATACTATTAATGTTGGTGGTTAACATAGATGTTCAATTTAACATGAATTTAGACTATGATAGATATATAATCCAGTGATAATGTAAAAAGACATCATCTTCCAAAGAGGATGGGTGGACAAAACATCTCCATCACTTGCTAAACCAAAACTCGTATCAAATATGCTTTGCAAATTGAAATTTTGAATTTTCAATAGCATTTCCAATATCCTTTTTTTGGGCCCATTAGTGAAACACATCTTAATAAACATTTTGAGCCTCCATTACCCTTGGAGGGTGGCGACCACTCATTGCAACAAGGAGGCAACCAGAATCAAGACCAGATAACAGCAATTAGCATTTCCGCTAATAGTTTAATTGTAGTCACATACTAAGGTGATATAATAAATGGATCTAGTATGCTAATCCATGTATGCTAAAAAATTGAAGTTGAATATTTTCAATCATGTTTCCAAAAGTCTCATTTTTTGGCCCACCCAATAAACACAGTTTAATTACAACTTGAGCCACAATTCGACTAGGAGGATGATGACCATCCCGGATAAAAGCCATTGACATTAGTGCAAATGCTCCACAAAATAAAGTTTCTTGATGTTTGGTTATGGTGAAAGGGGGGAAGGTGGATGGGTAGTTCATGTCTGGACTTCTCATTGACAAATGGGCTTTATACGGTAAAAAATTTCAAAAACCAAGATATCCTCTAAAATAAAGAACACACAAACACGCACTTGCACCCCTATGTTGTTACAAAAATCAACAAGGAAGACAAACAAAATGTTAAAACAAGTGGCCTACCGGTTCATTCTGACTTTGAAAGGAACTTCCAGGTCTCCATTGCATGCCAGTGACCAAAGGAGAGAAAACTCTGCCACTCAGAGTAGCAGCATCACCAGCATTACTAGAATCAACTGCACCAGTTCCATCACTTGCCTTGCTAGCATGAGGCAAGATCATTCTGTTACTTAGTGGAGACACCGAGGGCTGCACCATTCCACCACTCCCAAGTCTATCGTCAGTTCCCAAAACATTTCTCTTTGCAATGTCAGAAGCTGAAGGTACTGAACCAAGAGCTCCATTGCTAGGAATTACACCAGGACTGAGGGAGATACTAGATGAGGGCTGGCTAGAGAGGCCACCTCTACCAATGCCCCTTGCTAGTCCAGTATCAACAAGAGAAGGTGATGATGATCTATGGCCAGGGAAGCCTGCAATTTCTTCATCCTTTGCAGAATTGGCAGCATTGGTCAGGGTTACATGAGAAGGATTAGCAGGAGCAGCATTTTCCAAGACACCTCGAACAGAAGATGAACCAGGAAGAGTTGGAGAAACTGCTAACAGACTAGGCAATGTCTGAACCTGAACATTCACAGAAATAGGTGCATGGTTCCCAGTTGGTGTTGATGCAGCTGAAGAACCAACCATACCACTTTTGGCAGGAGTTCTAGCAACAATATCAGAATTACTATCTTGTGAAGCAGTATCATCGGCTTGCTCTTGACCGACAACACTCTGATGAGGCGGAGAAGAAACAGTGGCCTGGAAAGAAAATTATCATTCCATAGGTGTAGCAACAATGTTAGGACAAAGCACATAGCTGAAAAGCATTTAAGGAATTAATAAGTGCTGATATTAGAAATGGTAAATTCCTGGTCTTTTTATGAATGCAAATACAATAAAAGTGGTCCACAACATGAGAAAAGGTTTGTTGTTAGCTCTTGAAGATACATGGTATATATAAACCCCACCCTAAAAAGAAATTATTAAAAAAAAATACGAAGACAAAAACAATCACAAGTAAGTTATGTTGAAAGAAAAATAACTATTTAGCAATAACCCTTGGTAAATAACAACTTTGACCAAACAAACTAATATAAAAACTTATTAAACCAAACAGAAATATAAACATCTAACTATATTATGTCAAATAAAAGAGTTAGAAGAGCCAAAAGGAAAAGTAATGTACATTACGTGCAACTTTCACATATCTTTCATCACTTCAAAATAAAATAGGAATCAAACATGTCATTTGTGGAAGCCCTAGCATCATAGGTCCCACTAAATCTTAAAGTAAGATATAGCAAAAAACTCCCTTGGCAACTAATCAAAGTCAAAATGCATCAACAATGTCCCGTGCAGGTCACTGAATCAGCAAGGTACAACTGAACCAAGTCTTGCAGCTTGCTACAACAAAACAGGAGAACACAACCTCTTTTAAAAAAAAAAAGAGCTCTCAAAGGAATGCTTAAATGACACCACTAATATATATAAGATCCGTCATGACTTTAAAAGCTAAATCAGAATTACAGTCCCAGATAGTGTGTAACCGTACAGGTGTTTGAGGAGCCTGAGGAGCCGTTATTGCCAAAGAAGTCTTTAAGACTTGAACAGGAGCACCCTGCAGAGAAAAAAACGATAAATTTACAATAAAACTGACCAAAAGAAACACCATCACAAAAAAAAAGACAAAATGTATCAACTAAACATTTTTCTTTAAAAGGCTGAGATTATTTTTCCATCTCATGTTAGAAAGAAGAGAACAAGCACACCCACAGATACAAAAGACGACTGCATTCCCATCTCTAAATGGCAAAATAATTAGAAGTAAAGTCTGCAGCCAATAAATTTTACCTTCACAAGACCAGGAGGACCAATTATAACCAGGTCTTCAAGAGACTCCAAGTTGTCTAATGGTAATGTGTTGTACAGCTCATCAACATCACTAAAATCATCAAAATCTTCCTACAAAGAAGAAAACAAGCAAATTGATAATTGAGGTGACATAAAACAAAGCATATGAACACACTATCCCATCAAGAATACTGGAATGAAATGAAAATATACAGGTTAACATGGGAAAATCCACTTAGACAACGCATGATGCCTCTTACAATAAGGGTGATAAAAACACACACATACACACAAACCTGATTACGTTCCACATAGTCATCCAGGAAGTCTTTAACATCATTAACCTGCTCAGGACTCAATTCATCATTGTCTAGTAGCCTCAAGATCAACTCTAATTTCTTTATATGAAGTTTGTGCCGTGTGATGGATGCCTCTAAATGTGTCTGCCAGACAAAAGGGATAAAATAAAAATTATAAAAGGAAGGATATATTGATTCTAAAAACCGCATTTCCTTTTCTGTCCTACCAGTCTGGGTGGCCTTGTCTTTCCTTTCTTGACAGTGAGCCCCTCAATCTCAGCTTCAAAGGCATCAATCTGAGATTCCAGTTCCCCAACCTACTCAAGGAAAAAGCTAGTTAAAACACCACTGATGAAATGAGAATTCATAAAGGAGCAAAGTGACATAATACAGCAATTTTCAAACACAGTTGGCAAAAAAATGTTTTAGGACTGAATGAGGAATGTCTTTTAAGGAAAACAACTGATTTTTTCAGTTTTACTATTTTAAATGCTATTAGATCAATCTATAAGCCATCAAGCATTTATAACTTAGATAGTTCTTCCAAATCAATGAAATTTTTTTTTCTGGGATAAGTATAAGGCTTTGGATATTAATTAGCACACAAAACCAAACAGCTGCAAATGCCCATGCAGTAGGACCAAAGAGGACAGGTCAATAAAAAGTCACAATGAAAGATTTTACAATACCAGCACTATGAAACGAAATTTGAAAGGTCAGGACTGTATTATTTTACATACACTCTAAGTCATTGTAGATAATAAGAAAGCAAATCAAACAGCTTACTCACATACCACATTATTCAACCAATCCCTTGTTTCTGATTTAGCTTTCTCCTTTGGATCCTACAAAAAAGATCAGCATACTAAGCAATTCTGATCGAAAAAGTTAAGCAATCGTGGAAAGAAGAAATATTTTACATTTTTAAAGCAGTTTTTTGAAGTTATAAACATTAAAAATATGGAATTCAAACAAAACCCCAAAAGACAATTTTAAGAAATGAAACACACAACAACAACAACAACAACAAAGCCTTAAAACCAAAACAACAAACATGCTAAGAACTGAGATTTTCCCCAGCTGCTTCACTATTCATAGCTCCCCATTTTTTTTTTCATTTTTGTCCTTTTTTTCATTTCATCCTCGTACTGTTTTTTCATCTTTTGTGACCTAATTCAATGAGATAGAGTTTTAAATTATAGTAGAAAGACAAAATTAAAAGATTGAGGATCACAATGAACATCAAATGCGTGGACAATATCAAAGTTTTAAGAATTTTCATTTTGGTTTAAAAGTTCATTTTTCAATTCCTAGGTTTGAGAGAAAAGTAGTAAAGTCGTTAGAAAATAACAGAGGAGAAAGAGTTGTTGGTTAGCCATATTACACAAACAAAAATAGTCGATCATGGTGTCAATAAGTTCTATTTGACTAGAGGAGTACAACAGTGGTGGTTTTTTTTCCTATAAACATGCCTGAAAAAGTAGACTGCGATCTGTTTATATATTTTTTTTATTTGGTTGATTTTTGTTTTTCTAGTGATTTTGGGGTGCTTTGAGGTTGGTAAGTGTTCAATTGAGGTTTTCATGGTATTTTTAAGGTGTTTTCAACTAAAAACGACTTGAAAATGGGTTTATGAGGTCCAAAAACTTAGACCCTGGTTTTTCAATCACCAAATGCCCTACAACTGCAGGTGACCTCTTGCCCAGCTTAAAAAAAAGAAAAGAAAATAAAATAAAAAAGGAGCAAACAACTCCTAAGAAAAAAACAACACATGTGGGCCAGAGCTTCCATGCCTAGACGTGCTAGGGCTTTTTTCTTAAGGCTTAGCGCCTAGCCTTTTTTTTACTTTGATTATTTTTTGAAAAAATACTTAATTAATACCCTGCCTATTTTTTACTTTGCATTAACTGTTTATTTAAATTTCAATTAATACCCTTTCTCTGAATTTTCAAATTTTTTAATTCATCTTTTTTAAATATAATTTATTTTTAAAAAAATTATTTTATTATTTAAAGGTTTTAAAGAGATTATTATAATTTATCTTTAATTTTTTTCCTTTATATTTGATATAAATAATTTTCTTTGCATGATGTATTTATAAAAATAAAAATCATAGGTAAGAAAAAATAACCACTAAGAAAAAAAGAGCGCATAAACTAAAAAAAAAAATCGGAGATAAATATTTGCACTCACCTTTCTTTTGCTTTTAGGGGAAATATTAGCTTTCCATTTAAGTATTTAATTAGATTAACAACTCTTTCACAATTTATCGATTCACATATATTTTTTAATTTATTTCATTAAGCGTAAATAGCATCTTTGTGTTTCTTAATTTAAAAAAAATCATGATATAATAAAACACATAGGTAACATTAACACATTCTTCTATTATGTAAAAAATTAACTTGGAATTCTAAACACGGCATAGCACGGGTTTTAACACTAGTGACAACTAATTAGCATTCCTCCAAAAAATTCAGAGAGCAAAAAATGAGAAAAGAAAAAACCATGCTGTCAATGATGCCCATTGATAGCTCAACAACTTTTAAATTGTGCTACTTCTGCAAGTCTGTAAGTGTAAGAAACTGAAGTGGGAAAAAAGACATATTTAAGAATATAACAAACAATAAAAAGCACCAAATTTGTAAGCCAGGCAAGAGAGGTGAATAAGGAACCCTTTAACAGGCTTCACCGGATTGAAAAGGTACTAGCAGTTAAGGCACATTACATCATCATCATACATAGGGATTACCTCACAGAGTAATGTGGTTCCATGTAATCACATCAACTGCTCCCAAGGAATCAATCTTATGATTTATTCAGCCTCAAATTTACCACTCATTTGACTGATTTGATTCAGGATTAAGCATAAAATAAGGTAGTATAAGTATGCAATGCTTACAGTTTTGGGTTGTTGGCCCAAACCTTCTTTGGAAAATGCTTTTGTCTTTGTTTCCTTCTCGCATATCTTAAATCTTTCCATTTCTTTCTCAATAGTCTTACGAGCATCCACCAGAGCCTGCTCGTACGATGCACTAACCTACAAAACGCGTCAAAAGGAAAGCAAGATCAACCTCAGCTTCAACAACACTGTCAATCATACATCATAAGGAAGAAGATGCCATCGTATGTCACAGAAACAAATAACCATTTTATCATGGAAAATAACTGCATCGCTGGCTTAATATCCTCAAAACTATAGATAAGATAGCAACACAAAGCCTAAATGATTCAAACACAATAATCAGAAATAAAGAATGAAGAGGAATGACCTTCTTATCCTTGATCTCACTGGATTGAATCCATGTCTTGATTTGGTCCCTATATCTCTGCAGTTTCTTGATTTCCTTCTTCAAGTCTGCCTCAAACTTCTCCTTTTGATTCGCATTATCTGTGTCATAAACCTGGAAACAAATGAAAAGAAAAGAAAATGAAATTCCGCCAACAATCACTTTCCTTCCTTTTCTCAGCAAACAAACACACCCGGAAAAAAAACAAAACAAACTGAAAAATTAATTCTCAAATTGATTTCCACTTCTCGGCAACTAAAACACTAAAAAGGTAAAAAA
>Ga0325403_1004617_pt1 | contig 12832 bp, 10 predicted proteins | sample PopdelMetagenome_19_FD_205665 | JGI IMG/M metagenome (GOLD analysis project Ga0325403, IMG submission 205665) | Populus deltoides microbial communities from Bellville, Georgia, United States - Xylem-PdKOR-R4 | ecosystem: Host-associated > Plants > Phyllosphere > Stem > Wood/Secondary xylem...
ATTTGAGCTTTGATAACACTTATCAAGATGTGTTATATGTTGAAGTGCTCAGAAAGGGGATTGTGAGTAAGTATGTGTCTAACTTCGATTTTGATCACTGTCATTATTGGATCAGCTGTGATTTTGGGACTGGTGGGAGAAATAGGGCTGAGTTTAGGAAGAGAAGAAAGAAGGGTAAGTGTATGAAGGAAGATGGTGTGTTTCCAATTTTTTATTAATCACTACAAGAATTGGAGTCATTGAAGGGCACACACATCTCTCCAGAATGGTGGATTGGAACATAATAAAATTGTTGGTGTGCCAGAGGGGGGGAGGGATTTGTATTCATAGTACTGTTTCTAACAGTCTTTCCAATCTCTAAAGGAATCTTGTGCATGAATTCTTAATTAATGGTTGATTATTTCTTTGCTCCTAATTTTTGAATTTCTTGTAGTTGCCATGGTATTCATGATTCTAAACTTCACTGGAATAATGAGGATATTATATAATGCATTTAAAAGAGTTTTTCCTAACAAATTACTTTATAAACCAAAAATTTATTGTTTCTATGTAGGCCAACATGCTTGAAGGAGGAGGAAAAACACCAATACTCACTCCTTTTGAACTTGAGGAGGTTGGATATAAACTTGTGGCCTACCCTCTTTCCTTGATCGGGGTATCTATAAGAGCTATGCAGGTCAGATGTCTTCACCTTTATAAGAAATTGATGTACATATGGTGTTAAAAACTTGTTTAACATTCTTACTCAAGTTGAATAACTTTTCCAAACAGTATGGCGTGGCTTAAATACATGAAGTTTAGGAATTTCCCAACCGTTAACATATATCTTTTCATGCTTTTGACCTTTTCTGAAAGTAATGCATCAGTTAAATACTTTTAAATACTTCTATGATCAGAAAACCCATGAGCAGTTTGCTTTTGGCAAATTGCGGATCAAAATCATCTTCAAAAAATAAACCCTGCCAATTTTGGCAGTGTTTTTTCAAGAGTTTTCCTTGATGAGAGGGTTGTTAAACTAACTGCTGTCACTCATTGCAGGATTCACTAGCTGCCATCAAAGGAGGTCGTATCCCTCCTCCTGGCAGCATGCCATCTTTTGAAGAAATAAAGGATATCTTAGGTTTCAACACTTACTATGAAGAAGAGAAGCGGTATGCAATTAGCAGCAGTCAAATGGCTAGGCAGAGAGGTGAGTGAGATTTGAACGTAACACCTAGAGATTCCCATTTGTGTTTGTACTGTTTACTAAGTTATCGATTCAAGAGATTGGGCAACTTTGGTTCTGACCATTAAACCTTGTTACTTACACCTTTTCTTTCTCTTGGAGAAAATGCAAAAATGGACCGTGTGATTTTGGCCATTTGCATTCCAGTCACAATTTTTTTTCTTTTTAAGCATCATGTGATTTGCTCCATTAGCAAGGGGGCTTTAATACCATTGGTTGCATGATGATGAGGCATGAAACATTTGGAATGCTTTTAGGTGGATCTATATATTTTTGTCACATCACTCACATAAAAAAAGGCTTCTGCTAATTGATTCTTGATTGCTGGAAAATAAACACATTGGGAATGCAAATATCCAAAAATTACAAGGTACAGTTTTGCTCTCTGGCCTTTCCTGTCTTTTAATAACTTAACTTATTGGTTATTTGTGAACACAATTGTCTGCTTGGATAAGTTATTTGTGAATAAAATTGTCTGTTTGATAAGATTTTTCAACCCAAATGATTAATCCACTACTAGGAGAGGCCTATATACTTGTTTAACCTGCCTAAGAACTATGTGCGCGCGCCCTAACATCACCTCTCTAGTGTAATCCCAGAAGCAGCAAATGCAAATGGGATTGTTTGGAACCACAACAAATGACCCAACAGGCTGATATGGAGACGATAGGGGTTGAAACTAAAACTGAACTAAATTGTCTTTTCTAGTTTAAGGAGATCAACTGCAGCTAGTTGTTCAACCGTGCTCCTGAGCTATTTTTGCTTTTAGTACAGTTTGTTGGTTTTTTACTTTGCTTGGATGGTTCCCAAAGACTTTGTTTCGAAACTTTTGAATGTATGCTGCTGTCTTGGTTGTTTCTAAATCAAGCTTTAATATGTGCTTGTTGATTTTTCTTGTTCACCAACTTTCCTGTGAGAATCCAAGTTACACAATTGCTACTTCCTTGTTTCCAACTCTTAATAAAATATGTTATTCATTCATCAGCAAGTAGTAATGTTTATGGCATACAACGGAGGACCCCAGATGATACAGAGCAAAGAAGTCAGAGTCCTCAAGATCCTGTTGTTGAAGTGATCACTCCAGAAGTATACGGTGGCTATGGTGCAGATAGTTCAAGAGGTCCTTTTTCTGGGATCTGGTCTCGAACATTGAGAGTCAAAATAACTGGAAGAGATGGATTTGAAAAACTTGATGTTAGGATTCCAGTAAGTCCTCCTCTTCTAATGTAGCTAACATGCAACTGTGCTCCATCAGACCTAATCACACCACTAAGTGCATACCCCAGCTTATAAAACCTGATCATAAAGCATTGCCATCTTAGATTTTTTAAATTGTCAAGTATTTCATGGTTTAAATATGAATTCTACTGTTACATAGAGAATCACATGATGGATTTTTAAGTTACCACTACATTTCATGATGGATTATATTGGTCACTTCCCGGCGGACGCCAATGCTTGAAACCTTGTGGACTAAAATGCACTGCTTCTTCAGTAAATGAACCTACCTGGTGAGATTGTTTTTCCTATTAAAAGAAATGCATTGCTAGTGTTTTACTGAAATGATCTATGTTGCCAACCCTGCTAGTATGCACTGGAGACTTAGTTTAGTTTTATATCCAGCAGACTTCACCATTTCACCAATGTACTTGACCAACATTTATTGCTTCACATATGATTCAAAGATATCATAAAATGTTTTAATTTTTTCCTTTTCTCTTCGTATGCATTTGTTTCCCTCATTCCATTTGACTGAAACCATTACTGATATCATCTGTCCAGATCTTTGACAATTTATGGATGACGCTCTTCCTTATCACTGAAATAAATACTAATTATGCAAAAAGAAACTGCAAGTCATTCACATATAGTAAATTTATGGCCAACTACCTACCATGCTGAAATCTCCTTTCATTTGTTCATGCTTAAGGAACTTGTGGGATTGCATGTAAAATAACATGATGCATTGTGTTAATGCCTGAAAAAATGTCCCTTTAATCAGTTACTGCATTTCTAATATATCCTGCCTGTCATTGAATGATCTTTCTTGCATAAGTCAATAATTGGTGCAAGATAGAGTTGCATACAACATAAAATGATGCCTCTTATTTATGCTCTGGATGAATATATTGTGCCTTAATTAACTCTTATTTATGCTCTGAATGAATATATTGTGCCTTAATTAACTTTTTCCTTCTAAGAATGCATTCATCATGGATTCTTATCTCCAAGCTTTGATATCTAATCGTACATTATACATGTTAAATTCTCTCTATATATTTTACAAAGATATACATTATCAAATGAACGAATGAGGTACGAGTAAAATGCATGGAGTAGTGATGCCAGTTCACCATCCCATCTCTCTCAATCACCAGTAAAATGCATGCAGTTCACAATTTTTTTTCCCCTTTTCTTTCTGGAAGCATATGGGACAAGTTCATTTTTTTATTTTTGGAAACATATTTTATCCTTTTTTTTGCCTTCTAAAGTAATGCATCCATTATTCTGCAATCATTATTATGATTTGTAGATACTATAATCTCTCACATCACCAGCAAGACATCCAAGAGTTTGTTTCATGAAACAAGAGAGTACTGGTCTTTCATTTTTCTTTCAGCAAAACAAGGAGTGATTAAACAATTCATTCTCTTTTTCTTTGTATTCTTTGCAGGCTGGGTTCTTGGAGGGGATCACAAATATAGTTCCAGGTACTTTCTGCATTCAATAAACTAATAAAAATTGCTATATAGATTTGAAGGTTGTGAAAAGGTTAAAGTGGTGCGCATATTTGGTACACAGCTTTGGGAGGTGTGAACATTAAAGGACTCTTGGATGATGCAGCTGAGGAAGTAGGAGGCAAGCTCTTGTTAGATTTTAATGATACCGTTGGTGACAGGATTCAAGTATTTCTAGAATAATTTTTCACAAGTTGAATAGAGAAGGTATCTTTAGCTGCAGATAAACATAACTCTTGCCATTCTTCGAGACAGATTTAATATTGCTTGTTTTTTTTCCGTCCTGAGCCTAGTTCTCCATCTTGCAGAGAAGCCCAACGTGCCTCAAGACAAATACCAAGAAACAGAATGCAGGTTTGCTAAAGATGATTGTATGTAGGGTTTGGACCGAAACACAGACACATGATAAATTGTAAAGATTGAGGTACTGCAAAAAGATCTCAGGGAGGTGGTTGTGATGCCCCTATAGTTTATCAGAAGGGAGACAAAACTGAAATGAGTATCCAATCATTTGTGAAGCATGTTGAAACTGATACTTAAAGTGAATTGACAAGCAATCTGGAAAGGTCAGGGGCGTTTTGAGGTGTTTTGGCCCCAATATTTTTCTACCTCTATTTTTTATTTTTTTTATTTTTTAAGTTATAATATTGCTCCTCATTTTGCTGCTTTTTAGGTATCAATTGCTTCTTATTGAGATTCGATTTCAAGTTGACTTGTTGGTCGGTCAATCAACCCAAAACATGTTTTTTTTTTAAAGAAAAACTATGAATCCAAGGATCAAGAAAAGAAAAAAAAACAGTCGAAAGATAGATCGACCCATGTTATATGAATTAATTATAGCAATATAACTATGTTATAGCGATATTCCTCACATTATTGGTCGTATTTAACTTTCGAGATCATGCCTTACATCTTCTCCTATTATGCTACACAACTTTGACCTTTATTTATTACAAAACAATACAAAAATTACATGGAAAACTCTCCCAGACAGATCTAATCAAATCTAGACAATTGAAAAAAAAAACCCAGAAACTGCCGAAATTATCTCCGGCTACCCATGTTATAACATCTCTAAGCCCACAGGCCATCGAGCCTATAAGCTGATCCTCTCTCAGCCTAGTTGTGTTTCTGCATATCTTGTAAAGCCTCGAAGTCGTGCTGAGCATGCACCTGTTATTCGAACTAGCTTGCCTGACCGCCTTGGATTTTGTACTCGGCAATTCACTTGCACTTGTCAAAGGTATATATTACATGAGATAATTGCATCCAGCATGGCGTATGCCACGACTGTTTTTATTGATACGAGCTCACAAGATGATTTCTCAAACAGATTCAAATCACCAGACGATGACACTATCCTTACTCCACCTGTCTCCCCCCTGTTTAGACATTCACACCACAATCATTACAATCAAAGAAGAAAAAATGAATTCTGAGATTTATTGATCATTCGGTAACCAAGCATAGTATAAAATCCCTGATGAGTTACAAAAAAATATATATGTGCTCCGTGAGAGGAGAAGGGGGTGAAGACAGCCTGAGAAAGGTTATCATCACCGTATTACAAATTCACAACAACAGCCGAGTCCGCGACGCAACTAATCAATATATTCTGGCTCAAAATGAATGATAATGCAACCAATGGCGAGATTAAGGATGATGAATACACATAATCACATCAAGATTTGTATCGGAATATTATGACTATCAAACAAAAATACATCTTCAAGACAAATACATCTTTAAGAGACCCCATGGGGATGGGAAAGAACGAGCATGGCAATGGTAGCACTTGGGGTTAGCAATGCCATCCCCTTTTACCTCCAAAAATCAACAGGTATTCGTTGCCCTTCAGTATGGTTGATCCATCTCATCGATATCCGCCATAATGTTGTTGGGGAGTGTAACCACCAGAACCCATCATGGGGTTATAGCCACCAGGCATGGCTGATCCAGGAGGCATCTGGCCACCTGGCATCATTCCCATGTTCATCATCCCCATTCCCACACCCACACCCATGGGTGGGTGCGCTCCTCCATAACCTCCCATGCCAATGCCTGAACCAGGACGACCACCCATAACAATGCCCATATTCACGCCCGCACCCACACCCATCCCCATACCAGAACCAATCATAGGGTTTGAAGGTGGGCTGAGAACACCTGCACCAGCTCGGCCCATCCCAGTACCAGACCCCATAGCTTTGCCCATGGTGACAGTAGATGTAACTGGAGTCATGGGCTGTTTTTCCATTCTCTTTTCCTTGCGATTAAGGGCATCAAAATCAACTCCAATGTCAGCCAATGGATTGGTTTTAGCTGCATATGAAAAAAAAAAAAAAAAAAGTAAAAACCAAGTGCACAAATAAATTAGAATTTCACAACCAAAAGACCATTTAACAAATTTGGATAACTTGCAAGTATTGAATATACTCACGTCCAGAAATATTCAAATTGACCAGCCCTCTACTCAGAGTATCTGCCCACACTGTTGACTTGGTCTCAAATTTGTCTTTGGATGGTAGAGGAACTATAGCAAGCGACCCTGTTGAAGATGGAAGAGCTGCCTGAGATGACATGGAAGAGTTCGATCCTTGAGAAAACAAATTACCCAGGACATCTTTCTGTTGAGGAGATGAAGCTGTTGGAGTTTGGTAAGTAAATTGTGAAGAAACTGGGACTGTAGAGCCATGTTGTGGGTGAAAGTTTCCACTGTTAAATTGTGGGGTTGATCCAGTCAGTGTATGGTGAGAAAATTGAGAGACAACTGGGGCTGCAGAACCTTGTTGTGGAAAGTTTCCATTGTTAAAATGTGCCACTGGTCCAGCTGGAGGTTGTAGAGCCATGTTGGAAGGGTTAGCAGCTGGGAATCCTCCCTGTGGAAGGAAGTTTGCACTGCTTAATTGTTGGGTCTGAGGAGTCATGTGTGGAACTGCTGGCGGTACCATATTCCCTGCCGGTGAATTGAAGTTCCCGTACATGCTAGCCCCTGACTGTGGAGGTTGGCCAGAAGGAAATGAAAAACCTGCCTGTGAGGCTGCAGCAGAAGGACCAGATGATGGGAGAATGTCTGCCAGAATATCAGTTTCTGGATGAGAACTTGACATTTCTTGAGGAAAAAAGTGTGAGTTTGTTGAAGGAGGTTGAACATTGGGTGCTGAATAAGTCATGCCAGAGAACGCATCACCATTTGGTGGTGCAGCTGCATGGGGCATTTCAGCATTTTGATTCATGGTAGGCTGGAAAGGGGCAGCAGAAGCAGTTGGCTGTTGGGCTGAGAAATTGTCTGTAGGAGTAGCTTTAAAAGGATTATCACCAAATGGATCTTCGAAAGCCTGCATCAAGGAAATGTCATTTTATATCACAATTGTTATGCTGCATCACCTAAATCTTGATACTAAAGATTATAATTAAGAGATAAAACCACATATTAGGTGAGGGAAGGATGGTGGTTTGCAGAAAATGCGATCTTCATCCCTCATATTATGAGACAATTAAAAAGCAGGAGGTTTGTGACCAAAGCCAATATTCAACCTATTCAAGCATCTAGATCTAGTCTCCACATCCCTAAGAGATATATTCCAAATTTCAAATGAATATGATGTTTTTTTTTGTTGGGCTATGCTCCAAAACACACTTCTTTTTTTGGTTACTAAACCCTTCAACTTAGTTTACCACTGCCTGACAATTTTATACAGCTATGGGAATTGCGTGATATTCCAAACAATTGAACTTGACAACAGCACATAAGTCCATGTAGCAGCAAATAAATGTGCAAACTTTAGCGGCAATCCTCTCTTTAGTAATAATTCCCATAAGAATTTTCTTTAAAAATATGTTTCTTCAAAAAGTTTTATCTATGGATAAAGGAAGAGACTGCTTCCATTTCCAAATTGCTCAGTGTTCAAGTTTATCTATGGCATGAAACAACTTGAAGCATAGGTCTAGCTTATTGATACTTTCCAGAAAAACAGCTTGAATACATTTGACTTTCTGTTTTACAGGCAAAAACTCGTACTATTTTTTTAATTAAAAAAACAGATCAGGTTTCCTAATAATAGAAAGAGATTAGCATAGTCCCCAAATTCACGATTCAATTAGATGTGAAATCTGAAAAGCTACCCTTCGTGCTTGTAGAATAAGAGCTTTTGTTGAAATCCTTTTTTCATCTTGTAGAATAAGAGCTTTTGTTGAAATCCTTTTTTCATCTTAAGGAATTTCTTATTTGTCCAGAAACACGTACTAACAGTAGAAAGTATTCAAGAGAACAGAGAAAAAATAATTGTAATAAGCAATATTCAGAATGCACAATGGAATTGAGGGGGGGGGGGTGTTTGGTTGTGCTGTCTGGTGCTCCTTAACCACAACAAATTTATAAAACTTGTATAAATGATCAACTCAAGAAATATGGAATTTTAGGTTTACAAGAAAAAAATTTAGAGACTCCAATCCTCAACCACAAAATTATGCTCACCTGGTTCATAACATTAGAGGCTGATTGTGTTGCAGCAAAAGTGGATCCAGAAAAGTTTGCCTGGGCATCAGCTTCAGAGGATGATGTTGCAGAAGTGACTGGCACAATGGCCAATGGATTTGGAGCAAAAACATCTGATAAAGAGCCGAGTAAATCCATTTCAGCATTGTTTGAGGTGGTAGGGAAAGCAGAGGCAGTTGGAACAGATGTTGCTGTGGGGGAAGCTGTCATGAGAAAAATGAAAAGCATCAATTTCCAATAATGATAGATGTTGATGTTTATTGCAAAAGCTGCAGCGGTACCAAAAAGGCCAATCTAAGTGCCTCATAAAATTTCCTATTTTTTCCCACAAATACATCAAATTCCACCCTATCACCAACCATGGTGGTACATCACATGAAGGGATCCTCATAGGCATTTTTTTACGGATCATCATGCATTGCAATGCAATAATGGCTTAGATATTTTAGTAAACGAAGCTGAATTCTGCAGTTGTCCACGAGTGCCGCACACGGGAAAGTGGCCATGTCATGATGGGTCTAACATGCCATTTTTTCATAGAACCAAAGCATTTAAGGGAACTGAGCTCCAGCGATAATTTTGGTTCTACTTAGAACTCAAGTTCATGCAGACACTGAACATGTGGACACAACACCTCACCATTAAGAACATATGCACCCCCACAAATAGACAGACAGACACTTCAGAGAATAGCCTGAGCACTTATTTTTTTCATCTCACTTGCAATGCAACTCTTAACATCAGCAAATAAACGAGTATCACACTCCTTTTGATAGTCACTTTGCTTAGTTCAAAGACCACCTTGCAAACTTAAGTCCAACATGGATTAACACCCCAGCCAGCACCTCCCTTATTAGGCAACTCCGTCTCAACATATGCAGCAAGATTTCAGATGCAAGCAAAGGACTGTGCAATACAGTACAACACAAGAACATTGACATTAGCAAACAAGCAGAAATACACGAATTAGTGTACCTGAAACAGGACCACGTGGATCAAATTCATCAGCCACCTCAATTTCCCGGTCTGCAGGAGATGGAGACCTCACATCAACAGTGTTTGCTTGTCCAGGATTGCTTGGAGGTGGAGAAGCTCTAGGAGCTCGTGGAGAAGAAGCTCCAGGAGCAGGTGCAGCTAAAGTTTCCCCATTCCTTTCATCAAGAATTGATCAAAATTAACCAGAAAAGTCAAAGTGATAAAGAGCAGAATCATACTAAATATCAGTTGTACAAAATCAATACCTTTCACTGTGAGCAGGGCTTCGGGATTCACTTATAGTTTCTTCATAGCTGGGAGGACCACCAATATTTTGCTCGGAAGGTTTTCGCTCAAGCCGCCTGGCAGTGGTGAGACATTATCATTTCAGTTTTACATCGTTGATCAACCTTTATACAACTAAAGCAGCAATTCAGAAAACATGAAATGAAATTTACCTTCCATCCTGAGCCCGATCATCAGCTCTAGCACCACTGCCGCTGCAGAAAATGACAAAAAGCTCAAACCTGATTTTCAGGTCTTCATATAATAAAGACATATAAGGGAAAACAGAAGTTCAGAGACAAGCATGTTCACTTTTTCAGACATCTTTAACATGGTACAATTCAATGGATCTTCTTTCTCACGCATCAAGTTGGGGCCATTTCATTTTGCTCTTTTTTTAAAGGATACTTTTTTTCCAAAATTATTTCTTATATAGACTTTCCCACCACCAGCACCCTCCATTTGATTATCAGAAACTTGCTTTCTCCATGTTTAATTTAATAGCCAAATTAACTTATGAAATAATTCAAGATGAAAAGATTAAAAATCAGACATAACCCCAAGATCAATATGGTTCTTTCCTAACTACAAAAGGTAAGTTACAATTGACCATTGCACCGAGACAAGGATTGTCCTGCGGAAGGTCTGTTATGATTGATCAAAAGTAATAAAGAACCCTATAAAGAATTCAGAACAGTTACCGAGATGAGGATTGACCATCGTCATCGAAAGCCCGATCTCTATCTCTGTCGGAGCTCCTGCTTCTTGACCCATAACCATCAATGCTTCGACTTCTTCCCTGATAGTCATCATCCCTATATCCATCTCTGCCATACCGTTCTTCACCGTAACGATCAGCATCACGACCATACGAATCCCCGTATTTACCATACCGGTCATCATCCCTATAGTTGTATTCTCTTTCTTTGCCATAACCATATCCATTTCGATCTTCATCCTTGTAGCGACCATCGTCATCATACCCCCCTGTACTTGAATAGGAGCCAGGTCTATACATTCCACCAGGAGATGTGCGAAACCTACCAAACAAAGAGTTAAAATACAATGGTAAATGTCAACAATTATCAGGGAATCCTTCTGGAAAAGGGTTATCTTTCTATTCAATCACATGTTTGTGTTCTGAAATAGAAATTGTTTTGCAAACTAGATATCCTTAAAAATCAAGCATTTTCTGATGCCGCCATGACATAAATCATTAAGTTAGAAAAAAAAAATTAGCATATTCAAAATGCATCAAAATAAAGTATTCAAATAACTGTCAACTGGGTTCAAGAGAAAACTTACTTGTCCCTGTTAGCAGCAGCCTTCTGTCTAACTTCAATTATCCTTTCTTTATCACTCACCAGGGCCACAAGACTCTGGGATTTCTTCCTGACATTATTACCCTGGTCCTTTCCACTGGAATCAATATATTGGAAATCTGACAATGTCTGCAACATAGTAGAAGAAAAATATTATTACAGGTGATCAAAGAAGCACGAAACACACATCTCATTGCCAGCAGAATTAAGGAACTGAAAATTACCGATATCTGATATGAATGTTCCCTTATCTCATCTATGACACGCTCTGATCCATGAGCAACCAGATATTCCAAAACAGTCAACGCCTGAAACCCAACACACTTAGTTTTCAGTCTCTTGTTACAGTACCATTTCTTGAAATAAATATTGCACGTGCTCACGATACATGATACACATCATTTAGTAATGTACATATTCATAAAGAAACTAAAGAGCACACATCCAACTAATAACAGGTCACAAAAATCAATAATACAACCATTATCTTATCTACATTTTGAAGAAGCATAAGCATACACCATTCATCAACCAAATCCATCAAAGACAAAGCAGACCTTGTAGACATGCCGCCAATTCCTGCCGGTATCATTAAGCCGTTTCCATAAAACTGCCATGATCATCTGATATTCATGACTGCACGAGATGTTTAAAAATGAATTCTTCTATACGAAAACAAGCACCGGAAAGCATCCACAAGAAAAATCAATCAAGCTCACTAATTTCTAGATGCCTGTGCAATATCTGCAAGAAGTGTTCCATGCGGACCCCAAGGCTCATTACTGGTAGCATCAAGAACCTGAAACAAAACAAAATGTACAAATTTATTCCATAAAATCTCTTCCACTAACTCCTAAAATCAAATGCCATTCCTTTTGAATACAATCTAAAAACCAATTCGCACACAAATAAGCTTTAAATCATTATAATTATCATCAACATACAAGTTCGAACTACAACATCACATAATAACATCAAAATGAATTGTCACGATGCCACTTAAGTTAGCATTCACACAATAACATCAAATTCCATTGCTTTTGAACGCAATCTAAAAACCAATTCGCACACAAATAAGCTTTAAATCATTATAATTATCATCGACATACAAGTTCGAACTACAACATCACATAATAACATCAAAATGAATCGGCTCGACCCCACTTAAAGCTTTCACATTTTCAAAAAGAGCAAGAGAAGATTTTACCTTCTGTTCTATCGAAGGAACTTTGAGCACTTTCTTATTAACCTCTCTCTTGCTGTAAAAAAACAAAATTAAAAAAAAAAAAACAGAATACAACGTAAGTAAATGGCGTAGAAAGCACATGAAATGAGCCGAACCAAGTGGATACAATCAAAGACAGCTACGAAGCAGACTTACATGTCCCTGACAGTTTGATCAAAGGCCTTCTTCATTGTCGGAGGACGAGTTGAAGGGCAGTACTGTCGATTTCACTCTTTACCAGCCGTCCGAAATCGAGTCGACGAAGAAGAAACTGTCAAAACAACAAAAATTACAGATTAGGTTTTCGGAAGGAAAATTGAATTTAAATAGAAACAATTTTATTTTGTAAAAAATAAAAATAAAATCATCAGATAATAACTTATAAATTATCAAATCGAACAAAAACATTTAATGTGGATAGTAAAAATAAGATCCGAAGAATTCTTTGAAAAAGGAAGCAGAATGATAATAATAAAAAATCTAATAGAGGCATAAAGGGGATGCTTACGGGATTTAAAAAGAAGAGAAGATGAGATCCGATTGGATTGAATTGGGTCCGATCCG
>Ga0325403_1004618_pt1 | contig 12831 bp, 9 predicted proteins | sample PopdelMetagenome_19_FD_205665 | JGI IMG/M metagenome (GOLD analysis project Ga0325403, IMG submission 205665) | Populus deltoides microbial communities from Bellville, Georgia, United States - Xylem-PdKOR-R4 | ecosystem: Host-associated > Plants > Phyllosphere > Stem > Wood/Secondary xylem...
GCTAGATGATAGCTACGAAGTCTCATTATTCCAAATGCATCAAAACCAAAAATTGATTTGCAAAGAGAAGGCCAACTTCGACATGTTAAAGATATTGCTATTCTGCAGCCTGCATTCAAAAGCGTTTCAAAAGTTTTATACTTTTCTCATCCTATTTATTTTTATGTTTTGAAATTATTTTTTTAAAAAATTAAATTATTTTTATTTTTTTACTTTAAATTAATATTTTTTTTTGATATTTTCAAATCATTTTAATATAATGATATTAAAAATAATTTTTAAAAATAAAAAAAATATTATTTTAATATATTTTAAAATAAAAACAATTACAACCTGCTCAAAAAATATCTTCCTTCCAGGTTTCGGCAAAGCACGAAGCCCAACTGGACAAAAAGATAAACTCGCGCGCCAGGTAGGGGTCGAACCTACGACTTTCTGCTTAGGAAACAGACGCTCTATCCACTGAGCTACAGGCGCTTGATGCCGTAACTCGGCTTACTTAATTACTTTATTTAATTCCACCGAGGATTCCTTAAAATATTGCCGGATTACCTTCCTCGGAGATGAAAGTGAAACTGATTGCGATTGCTAATCACAAGGGTAAAAGGTCATGTCTTCGCAACTCATCAGAGCATTGGGAAAGGCAAATTGGCAGATTGTTAAACAGTTTGCCTTTTGACTGTGAAACCAAATACCTTAAAACAGCTAGCCGTGACAGTGAAGCCATATTGTTTTTTTTTTCTAGGAGCGGAGCTAGGATTATTGGTTAGAAAAGAATCAAAATTAATATAACAATATATAATATTTATTTTAATTTATTGCACATGAGTTGTAAAAAAAACCCTGTATAATTTAATTTTATTCAAATAACATACTACAAATATATAATGATCTTTGTATTGGGTAAAAGGTTTGAAGCAATACCAAATTGAGTTAAAGCAATGAAGTTAATTTTATCTTCATAATATATCCATCACTTTAATGTTGTTGGTCTTTATACCTATTAAATATAAACATACAAAGTATATAAAAAACATTAGTCAAAGCAAAGCATTATTTATGTTTGATAAACTTTAAAATAAAGCAAAAAATAATAAGGAATGATTCTTAACAATGTTAATTCTAATAAGAGGTTGCTCACTAATCAACGCAAATTCTTTATAAACTGAAACACATTGGGCTTGCTCAACCATAACTTCAACATTATACATTGGAGTTGGTTCACTAGGCTATGAGTTATCAATAATTTTTTTTTTAAAAAAAATCAATTCTTCTTATTTTGTTCATGGTTCAACCTAATATCAAAACATATATCGTGAGAAAAAATTGATAATTTTGACGGCTCTGCTAAAAACAAAACATAAAAAATATCCAAATATAATCAAAACAAACCAATAAAATATATCTAATTAATTAGAAAAAAAATGACTATAACAAGAATTCAAAAAACAATTGATAGAACTAGTAGATCTGAGAACAAAAAGGAGAAAAAATGGTAGAATTATTGAATAATTATTCCAAAATTATTTAAATAATTATATTTTAAAAGAATTAAATTAAAATATGAAAAGAGAAAAAAATGAGAAAAAAAAATTAAAGGCTAAGTGCATATAGGTTGACATGCGTTTGACTCAACATGAAAATTAGTTCCATGCAATTATTTTTTATCTTTTGTTTCTTAAATGCTAGGTGCATAGAATAATTTTTGCTTCTTTTGTTCCTAACAACAATAAAAAAAACATTTTGATTGACCTGAAAAGGCAAAATAAAATCAAATAGAAAAGAAGGATAGAAAAGAAGGTTCTTGTATTCTAATCTACTTTTTTATGGTATCGTTGAGTGTGGAAACAACCTCTATTAAGTTTCAATCTACTTTTTTATGGCATCATTAACTATGCAAACAACCTCTATTAAGTTCCAATCTCAAATGCGAATTCATGTACATTAAAACTGAAGTTATTGGTGGCTGAAATCTAGCAACCGAAAATCTTTCTCTTCTTTTAAATTTTTTAGTGATTTTATCTCTACTCTCTAAAGTTTTAGGATCTAAAATGTAAAATGAATGAACTTTGGAACCTATATAAACATTCCAAAACCATAAGGGACAAAACTTTAGAAAATCAAAATTAAGGGATTAAACTATAGATTTATGCATCTTTTAATACTAAACATGGAAATAAGTTTTCAATTTTTCCAAATATCAATTTTGGTCCCTTTTCTCTTAATTTTGTTTTTTGTAATAATTAAAAATCCTTTCATGTAAAATCAACATGCCATTCAATATCGAAACAATCTCAAAAACGTAGTTAACGTGATAAAAGGCAATAAAAAGAGTATGAAAAAGTCTAGAATAAAAACAAAGGAACTTTTGAGGATTAAATTGAAAGAAACTAAAGTTGAATGACCAAATTAAATAAAAACAATCAAGGGACTGAGCTTAAAAACAAGAAGGTATTTTATATACTGTTTTGTGAGAGAACAAACAAGAAGGTTTTACTTTTTTTAGTTGGTTTTAATAAACTAAAACATAATGGTATTTTATTATTTATAAAGCACTCTTCCCATACTCAATTTTTTATAGTCATATCAGTATTCATTTTAGAGTGAATAAAATACTTTTTTATATTTCAATCCTTGTATTTCCTTACATTTATCATTTGGTCATAAAAATTTAATTGTTTTTACATATCAATCCCTAGTTGTTGGGATAGAAGAGAGAATTGCTGAAAAGGAAGAGACAAATTTTTTTTTTCAACGAGAAAAATATTACTATTGGTATCAATTGGTTCATCTTGTCGTGGGAAGCTCACTAGAGGTTGTTCGAAGCTCTAATTATATCGAAAAAATATAAATCAAAATTTAAAAAGTTTGATTTGACTTGATTTTAGTTTTTAGATAAATTAAAGCATGTTTTGGACCTGGCAATAGAGTTATTGAGGTTTTAATAGGGATGACAATGGATATCCATAGGTTGAGTTTTACAATATCCATACCCTAACCTTGAATTTTTACCAGAACCTAATCGAGTACAAACTAAACCTGACCTAATCAGGTTTCGGGAATCCATAGTTATCTATGGGGTATTCAATAGCTTAAATCTTCAATTAGTTTCTCGAACGTAAACAACTATGTTAATGATCAGCCATATTGAAACAAAGGTAGGAACTAAAATGATTAGCAACTTCTGTCCAAGAGAACCATTTGATTTCCTTACATTCTCACTTGCATGAGAATGATAAGAGTACAAAATCCAAAAAGTTTATGTTTTGGATGGTAACTTAATTGAAGCAAAACAATAACAACTATTTTAGAAAAAAAAAGACCCTCCCTTCACTAACTAACTTTTTTTAATGGAAAGTTAGTGTATTTTAAATCTAAACAATGGTGTACTATTTATTGCAAAATTTAGAGCCAAGCAAAGAGATAGTGTACTATGATTTGTCATTCCTATCATATCTTTTCTCCATATATGACTTTTTCCTCCTTCAACAAACTCAATCTCCCCTTCCAACAATCATAAACTACCACAAAAAAACTCAATAAAAACCAACCTTTTCCTTCTCCTTTAACAAATCGAATATCCCTTTCTAACAATCATAAACCGCCACAAAAAAATTCAATAGAAGTCAGCCCATTTTTCCATCTCTTCCTAACACTAACATAACCCCTCTCAACCATAACTTCACCATAAAAAAATTCAAAAGCCCTAACCTACATCCATCATATATCAATCTCGTAGTAACTTAAAATAACCACAAATCGATCTAATAGCCTTTTCACCGAAATCACAGCTCGAAATCCTTCCAAATATAGATGAAAATCCATCCAAAACCAACATGAAGGTTAAACAAAATATGACCCAAACTCATTCCAACCTCTACCCTTCATGAGAAACATAATATCCTAGAAAAAAAATAGAGATTGGAGAACTAAAAACCCAACATCCAACCTTTATTTAATGGTTTGATTTGTGAAAAAAGAAAAGAAAAGAAAAGAACAAGAACAAGAAGCGGTTAGAGAGGCTATGACACAAATGTGTAAAAAAACTAACTTTATTTATGCTTGGTACAAATATAAAATTCTCAAACGTTAAAGCCTTTCATGTAATTTGGATCAGGTTGGGTTTTAAGTCGAGGAAGATAATATTCATACCCTACCTGAACCCGATATTTTGACTTCGAGTATTATGAGAACCTGAACAAGAAAAAAATTCCTACCCATTCAGGTTATTTCCGGTCGATTCGGGTGAAATTGCCATCCCTAGGTTCTAATAAAATTTTATGGGTGTGTTGTAGAAAAATTAAAAAGGATGAAAAATTGTTTTGGAGATTTGAAAACTTATACCTGATTTTATGGTCACTAGAGGTGACTGAAAATCATTGTTGTAGATGATGTGTCGCCCACTCCTTAAAAAAAAAAAAACTAAGTGCACAAGCCTGACATGAACTTCTTTCTAAAATGCAGGTGCGTCCAACCTTTTTTTTTAAATTCAGCTGCATGAGCTTGGTCTTGTAAGCCACTCTTATAACAACTCCTTCAAAGCATACTTTTCTTTCTATTAATTATTGATTTAAAAGGTTCAAATGATTTTTTACTATATAACACAAGGGTTTGTACTCTACCAATTCCTCCAATCCTAATATTTTCAAATTAAGATCCCCAATAACAGACCATCTTTTAGAGTTTTTCGTAGATTATTAATCAAGTTTTGAATCAAAGATTGATATGTGGTGTAATTGCATCCCAGGTATCTTTTACTTGAAAAATACTTATGATCAAAAAATCATTTTCCATGCTTATTGATTACGATATGAAAAGGTTAGAATGTTAATGAGATTACCGCCTCAATTTTGTTTATTCATATGTACAATTATTGGTAGTGTATATGCTTTGTAGCCAATCAGTTGGTTAATGTGACATTGACTTTGTTCATATAAATATATTTAATTTATTAATAAAGGTTTATTTATCTTTAATATTTATCAAATATCAGATTAATATATTAAATATTTGATTAATGAATCTAGAGTAAAAATAAGTTATTAGGATAAAAATATTTTATAAAGAAAATTATAAAGTTGTTATGATTATGAGATTCTTATTGTATTAAAGCATTGTTCATAAAATAATCATGGTCAATGCTCTACTAAGATTAGATATTAATTAGAGCTGTTGAGACTAGTATTGTAACACCCTGAAATTTCTATAACCTTTTGATCCTTGAAACTTGGGAAAAACAGGGTAATTTTTTTTTACACATTCTGAAATATTCATATAAACACTACCAAAAGTTTTACTGTAATTTTGGTAGTGTTTCTTCTATATTCAGGACGTCCCAAGTTATTGACAAACATCCATGCATTTCCATAACAACTTTACAACTCTTTAATCTAATTATCTCGGATCATATCTCATCATTATTTCAACAATAGATTCACATTTTCTTTCAAGTATGACATCCCCTTTTAGCATTAAAGACAAATGTTAATAGAATAAATGAAACAACATTTAAACCATAATAAAATCATAAACATTAACAACTTGAATAACTTGAGTTAGCTTTACAAGGGCAAGAAGATAAAAACTTTTAGATCACATGTTATTAATTCATAATTTATTTATTTACAGACCTAAAAGATATAAGATGCCTTAATGTTTATAATCACTACTTGTAGCTAAAAGGAAATTTGTAGTATTGAGCTACTATTTCTGGCATATTGGAGTTGAACCTGAAACAGACAATTAACATTGTAATATAACCAATTATTGTTACAGTCATTAAAAGATATTAAGCACAAAAGTCAATAATTGCTTTGATTTCCTATCTTTTTAACCAATCATTTCCATACTTAAACTTATTGATTAATTAATTCAATCATTAATCTTACAATCAATTTGATTATAGCTTTATAAGTGTCTATACTCCAATTATTTCACTCAGATGTGAATTCATCTTTCCATTCCATTACTTACCTTACCTTGGTCAATCTAAGTATTGTGATTTCCACGCCATGATTTTCATTAGTCATATCAATCTAAGTGCATAGTCCTCTAATTTTCAGACAACTTAAATCAATATTTTAGTACAATCCCAATCGATCCCTAATTTACTATAAAAACCCCAAAATATAACTCAGATACAAATCATATCAATTTTTGTTTTATTCTCTCCTATTGTTCTAAAACTACCATTAACTTTATATCTTATGATATATTTCTTGTTCATTATACAAAATAAAAGTGGGTCCTTTTATGGAGCCTCCGCTTCCTAGTTGTCAATGAGGTAAATGCTCTAACATATGCTCTCATGCAATCGTTCAACAATTTTGGTCCATACTTCTAGTCTCCAATTGTATATCCTAACCTCTTCACAGCCATCTTAAACTCAATTAATTTACACTTACACACCCTATGCTATCATTAGAGCCTAAAAATCCTCCCCATGTGAACTTCTATAAAAACTATTTTTTTTTCTATTCTTACACCACGATCTGGCTCTCTTAACAGCCTAGAAACAAGACATAATTAGTCCATCTCGATAATTTAACTTGACATCACACATACATATACTTTTTTATCATCCCACTTTACTTCCATTATTGCCATCACTCGTAGTATATCTAAACATCACTTTTATTCCATATATAAATCCTAAGAACAATGATCATTCACTCCTCATATGTATTGGCCTACACTAATTCATCATCTTTTAATTTGACTACTAACATCATTATTCATTACTTTATCATGGGACACATCTGTTGTCTTAACCATCCTATCTTTTATTTACACCTCACCTTAATCTCCTTCTATAAGTTTTCTAAACAAACCAACCCTCTCCCTTAGATACACACAATATCCATTTGGATTTATTTCTTCATCACCAACCCTTACTCTGTCATCCTTATGACCTATCATGAGTTTTTCTTTGTTAATAACTTTTCCATATTTTATTTGCCATTAAACAATCTCATTTTTAATCTCAACTAATACCATTAGTCCCATCTCATGACATATTTATTAAACTGTGTTCATCACATTTAAACTTTTTACTACAATTTGATGTCTTGTTTAAAGCTTGTTATCCATATAGTTGTCACATTATTCTGGTCATTCTCACAATAATACCAATCAAATACGATCATCAACTCAAGAATGCCAACAAACCTGGCCATCCACACAAGGATGCCAATCAAATCTGCCCATCTAGTCATCCATATAAGGATGTCAAGCCAATCAAATCCGACCATCCATATAAAGACATTAATCAAATTCGACCATCACACAAGAACGCCAATCAAATCAAATTTGGTCATCCATACAAGGATGTCAATCAAATTCAGCCACCCACACAAGAATGTCAATTCGGTCATCCACATAAGGATGTTAATCAAATTTGATTATCCATGCAAAGACGTTAATCAAATCTGGCCATCCATACAAGATGCCAATCAAATCTGGTCATCCACGCAAGGATATCAATCCAGTCATCCACGCAAGGAAGCTAATTAAATCTGATCATCCACACAAGATGTCAATCAAGTCTGGTCATGCAAACAAGGATGCTAATCAATTTCTCTTAGTTCTTTCACTTTATTCATTCTTTGTGTGTGTGTGTGTGTGTGTGTGTGTGTTTGTGTGTACACAGTTTCAATATTAAAAGCTTGAATATGCATTTAAAGGATTCACTGTTATACAATTAATAAAACTTTAAAAGTAATTATGAGGTGTCAAACACCTACCTGATGCCTTTGTAGGGATATGGTCCTCCTACTCCAAGTTCCTACTTTGAAAGTCCCTCATGAATTTTAATAAGTATCTCATATCAATGTCAAACACCTACTTGATGCCTTTGTTAAAATTTTAATAACCTGGCTACTCACATCATCATCTATGATTGAAATAAACTTTCAAAAACATGATAAATATTAGTCCAGTGTATCTATTTTTAGATGTTACATAAATCTATCCTCCTTAATCATACTAGCAAATATTTTTATATAATAACTTGATCCCATCATGTTTTGAGAATTGATTTAACATCTATAATGCTCATTTGCTTTCTTTCGATCATAATAGTCATACATATTCATAATTTTTATCACGGATCACACATACATGTATTTTTGATGTTCATACTTATTCTTATTAATTTAAATATTAGACCCTTTAATCAACATCAATTCCAAGCAACAATTCAAAATTTATTAGTACGGGTCGGTTTAGTCCACCCAAACCTTTATAATTTTTAGTTTTTTTATTCATAAATAAAGTTTTAAAACTAAGTTTTAAGCGTGGTTTATCTCTATGAAAAGCTAAGACATAAATATACAACTTTGATGAAGAAAAGAAAACCTCGTTCTTCCATCAACACACCAAAAACTACCTATTACAATAGCATATGCAATCTGTCCAGAAAGATTCAGTTTGACCTTCCTTTTGTTTTCTATCTATATCTGGAGTTTTTTAGCTCCAAATTAAGCAAATTCGATTCCATTTAAAAGTTAACATCCCTGAATACAACTTTCATAAAGAAATATATTTTAAATTCCCTCATTTACTAGTTCTAATTCCAGCTAAAATGCATGTAATAAAACAACTAGATTTTCAACTTGCATATTTGATTCATAACTAAGTATTTTCATGCATTTCTTCACCATTCATGACAATCATTTCCATTCAATACATCTTTTAACATCATTTACACAAGTCTCTCAATATTAAACTTAATTACACAACACAAATCATTCATCCATAACTAGACAATTTTACTTAAACCTTTCCAAACATGTTATCAATGCATCATTACACATTAAACACACACAATTACTCAACACAATCATTCCTTCAATTATTGTATCTTGGTTGAAATCTTTCTAATAAAAAATGGTATATTTTTCTTCTAACTTCTTAATTCACACTAGACTCACTTGTCATTGATGTCCAAGAACATGCTTTTAAACCAAAATTATCATTACAACAACTTAATCCTATAAAATTCAACATTCCATAATAATTCATTAAACACTCTAAAATTCAATTCATGCCAAAACACAAATCAAACATAAGAAAGATGGTTCTTACCTTTTAATCATAGGGTATTAAAAGAAATTTGCAAAGAAAATCAAGTTTTCCTTCACCTTCTCTTCCTCATCTTTCCAACTTATATTTTTCTTCTTTCTCCCAAGTTTAAATAAACCTTATTCTATCTCAATTTCCTCTACTCCCTTTTAAAGCATTTATTATCTTAATTTCACAATTTTCCCTCATGAATTTAATGGAAAAATAATAAAAACCCTAACCTCCAGTTTCTTCTCTCTTTCTTATTTTCCAACAGCTTATGCCAGCTTTAAAGAGAAGAAGAAGCTAGATTTTATTGCTAAATGATTGTTTTACATCTATTTTTTTTTACCCAACTATCCACAGTCTTTCAAGGCCTCTTTGAACTTCGATTTCTCAACAGTTTTAATCCAAGGTAAAACAATATATCAAGTGACTCCACATAAAATTTCAGCCCTATCCAACTATCGGTTTAAAAATTATGTTTGATAATGTAAAACTAGTTAGTACGTGATTTTACGTCAAGAATCTGAATTTTTTTTATTCAATCCATATTGGAATCATATAGTTTATTTTACTAAGTCCTTGGGACTATCTCCTTGCTTCAAAATATATATATTTTGTCTTTCCTATTTTACATACTTGCCATTGTTTCACAATAATATTACTAATTCTTAATCGGAGTTTACACCAACATTCTCTCTTTTTTTTTTCATATAGTTCTTTCTTAATTTTTATCCTTCATTTCCATTATAATTCTTTGGAATTATCCTCATTCTTAAAACACATTCATTTAAATTTTTTTCTAATTCTTCTGTCGTTGAAACTCGTTATAGGTTTTATCGACGTTATGAATTTTAAGCTAAAATTCATAATTCATTTTAATGTCAACAGTACCTTTAAATTTATATATGGAAGTCATTCCCCCCATTACGCATCACATTATTTTTATTTCCATCATTTATTTATATTTTTCCATTTTGAGTTTCTATTACTCGTCAAGGCCTTATTACATCTGGTCTTATATCGTGGTTTACAAGTACATATTATGTTCTTTTCTTTATGAAATGAAGTAATTGTTCTTATATACTAAGGTATGAGGGATACTTGAAACTAATATGTAGGTGTTTGTCAAATGACATGTTTACTGAAATTACTCACATGAGAATTCTTTATGAAGTGATCACTTATGTCTTTGGCAAAACTCATGTGATGGTTGTGTAAATGATCTTTAGACTTGAGATCACTAAGTTATCTTATATAGAGAGTGTTATATTTTGATCTTGCTATATATTGTCCTAATCAAGGGTAACAAATAGACATATATTGGGTATAACATGAACTATATAAAGGTATTTAAGTAATCAAGAGAGGATTCATCACTCTTGATGAATTAAGAAAAATGCTTCATTTGTTCTTAAATAGTATTGATTGTAAATCCTAGTGCAATGTAAAATGAGATTTGTAAAGAGTTTCAAATCTTATTCAAAGAATCAATGATTATGATGCTAAGAACAAACATGATTTCACATAATAGACACACTTCATGTTATAATATCTAAATTAAAACATCGTTGATGAAAAAATAATAATTATATTGAAAAAGTAGTCAATTAAAGTTAAATTAAATCACTTATGATTTTTCTAATCTTTAAGAAATCATGATAGATTGTTAGACATCATACTTGATTTTCATACACACACACGTACGCACGCACAATCTAGGAAAACATCAAGATACAAGGCTCCGTTTGTTTGCTAGAAAGTAGTTTCTTTTTGGAAAGTGAATTATTTTATGATGTTTGGTAATGTAATGAAAAATAAGTTGGAAAACATTTTTCAGTGTTTGGTTATGTGATGGAAAATAAGCTGGAAAATAACTTATTAATATTTTATTTTTCTCAAGTTTATTAAAAAAATAAGGAACAAATCTTACAAATTAAAAGGTTGAATGAGAATGAAATTAAAAAAATATATAATTTCATAAATTATCTCAAATAAAATAAATAATAATCAAAATAATAGAGATCAAATCTAAAAAATAAAACAAAAATGAAAGATGAAGAAATTAAAATAATAATAATTAACATTTCATAAATTATTTTAAATAAAATAAGTAACAATCAAAAGAATGAGGACCAAATTTGATAGATAAAAAATTTCAAAATCTTTCAATAAAAAAATAATAAGGGAAAAGTAAATAACAATTATAAAAATATATATTTTAAAAGATGAAATTGAAAAATAAATATTCAAAACAAAATATACATAGCAATCAAAAGTTTGAGGACCAAATTTGATATAATCAGCAAATGGAATGGACTTTTAAGCCTCGTTTGTTTGCTAGAAAGAAGTTTTTTTTGGAAAATAAATTCCGAAAAAATAAATTTCAGGAAAGTGAATTATTTTCTAATATTTGGTAGTGTAATAGAAAATAAGTTGAAAAATATTTTGCAGTATTGGGTTATGTCATGAAAAATAAGCTGAAAAATAATTTATTAATATTTTATTTTTCTCAAATTTATTAAAATAATAAGGAACAAATCTTACAAATTAAAAAGTTGAATGAGAATGAAATTGAAAAAAAATATATAATTTTATAAATTATCTCAAATCAAATAAATAATAATCAAAATAATATAGATCAAATCTAAAAAATAAAAAAAATGAAAGATGAAATTAAAATAATAATAATTAACATTTCATAAATTATTTTTTAAAAAATAAGTAATAATCAAAAGAATGAGGACCAAATTTAATAGATAAAAAATTTCAATAAAAAAATGATAAGGAAAAAACAAATAACAATTATAAAAATGAGAACCAAAGTTAATATAAAAATTAAATTTTAAGAGATGAAATTGAAAAATAAATATTCAAAACAAAATATATATAGCAATCAAAAGTTTGAGGACCAAATTTGATATAATCAGCAAATAATATGACATTTCTAAATTTTTCACAACTTCCGGAAAGTGTTTTTCACCCAAATTTTCCAGGAAAACACTTTCCTGAAAACCAAGCTAAATTTTCCTTTGACTGGAAAGTGTTTTCCATTGACCAACTTTCCTAATGTCAAACAAACATAGGAAAGTTTGGAAAGTAATTTCCCAAAAAATAAATTCTGGGAAACAAAGATAGCCTTAGTATGCACAGGCCACTCTTAGTATGCACATAATCCATATTGCAGAATTGCAATAGTATGCTTGCTGCTTAGTCACACTATTCAAATATTGTGATAGATGCCTCTCGCACGCAAAACTAAAAGCACATCTAAATAGAAGGGAGACTTCAAAATTGAACATGATATAATCCTGTGGACTACATATCATCAAAGTTAATGCCTAGTACTACATAATTTTTTTTTTTGGATTCGAGGAAACTCCACCTCTCGGAAAGCGCATTTTATGGGCCCAGGTAAGCGAGTAAAACCCCAGCTGTCTAGGCTCTTACAAGAGATGCAAGCCCTAACTCGAACTTGAAACCTGCTGTGCAAATCTCAAACCCTTTGTCATCACGCTATGCCCCTTTGCCATCAGCCTAGTACTACATTGTGCAGCTTTATATAGAAAATACGATTCACTAATAAAAACAAAAATTACACAAGATGTGTACGATATCCTTCAACACCCACATCATGAACGTCCATGCTAGCCATGTAATTGGGAAGTATATTAGCAGAGTAATTAGGAAGTGATGAAACAGAACCAATAACTGCGCAGACAAATTTCATAGAAGCATGGCCTTGCCTATGATTTTTCCTATAAAAGT
>Ga0325403_1004620_pt1 | contig 12826 bp, 7 predicted proteins | sample PopdelMetagenome_19_FD_205665 | JGI IMG/M metagenome (GOLD analysis project Ga0325403, IMG submission 205665) | Populus deltoides microbial communities from Bellville, Georgia, United States - Xylem-PdKOR-R4 | ecosystem: Host-associated > Plants > Phyllosphere > Stem > Wood/Secondary xylem...
TATTCCCTTAATTATAAAATTTTTAGATCATTTTATGTAGTTGGTTTGTTTACCTGGTTTTATCATTTAGCGTTTGATTTATTGAAGATGAGGCTTCATGATTTTTTCATTTCTTGTGCTTTCAATCCAATAACTCGGGTCATGGTTTTGAAAAGTTAATGTGGTTCAACATCTTCCCCCCACTCATTTTCTCTTATGATTTTTATAATTCTACATTATTTTTTTAAAATAATCTTCAATTTTTTTTCTACCGGTTTATCCTGATCTCATGACGTAGGTCATGAGTTTTACAGGTCTTTTTGAATAAATATATTTTTATATTTTTTTTGTTTGCGTTTAATTTCTAAACTTATAATTCTAACTCATCTATGTATTTTTTAGTTTTGTATAGATAAATTTTATTTTTAAAAATAAAAAATATTTCTAGTATGTTTGTGTGTTTTTTATTAAATAATTCCACCAAAAGGCCTTGCATAGTAGTTTTTTTTATTCAATAAGATTCATGTGTGTTTTTATTTATATTATTTTATTTTATTGATTTTAATAAATAAATTTAATAAACATAATCGCGTAAATATCTTATTTTACGAGATTAAATATCTCTATTTACATTAATCTCTCAATGTTTTCATGATTTTTTTATTTACATAAATAATTATCAATTTATTTAATTAAAATTTTCAATTTATACCTTGAATAAACACATCAAAATAGCTTATATACTCTCTTTTATATATATAAAATTAGCCCCGCAATGTGCGGGGGTAAAATAGCTAATATATAAATAAAACTTGATAATAATGGCCCAACAAAAGTGTTATCTCCTTGATTTTTTGCACATAATTTTATTATTTTATTGCTGATTGGTGTCTCGGATGCTCCCTGCTTCCATCTTGGCTAATAATAAAACGGTGTGGAGGACAGACTTCTAGAAGAAAAGGAAGGAAAGAGGCATTGTTATGACTTCGTGGATTCTTTCTATTCGTTTGGTGGAGTAAACAACACCGAAGTGGATCGATCTTAGCTTCGCTGGCATCTGTGGCACGACGTGTTTGGAATCCATCCACCCGAGTTTCACGTGCGCATTGACAAAAACTTTTCTCAAGCGGATAATTCAAATGGACTAAATTCATTTAAGTCCTCATCTACTGCACAGTGTTTCACTTTAGGACACCTTATAATCATAAACTAAATGCTTAGCGCAAGACTTGACTGAGTAAACTTCAAAAAGTTTTTTTTTTCTCTAAAATGATGTCATTTAATTTTTTTTTATAAAAATTATATTCAAAACATCGTTGTTTTATTTTTAAAATTAAAATAAAATTATTTTAAAATTGATTCGAGTTGAGCCAACAAACCAACAATCTAGTTTTTGAACAGAGACCGATAACTATGCTCTTCCTTTTGCTTTTGTGAGTAAAAATAACAAACTCAAAACTCTTAGTTAAATAAATTAAAAAAATTAATTTGAAGCAGAGAAAAAATAAAAAAAATTTATTTTTTTAAATAATTTTAAAACGCAAAAACAAACAGATTTTAAGAAAAATCGACAATCTATTTCCTATGAATACTCATCAAAATCAATACTATGGACCAAAAAATAATTAGGTAGGAGGTCGTGTTGTCTAACCCGAGTCATTAGATGGAACACACCAAAGAAATAGTACTAAAATGAAACATTGCACAATAGAAGGACCTATTTGATCCTTACCAGAATCAAAAAATTAAAAGATTTTCACAAAACACTGTATAATTCAAACCTCATTCGTTTATTAATTAACGTCCAAAGCAAGAAAGGATAACTGCAAAATTAATTTAAGAAGCAGAAGAAAAAGAGATAAAAAGTGTATTTCGTGTTAAAATACATGTTAATGATATTTTTTTATTTTTTAAAAATTATTTTTGACATCAATACATCAAAATGATTTAAAAATACTAAAAAATATTAATTTAAAATTAATAAAAAATAAAATTTTTTTAAATTTATTAAAAATATTTTTAAAATATAAAAACAAACATCCGAAAGATATTAGGAGTAGGAGGGCGGAGCAGTGTCCAATCCACGCGGTCCTCCTCCTCACTCGTCGCTTTTGTTGTCCCCGTGCCCATAAAAGCCGACACAACATAAACCGACGATCTTCACCGACAAATCCTTAATTCTAACGGTGTGTCCTTCTCCAGCACTTCGAGTGAGTTATCCAATGCTTTGTGGTTTTTTTTTTTTACTTTTTTTTTTTGTAGTCTTCTTTTAGACAAACCATTGAAGTCTACGCTTATGAATGCATGGAACAATGAATCGACATCTAAATTTAAGGATGAGATTTGATGGTTAAAAAAGTTTATCATGATTTCTTTTTTGACCTGTGAGTTCCATCCCGAGTTTAGCATTAACATAAATTTATTTTTTACTTAGATTTATATAAAAAATGTATTCATAATTTATTTTAAAAATAAATAAAATCTAGATTTTATCAAAAATACTTCTCATGCCGATTAGTTAACATCTTGATATTAATTTTTATTCTAAAGAATCTTTTCTAGTTAGTATTTATAGTTCTATCTGAACTACAATTTCTATGATAAGATTAAAACGGTCCCAAGAATTGTATTTTCTTAGATTATACTTAAAGTGGGAAAGTTTTATTTTTTTTGTTTTAATTTATAGAAGATCTTGTTTGAGATGTGGTAAATGTTTTTTTAAATATTTTTTGTTTGTAAATATATCAAAATAATTTTTTTTAAAATTTATTTAAACAATAAAAAAACACTAAAAAAATCTAATTTGAAATTAATTTCTTTTTAAAAATCTTCAAAAACCCGAAACTGTGCCGAAAACTGCCAATTGTGACGGTAACTACAAGTTTTGCTTCTGGTAAAGGCAGATTTCTTATTAAAGCCTTCTTGCTCTCCTCTTTTCTAAGGTAACTTCGGGCGAGACTTTGAAGGTATAACCTACAAATTTTGGTGATCTTCAAACAAACTTCCTCGTCAGGTTTACGCATCTGACAGCGCATGCTACCTTGACTAAAAATCGATCACACATTTTTAGACATCGAAATTTGATTTTTCCACATCTCAATTTTTTTTAGTCAAGCATATACTAGGATCAATTTGTATTTTATACTATATTATTTTCTTTTGATGATTTTTTTTGTTTAATATGGATGTTCAAGCTAGTTTATATACACTTTAACTAATTTCATGGCCCCTAAAGTTAATGACCATATAAATTTTTAATAATTCTGAGGTTTGTGACTCGAATTGGTAATTTTCAAGAAGCAAACTTAAGATTTAATCAGTTGAACTATATTTTTTATAGTTTTTTGGATTATTTTAAACATATATCTTTACATGAGAATATATTTTTTTAGATGTTAACTTCAAAATTTAAATTAAAAGTAAAATTCCTTGACTACTTTGAGGTTTCCATTGCTGTTTACCCATGAAATATCAAACCAACAGAAAAAAAAATGAAAAAGAAAGATATAGAAATAGAAAAATGCGGTTTACATTATATATTTAAGATTGTACACTCATGAATCCATAATTCTCAATTATATACCGCACAGCATATATTGTTTTTTATGACCAGGCCATGTATTATTATTATTATATACTTTTTTGCATATTAAAATTAAATTACCTCTTAAATTTAATTGAAAACGAAGTCGATCTAAGAATTTTACATTTGATTTGCAAAAAATTATTATAATTTCTACAGTTAGATTTTAAGAAACTTCCGGATGAACGTGGATGCCGCAGTGCCAGAGGTTTTACCAAGTCACAAGAATTTATCTTCTTTGTTTCTACCCACAGGAATGACAAAACAGAAACTATTCTTAGCAACGACGAAAATCACGAAATATTGGGAGATAAGAACTAATCTGGAAAGGAAAATGAAAACTTCATAGTCAGATCAGACCCCACCACATATATAGTTTCGTTGCCTCTGTATCTTTTTTCTCAAGTCTCCTTTTCTCTCTCTTTCTCAACTTGTTTCCCCCTCTCTTATTACCCTTTCAAACATTCAGCAGTATCTATATATACTTGGTTATATATATATATACGCATTCCCTTTTCTTCATGGCCTTTATTATATTCACATCTCTAAAGTCTTCTTGTTTTTGTTTGATATAGTGTAGTAAAGGTCTCGTCTTTGAGTCAATGGAGACTGAATTGAAGAACAACCACCAGGGAGGAGGACTGAAGAGACTTAGATGTTCAGTTCAAAACTATGATTGGGGTAAGAAAGGGACAGAAGGGTCCGAGGTTGCAAGGCTTTATGAATTGAATTCCGGGTATGATATAGCATTTGAAAAGAAGAAGCCTTTTGCTGAGTTTTGGGTGGGTACACATGGTTCTGGGCCTTCTTTTGTGGTGGAAGGTGGTGTGGAGAATGGGGACTCAAATGGGTCTGGGAGTTTGAGTTTGAAAGAATGGATTTGTAAGAATCCTAATGTGCTTGGTGATAAGGTTTTGGATAAGTGGGGTTGTGATCTTCCTTTCTTGTTCAAGGTACAATCTTTTTCATCATTTTTTCTGTTGTAATGTATGATTTCGCTTGTGATGTGTCTCAATTTATGTTTTGGCTGAGTCATGAGTTTTATTTTTTGTAGTTGGTTCTTTTATGATCAGGCTTAATCATCTGTGAATTATGGTTTCTGCATCGGTGTATCTGATTAACTTTTTTATTTGTGTTTGATTAAAAAAAAAACCCTTCTTTTTGTGTGTTTTGATTGAATGTTGCCCATCCTTCTTCATGTTTAGGAATTGGGCAATTTATGTTTCTGTAGTAGTATTGGCTGCTCTGGGAATCAAGTCTAAAGCTGCTGAGAATTGGAGGGTCCTAATTTATTGCAAAGTAGTGATTTATTATGGTAGTTTTGTTTTTTCTCAGCAAAATGTCGTTATTTAGTGGCAGTTAAAGCTAATTTTCATTTTTACTAGCCTTGTTTTTATCGAAAAGAAAAAGGGTACTTCCTTTCCACTTGTCATTAGCATATAACATTTCCTTTTAACGCTTTCCTTTTGTATCATCCTTTCAAAATCTGAATTAGAATTCATGGCGACCAGTGATGTGGGTAGCGAGTCAAATGAGGCTTCAAAGGCAGAAATTTTTTGTTCAAAATTACAATTGGGAGATTTGGTTTAGAATTATTGTTTGCATTATTGTTAGCATTGAATTCTGTGGCTTAGTTGAAAGAGAAAGGGTTTTGTGCGGAGTCCTGGATCGGCATGATGAAGCCTAAGTTTTTATGTCCTGGATTTTGAATAGCCGTGTTGGTGCTTGGAGATAAGATCTTAGACAATTGGGGTTGCTTCTTCTTCTTCTGAGGTTGTTTTTATTGCACCCTGGCTAGAGATGAGTGATTTCCCCATTTATATTTATTGTTTTTTACTGTTTAAGATATAGATTTGGACCATTATGTATGGCTAGTTGATTTTTCACCAATTCTTTTCTCAATTCTAGCGGGCTGCTCTTTGATCATACATTCAAGGACTTTTTCGTGATAGCTGTGTTTGAATTTCATAGACTGCAGAAACTTGGATGTTTGAGTATTGAGAAGTTGTGTTTGATTTTCACAGTTTGGTCTCTGATAGGTGCTTTCTGTGGCAAAAGCATTGTCAATTCAGGCTCATCCAGACAAGGAATTGGCGAAAGTTCTACACAAGTTGCATCCAAATCTTTACAAGGATGACAATCATAAGCCCGAGATGGCTTTGGCTGTTACAGAGTTTGAAGCCCTCTGTAGTTTTATCAGCCTTGAGGTGGTCTATCGATCTCTATCTTTCTTGCATATCTCCATCTTGCAAATTCTATGAATTGATTGTTGTTCATTGGTAGTTTTGTGAATCTTGGCAAAAGTTGAAGGACATTTCGGATCGTACAGATGCTTGAGAAGCAAATAGGTCTCCTTGATTTTTTTTTTTTATTCCAAGAGAAATCTAAAGATTCAGTTAAATGAAAGTGATTCTACCATACCTTAACCCATATCTCTTGTTAATTTTGTTATTAACATTCCTAATTGGCTAGGACTGTGATTTTCACTTGTAATAGTTATCAGTTTGGAAAAACTTAATATCATGTAAGCCTGATTTATTTTGATTGCGTTGTCAAGAGGATGAGAAACTTTGAGTTCCTTATCTTTATTGATGCACTTCTGAGTTGCTTAAATTTCTGAGAGAATTAGCTAACCATCAACGAACTGCTCCCTCTTTCTTATAAAGCTTACATTTTTAAAAGAAGCCTTGAAAAGGAAATGGTTATCTGCAGACTGCAGACATATTTGAAAACCCACTACTTTTCAATGTCACATAGGAATGTATTTAATCAAAAGAAAATGCAGGTAAATCTCTTACGTATTGGTGTTTGTTCTCAGTCCATCAAGGTCATGATAACTTTCCACTGACAACCTTGACTTTGCTTATTGTATCTACAAATTTTTACTGACAAACCTTTTGAAATCATATCCATATTTTCATTTACTTGATGTGAATTGATATATTTTCCAGGAGCTTAAAGCTGTGCTTCGAGATGTTCCTGAGATTGTAGAACTGGTTGGCAGTGCAGAAGTAAACCAACTCTTGCAAATCAACGAGCAAGATCATGAGAAAAAAGTAAAATCTGTTCTGAGATCAGCCTTTACCCATCTCATGTCAGCAAGCAAAGAGATGACAGCTGACGTAATATCCAAATTAAAAAACAGATTGTATACGGAAAGCGAGGTTAGTTGAGCTTTTCTTTATTAAGGCTGCTGTTTTGTAAGGTGATCTGAATGCTGTGATTAACATGTGTAATAGATTTGCTAGTAGGGTTAAAAGCGTTAATGTCAAGTATTTCTTGATTGAATAAGAAGATAGGTAAGACATATAATAATATCATTGGCACAAAGATTATTTTTTTAATGACTTCTTAAGCAATATCATACTTGATTTTCTGTCATGCTATTGATTTTGCCTTGATTTTACACCTGAACTCTTTTATCTGTCAGACAAGGCAGTTGACTGGAAAGGAACAGCTGGTCTTGCAGTTAGAAAAGCAATATCCAGCTGATATTGGTGTCATATCAGCCTTCTTTCTTAATTATGTGAAGCTCAATCCTGGTGAAGCTTTGTATCTCGGGGCAAATGAACCCCACGCATATCTACATGGCGAGTGTATTGAATGCATGGCAACCTCAGACAATGTTGTGCGGGCTGGTCTTACGCCCAAGCACCTGGATATCCAAACTCTTTGTTCCATGCTCACATACAAACAGGTAATTAGTTCATACAAGTATGTAATGTAGTTCATTTTAAAAAAAATCTCTATGAGTATGTGTTAATGTTTGTTCAAACTTGATAATCATGTTGGGCTTTTTAAATTAAGCAGTCACCTGTAGGGCATAATACTCCTGAAACCATATGCCTTGCATTTTAAAAAAAATCATCTATTGGGAGGGGCCAAAAGAGCAGGATGACCACATTATCTTGGCATAAGAATTCTATTTCCTGGACATTTTTATACCATAGGAATGAATTTCAATGATTAGTATGGAGAAATACTCTTTTTAGTGGCAAAGGAAAATGATTTAGCCATGGTTGATTAGAACCTGGACCAGTTACAGTGTTACATAGAGAAGAAGTACTACCATTGACACCCTCTCTGTGATAGAACCTGGACCTTCTTTTTCAAGTGGGAACTCACTGTTGATTAGCTGATGGAAGGTTAGATCATTGGCCGTTGAGTCGTGAATCTTGACCAAATTGTGATGGACTGCGCATAAATTGACATTTGAAGTTTGATTTCTCAAGCTTTTTGAAGGCAGAGGAGATTTCTCCTAAATTTGCTTTCTTTTTGTTGCAAAATCATTAATGATGATTCCGGTTCTGATCCAGGGCTTTCCTGAAATCTTGAAAGGATTTCCATTGAGTCCATATATAACAAGATACCTTCCACCTTTCGATGAATTTGAGGTTGATCGCTGCATACTTCCTAGAGGGGCATCAACAGTGTTTCCTGCGATTCCAGGCCCGTCCATTTTTCTTGTCGCGGCTGGGGAGGGTACAATGTGCACAGAATCATCCAAAGATGTAGTTATGGAAGGAGATGCCCTTTTCGCACCTGCCAACACTGAGATTAACGTATCAACTCCATCTGAATTGCATCTGTATAGGGCTGGAGTGAATAGCAGATTCTTTCAAATCTTGTGAGTCGGTATACACGACAGCTTTCTGTTCTTGGATTGATTCAGTTTTCATGCCTTCTACTATTTATTTTCAAGATTATATTTACTCGTGTATTGCATTATATATAACATGGTATTCTAACTTATCGTGTAAATGCAACTAAAATATAGTATAAGTTGTAGTCATAATCATATATACTGTTATTTGAGGTTATATATAAATATATATAGAGGATCAATGAAAAGTTTTTTTTTTTACAAAAAAAAACTCTAAATTCTAAAATTCGACAAACTACATGAAAGTATATTTTTCAAATATATATATATTGCGATTATAGTTTATGCTTCCCACATTCTCAAGTAAAGGGAGTTAATTCTAATTTAAATTGAGTTCTACATATTTATTTGATTTATTTCGTGAATAAATATGTAATTTATGAAAGAAGAACTAGATCAAATGTTTATTTTTGTTTGTGCAATACTGTTGAAAATATACAAATATAACTTCTATGAAAAATATTCATTACCAAATTTAAATGTTTATTAAATAACATGTTTGATTTTTAAATAATTCTATATAAATTTTGATAATTATGATTAAATCAATTTGTTTAACTCTCGAACCATATAAAATAATCTTTAACTAGACTTTAATAATACTTAAGACATGAATTGATCATTATTAATTTAAATAATCATTTTCTATTACATATGACTTTAATATAAATTTACAATACATACATGAATAAAAAAATGTATTTTATATATTTTAGATTTTAGTATTCCGTGCTTTCTATTGACTTGTTTTTAAGCCTTTTAGAGTTTAGATAGTCAAAATAGTTAATAGTTTAAATTCATAATAGCTCACAACTTCCAGGAAAAAAAAAAAAAAACTCTTTGAATTGGGAGGGCGATCCTCCTCGTAAAAATAATAATTACTAAAACATTTCACTTAACCTTATATATATATATATATATATATATATATATATATATATATATATATATATATATTTTCAATCTAAACATTTTTTTAAATATGTTACATAAATATAATTTAACAATATGTGTGTGAACAAAATAACATAAACAATTGTTTTTGGCTAGGAGATTCACATAAGCCCACGTGTCATTTTTGATGGATGAAAAATGGCTGTCAAGTGTATTTTGTGGTTAAAAATATTTTTAAAAAAATTTAAATTTTTTTTAAAATTAATATTTTTATATTTTTTAAATTATTTTAATACGATAATATCAAAATAATATTTTTAAATAAAAATTATTTTAAAATCAATCATTGTTACAATTTTAAATGCTATTTTTTTTTTATTTTAAGAAAAGCACTTTGACGCACTTTAAAAAGCATCAAGATGTTGAAGAAACAAAACCAAAATCATCTCCATTGCAAGCCACAACCATCACAAATGTACAAGCTTTTATCTGCATAGAGTGAACTGATAACACTCCTGACATCTGAGCAAATCGATTAACAAGATAAGCTTATACTGTAAGAATTTTTGTGGATTCTTCTACGTCTTTCGGCCCGCCCATAAATGATAAATATAAGAGTACTATGCCGACCTAAGAATGATACAGACTTGAAGAATTTCTTTTCCAAACTTCCTTCTGCCCACTGAAACTCCATCGGCCAATCTCCCACCTGTCTTTGCACAATTGAGAATACCCTGCCATACACTCATCGTAACAGGGCAAGAAAAAAGAAGTGATCTCTACATTCTGAAGAACTTTTACAAAATAGACACTTATTATCACTCGATCTTCCCCATCTAAGCTGCCTTTGCCTTGTAGCCAATCTATCAAATACTGCAAGCCATGAGATAAAGCTATGTCTTGGAATCATAAAGGATCCGCAAACTAGTTTGATAGCCTCCCAGGTGCTTTTAATAGAAAACATGCCACTCGAGATGCACGCCCCATAGAATCAGCAGCTTTGGTACTAGGGTAGATAGAAGAACCACATAAAGACGCTTGAATTTACAAGACTTCCATCTGTCAGCAGGCCAAGTCCAATATTCAAACCCATTGAATTGGAGTAGTCATAACCAACGCTCTTGCCATATTTGTTAACGAGGGCTCCACGAGGTTGCCATAAATCCCACCAAACACAATCACAACATGCTTGATCATTCCTCTAGCCATAGGCCTCGGTAAAACAGACATGCATGCAAGAGGAAAGGGGCATCTCATGCATCCATTAATACCCCAAACACTACACAGCTGTTAAGCCAGACTGCAATGGGATGCAAGAACAGCACACAAAATCACCTACAACCAAACTTCCGAGGAAGTGACATTTTCCACAACCAACAATCCGCATGAATTTTTTGATAAATCCATAGGACATTCAACCAAATTCAAGTGCATAGTAAAAGAAACATCGAAGAAAGTTTTATCCTATTCAAAATGACATTCAACCAAATTCAAGAGTCAAAATTTGAAGTAGGATCCTATCTGCTGCAATTATAGAACTCTTGAATAAAAAAGTACAAATAACCATCAACTTCAGGCTTCTGTTACGGGGAAATCAAAAACCACATCTTTTCCTGTAAGCTTCCTGTAAACTCCAGCATACGACTCCAGCTTGTACTCGGTGTTGTTGCGCTCCTTGGGATCCAAGAAGATCTGACACAAACAATAATATAAAAAGAGAATTCATGAGAAGGGCAGAGATTATGGTTATTGAGATTCAATACCAACTACAATTTTCAGTTCCTTAGGCTTAAATTGTCAAGACTACCTTGCTAATTTTGGACCCATCAATCCTGTATCTGGTGCGTTTTCCAACAATCTCAGCAGGATACACTAAATCCTCAAGCATGGCTTCATGCACGGCAGTTAGGGTGCGGGAACGGGGGCGCTGAACAGCAGAGCCTTTCTTGGGTGGACGCACAATCCTTCGGGTAGCAAGCAGAACAACATCCTGCCGGATTATCAGAGGAGCAATTGAAACATAGCTCGGAATTCAGATTCAAACAAGTATTGAGCTGAAACTGGGATTGACTTTATATACTCATCATGATAAGGAACCATAAATGCTGGGCAACCTTCCTATAGGGTCTTAAGCCTGCAGCCTTGAGGTTGGACCCTCAAGACTTTATACTGCCCCTCCATTACAGATGTAGAAAACTAAGAGTACAAGATAATGTTACCTTCCCACTGAACTTTTTCTCCAGCTCTCTAACAAGGCGAAGATGAACCTTGCGATAAGACTTCCTCAGTCTATAGGGAACATAAATGACAATAGCTTTACGATTTCCAGCAACATCTATTTGACTGCAAAATTTACGAAGTTTAGATTAGAAAATATACTGGCACCAGAAGGAAAATAGAATATAGAAAGAAAAAGACAGAAAAGTTTCACTAGGAACAAGCAAGCATACAATTATTTACGTACACTGCAGAATTTATGAAGAGATCTTTTAGCTCACTTTTCAGGTCTGAATTGCTATTTTCCAAATCAAATAAAGCCTGCAGAGGAAAAGCATATAGAATACATCATAGACAACTCAGTTAATCCAAGAATCCAAAGTACTTGAATAGAAACCTAAGGATCTAACCTGGGCAACTGTCTCCTCAAACTCGGTGGGTTCAGCATCCTTGTCCTTTTGGATCTTCTTCTTTGTGGTGAACATCTTCACAGATCTAAATAGTAACAGCAAAAGATTATATTCAATAACGAACAAGAATTGTCAAGTCAAATTCATCACAATAGACATCTGCACATTCTTTTGTGAGTTGTCTACTTAATGGGACCTAATTTCGAGTCATACATCCACAATAAGTTTCCTTCTACATTTTTCCATAAACAAACTACAAGTTGGAGAACAAAACTTCCATGAATGATGAATCCATCAAGTGGTATAACGACAAAGTGTAGACCAAACTCCAAACTTGTCTTCTTTTTTTATCATAATTCCAAACTCGATCAATACAAGTCATTCGCTGTAGAGAAACGATTTCTCTTTTCATCATCCTAACAGCCCACTCACATTTTATCTTCGTTCAATTTATAAACAAAACGATGACATTGCATCAAATCTAAGCACACACATACGCAAATGGCAAGGTTTATGAATCAGCCAAATCTAGGGTTTCTACACAGTAGATGACCACAAAAGTACACACCAGACAGCAGCTTTAAGCTCTCAAATAAGAGCCAAGTAAGAGAAAATAAAAACAACCCATTTCCTTTTGGAGACAAAAGGAGCCATATAACAAAACAGATGTCAAGATTCAATCTTTAACGAGAAAGCAGTTGATGAACAAGAATAAAAAAACAGCCCATATGATCTAGAAGCTAAAATAGTCACAGCAAGCAAATACATAGCAAGTAAAGTCTCTGATTAGAAGGCTTGGCATTTAATAAGAAGGGAATTTAAAGAGAACCCATTAGTGTTTATGAGGTTTACCAAATAGAAGGCGCCCAGGTTGCTGCCGATGCTGCTGCTGAGAGACGACGACAGTGATTAAAGGAAGTGGCTGTCTTTTGGGTTTAATAAGAGGGAGATCTAGGGTTTTAGTTTGGCTATGCTTTGAACGGTTAGGATTGGTTGAGGGAATTTTACATGGCTTCTTATTTTTAATTTGGGCCGGCAAAGTCATACGGCAATGCCCATTGTTACTTTTCTATTATTGTA
>Ga0325403_1004622_pt1 | contig 12821 bp, 7 predicted proteins | sample PopdelMetagenome_19_FD_205665 | JGI IMG/M metagenome (GOLD analysis project Ga0325403, IMG submission 205665) | Populus deltoides microbial communities from Bellville, Georgia, United States - Xylem-PdKOR-R4 | ecosystem: Host-associated > Plants > Phyllosphere > Stem > Wood/Secondary xylem...
TCGTCGATTTCAAGTGAAAAATTCTTTATACAACTGTTATTAATTATTTTTACTTAAATTGATTAAGTGTTTATGATATATATGTTAATTGGTTTTTGATATATTGCATATTTTTTATTAAATTATTAGACAAGAAATTATTGAAAAATAAACTTTAACATCCGTTAAATTATTCCACAGTTTATTGTAGTATAATTATTTTTATTATATGTTATTTTTATTTTTATTTTCTTTCAATTAAGCCATTTCTTAATGAAGGTAAGAACATTTTTATCAATCAATCTTTTAATTGCTTGCCAATGATGACTGTTTTTGTTTTTAATTATCCATACAATGTCCAAATATCTTTTTAGATATGAATAGTCTATTGTTTATTAGATAAAAAAAAAATTGTCTTCTTAAAAAAGATAAAGAACTCCTGCTTGTGAACTTAAAAATTGATTTAATTATATCTTATTTTTATCAACTAATAAAGTATTGTTTAAATTTTAAGAGATGCTGAATTTGATTTTCTTCTTGTACATGTGCAATCTGTTTACACACAATATGAGATTGACATACTATATATGAATGTTTCGTATAAAAAACTTACAGGTCATTTATGTCAATAACAAAAATCAGTGACAGTTTACCAATATTATTATTATTATATATTTAACTCAACAATAGATTTTTAGTTGGAATAATTAAATTTTAAATTCAGTGATATGACAGTGAAACTCCTTATACTTAGCTCTGTTTTAAAACCTAAGGATAATTTTAAATCATTTAAAGTTGATGTTATTTGCTAGCTTGCTAAGAAATTTTATTATGAAGATTTCAATGAATATGAGATGTATTATTTGAGATCTCGGATAAAACATTATTAGATTGATGTAATTCATCATAAGAGCTTTTAAAATATGTCTACCACTTCTGAATTATGTCGAGGATTAGTCAAAATAAATAAGTTGTGGCACTATTATTTGATTGACAAGTTGATTCGTTTTATTTTGACTTTGTCTATTTTCATTGCCACCACAAAACGAGCATTTTCAGCAATAAAACATGTTAAAACTGTGTTTCGCAATTAAATAAAAAATGAATTTTTAATATATTTTATGATGATTTATAATAAACGAGAGCTTGCTGAAGATATTAATTCGGATTCGATCATAAATAAATTTTATTCCACAAAACATGAAAGGGTGCAACTTCCATAGTGTAATTTATTTTGAATTTTTTTTAATTTTATATATTTTAAATTTAAATTAAAATTTTATTATTAACTTGAAAAATTTATATATATAAGTTAATGATTGATCTTGAAAAATAATTTATGTATATATATTTGATAGTCTATGATAGGAAAAATTCCTGGCTCCCTTGCCTTCTTCTTCTTTTTTTGGCCCTTGGACATTGAGCTTATTAAGCCCTTTAAGTTGCAGAACGAGCTGTTTCGTGAATAGCTTGTTATTCAGTCAGGCTCCATGATGGCCCGCAGCATCGAACATCGTTTGAGCATACCAGTCGGATTCACAGGGAAACAAGCGAAACCTTTGCTCTACTTCTACCCACTGCCACCATCTCACGTGAAAGTAGAATCATGCAAAATTATATCATGATGATTCCGAGTCAAATCATTTTTGAAATTACATGTAATTTGAACTCAATTTATTTGTTATTATATTTGAAATAAAATAAAATATTAAATCATATAATTATATTCAATTATATTATTTAAAATTATTGTGGGATTGAATTGAAATAACAACCTTGACTATTTTATTTCTTAATTCAGAAATCATTTCTTTTTGTTAAAAAAAATATTTCTTTTTGTTAATATAAAAATAGAATCTATAAATTATTTTATAATAAATAATAATGCATGGTCAAGCAATAGTAACAGCGATGACAGTAGAAAATATCAGGAACAAATGATTGTTATTAACAGCAATATATTATTTCTCTTAGTTTTAAAGATATTCTCGTATAATTTTCACGGAATAAAACAATTTATCTACTTTTAAATAAGCTATTCACCATTAAAAACATATATTTATATTAATAAAAAAAAAAGTATATTTCAATACCACTTGCCAAAGAAATACACATTTATAAATCCATGATAATAGACCAACAATATATTTTTCTTAAAGACCATTTCTTCTTTATTAATAATAAAAATAAAAATAAAAAATTTATTCTTGATTCATTCTACTCCACTCAATAAAATCCAAAAATAGTTCGCATCACCATATATACCTTTGTAATATGATGAAGAACCAAAGCTAGAAGGGAATTTTTTATTTAGAATTACTGTAAGAAATCAAAAAAATCCCCCTTTTAATTTGCTTTTGTTTATTTTTTAAGATTTAAATTCCATTTGAAAAAATTCGGGCAGTACTCTACTTCTACATTTGTCACAATCCGTTTCTGGTGACAATATTATCTACATTTGTTTATTTTTTAAAGATTTAAATCATACCCGCACTACCAAATCATTATCATTTTGAGAATCATTACCATAGAATATAATTATAGTTACATTTCAAAATATATTTTAGTAACAATATATTAAAATAATATTTTTTATTTGTTAAAAATTATTTTTAATAAGTACATCAAAATAACATAAAAATACTAAAAACTAAAAATAACTAATTAAAAAAATAAAAAAAAAACTAATTTTTTCCAATATCACTAACATATTTGGAAATTCAAAAATATAATTATAATTACTTTTTAAAATTCTTTTTATTTCAAAATATATTAAAATAATATTTTTTATTTTAAAATTTTTTTTATATATTATTAGCAGATAAAAATAATATAAAAACATCAAAAATATATTAATTTAAATAAAATAAAAAATAAATTTTTTTTCAAAAACATATAACCTGGAGCTCGCAGGATTCAAGCTAAACAAAAATGACTCATGCTATAATTTCCCCATATAAACCTAACATTTTCCCACCTCTGTCGATCAATAAACTTTGAAAAATCAACACAAGTCTTCCATCTGACACAACACATCAAACTAGGTGCCCACATCACTTGGGCAAGAGATGTCACGGCAAACTCTTAGACTCTGAAAATAAAAATTCACACCAGCACCAAAAAAGGAAATCAACACCAAACACATATATAAAGTTGCGAATATGGAAACGGAAACAAAAGAATTAAAAGAAATTCTCCCAATCATCCTGGTCTTTCCATCCCTAAATATCAATTACAAGAACTTCAGATGCTGTGTTTTCACAATTTGTAATGGAGACACTTAAATCAGCAGCCCAATTATCAAGATATCTTCCATTCCCAGTTGTCTACCTTGCAGAGCAATTCAGTATGAGGCCGAAAAACATAATCAATAGCACCTTCGAAGTGTGTTCACTGATCTCAAAATACCAGAAAGAATATCAGAAATTCTGAATAACTAACTAGACAACATTTCCTTTAGTAGCCTTACACCTCATGAAACTCCGTTGCATTAAGTAGCACATGCATCTATATCCAGATCTTACACGTCAGAACACCTGATAGTATTGTGTAAACACAGGAATTTGGGATGAACTTAGCCAATCCATCCATGGTTTATGGAAACATGTTCTAATGCACAGTCATGGCATGAAACACAAACGAAAACAAAACAATTTTTAAAAAAAAAAGGAAAGGAAAAAAACTGATTCTAGTTCACTGAACTCTCTCTAAAGGATTGAAAATATATGCGTGCTTTACATGCATACAAAACAAAAAGAATGCAGCCTTTCTCCGATGTTCTAATTCAAAAAAGCAGGCTTACCTAAAAGCTTGTTTGCTTAGGTTATAGGCTTCAATGACCACTAAATAGCAAAAGACTGACGAATGACCACTAAATAGCAAAAGACTGACGAATGACCATGGTCCATCGATAAATGTTTGCATCAACCAAAATAAGACTCCATAATTTTATTCATAATTGCCCATTCTCTGGATCACTTATTAAGTCATAAGAATCATCCCCAATTCTTAGTGAAGTAAGAAACATGTTTGAAATCTCAATGTCATGAATGATATGATGCAACACACAGTATCTACTCAACACTCATGTAATACTGGATCATGCATAAGCAGCTTCATGAATATACAAGACACTAGCAACGCATCCTTATCACGGTAATGTAGTCCAGCAGAAAAAAGATCACTTGATACTTTCTTTAAATAGGCTTAAAATATTAAAAAATTCCTAGATTCAAAATTCAGAACTTCTGATATTTTTAGAAGATTTTGAGAAAAGTGAACACTCAAAGTCCCTGTTGATTCCTTTACACCCCGGGTAAATGACATCAATAGGTAGTCTGAAATGAGAGGTGCCAAAATCCTGTCAAATGCCCTGTACATAATTATCCAAGAATGAAAAGTGCTGCATCTGGGAGTTCTTTTGTTGGAAAATTAAATGAGAATAGAAGCCACTAAGAGAATCTCTCATGTTATAACACTAAACCTGACAAAACAACAAAACAAAAACCAAGATTGAATGAAGTAGCTCGATTGAAACTTATATAAACAAGACTGAAAAACTGATCAATAGATAAAATGCCAATTCAAGTCAATATGTCAAATAAGGGAGCTTCCAATGCAAAGCATATTTCAATAAATACTTAACAATTATTCCCTCAAAAAAATTAATACCTGAAAATTAGAAAATGAAATCTCAAATAATACCTAAAAATTATCAAAGGAAATCTCTTTTCAAGACCCTCCACCAGCCTTGCCTGCAATAGCTGCCTTCTGATTGAGGAACAAACAAAAGAATGTTCAGTAAGGAGAACTAACATAAATATAAATGACAATCAATGAAATGGAAAAGTTATCCATGAAAGGTCTTACTGGCTCAAGATCACCCTTGCCATTCATTGATAGGGAACCAGATGAACTTTGTGAAAACCTGGAAGCATAGAGTAGCATGTTAGTCATGATTCTAATGAATCACAAGCATTGTAAATTCTGAACAACTCGGAGCAGTTTCCAGTTAAACAGACCTGAGAGCCCTTGCCTTCCTTTTGTTTTCTTCAAGTGCATCTATTTTTGGAGCCGGTGCCAATCTTTCATGACGAGATTTCTTCTTCGTCTCCTCAGCAGTAGCTGTGGGTGGCACAGGAATCCCAAACCTGGAGAAACAAATAAGAAGTTTTAGAACAAAACTGCGAGAACAGTAAACTGAAAAACAAGGATGGATCAATTAAAACTAAAGCTATTTAAGCCTGGGGTGGGACATGGAATAAGACCTCTCTGCTCTAGCCTTCCTCTTCAGCTCCTCTGATTTCTTCACTGAGTCTGACTCTGACTCTGGCCCCTGCGATCCAGTGCCAAACCTACAACATGATAGGTTCACATGCGACAATTTCAGTTAGTGAATAGAAAAGGGGAATCAAGTTCTTCGCAGACATCTCCATGGACAAAATGCCATTGGCACATACGAACTCAATTGATCCAGACAGCACTTTCCCACACGTAGACCCATTTGCACTTGCACATAAGCACAGCACACCAAAGTGAAAGTTCCTTCACAGACTAAAGCCAGACACCAGGGCCAGCACAGTGTCAAATGCATGCAAATGAGTTCCCCATGCCTTGCTTTAAGGAATCCAACTATTCACTTTGTATTTTAAATAGAATAATAGATCAAACCAAATGCACGACTAAAGATCAATTTTGCAACCACTATAGAAGCAAAATTACAGTTTAAGCTTCCCAAACATCAATACATAAAAAAAATTGTTACACTCTACTTCACAAAATCACCAGTTGAGCTACCAAAAGCACACTGGAGACAAACCCCATCCCCAATAAAGCATCTCCACATGCCAGAGAAGGGTTCACATATGACAATTTCAGTCAATTGAAAAGGGAAATCAAGTTCTGCACAAACGTTTCCACTCGCAAAACACCATTGGAACATAGAACTCACAAAAAACACAACCACATGGACGGACACCTGCAGTCATCAACACAACACCCTCCCGTGCACAGACCCACTTGCATGCATGCATAAGCACAAGCACACACGCCTAATCAAAGCTTGTTCACAGATTCAAGCTTTATACCAGTGCCTGCACAGCAGCATATGCATGCAAATCTAGAAATGAAGTCCTCCATATCTAGCTTTATTAACTTTCTATTATCCAGTTTCAATAATAAATAGTTAAGCTCCCAAAAGAACACTAGCGACAACCCCCACTTCCCCAGAAAAAATCTCCATATGCCAGAGACATGTTCCTTGGTGAGAAAAAAGGCACAAGTTTACACAAAAAAAATAACAAACCTTCTACAAAAGACTCAGGCATCTCCTAAAAAAAACCAACACATAAGCAGCAGCATCACGAACACCAAATTCTGAACATCCTAGAATGGCCCAGGTAAAAGCCTAAACTTTGGGCCAAAATAATCAAGCATTATGTACATTCTTATTAGATAAATTGAATCAAGGTCCTTTAATCCCAGGCAAAATAAGCGTTTCTTTTCCTAATTTAACCCCCCCTCCCAAAATAAAGAAAGAAAGAAACTCAAAAACCCTAATTGCGAAGTTTAAAATAGCAAATAAAAAAGAAAGAATCTAAAACATGAAAAGAAATATATGTTTATACCTTTCAGCACGAGAATTGCGCTTCTCTTTCTCGGAAAGCTGAACAGTAATTCCAAACCGCTCAGCACGGCGGATCTTCTTGTCAGTGTCGGTGGCCGGGGCAGCGCTCTTTGAATTATCTGCGCCCTGCATAGGCCCTTCTGTAGCTGAGTCAACGGTAGATGATGCAGTGTTGGTAGAATCTTCGACTCGATCTGGCTTGGTAGAAGCAGGGACTGCCGTGTCTAGGGTTTTGCTAGGGTTATCTTCAACGGTGATAGCGGCGGCGGCGGCGGCGGCTGTTGAAGGATTTTCTGTTTCGGTTGCCATTTAGAGAGTTAGAGGTGGGAGATAACGCGTTGAAAGCTGGAGCAAGAGACCCTGGGTGGATTTGGAGATGTTTGTTGCTTGGCTCGATGTAGTGTGTAATTCGAGGGAAAAGCAAGCCGGTGTGCAGAAGAACGGGTGCGGGGATCCAACTTATATTTCTTTGGACAAACTCTTCAAAGCCATCCTTCCTTCGTTTAAATGCTCTTGCTATTCATCGTTTGACACATGGCATCTAATTTATTGAAAAGTATACGCCTGATTTGATTATTCACGAATAACTTAAGTGTCGAATTATTGGTTTATATATATAAAGGTCAAAATAATTTTTTATGAAAAAATATGTAAATATAGTAAGAGAAAATAAATAAAAATATATTATCTATACAAAAGTAAGATAACAATAAAAAAAATCTTAAATACCAACATTGATTAAAAATAATTAAAAAATGGACCATATCTATTGAAATTTATTAAAATTAAATTGTTTTTTTAATATTCACTAGAGACGTATTTGTTTTGCAAAATTTATTTATCTAGAAAATATTTATTTTCTTGTAAATTATTTTCTTGAAAAATAATTTATTTTTTATTTTTTCTTTATTTTTTTAAAAAAATATTTTTCTATAAAATTAAAATAGTTATTGTTGATGAAACTTCTCTAAACAAGTCGAATTTATTGACACTAAATTTTTTTTTTATCAGAATGTGTCTAACTGACCTCCTTGTCTCCCGTCCTGTTTTTTAACAACTTTATCTCATCTTTCTTATTACTTAAGGATTAAAATGTAAAAACAAAAATCAAAACATAAAATCCTAAAACTTTAAGGAGGAAATTAATATTTAAATTGAAAGTTTAGGAATCAAAATGGAGTTTTTTACTCTATTTAAACATTGGATTTTTTTGTTGTTATTTTGGTCTTTATTTTTTTAGTTTCTTTTAACTATAACTCAAAATTCAATTTCATATAATTGATTTTTAATTCAAATTTTGATTATTCCTCGATATTTTGCACATGTAAGAGTATGCAAAGTAAAAAATCTAAACACATAAATCTTAAATCTCGCATGTCTGGTTTTAAATTATTTTTTTTCCCAAAGGTGAAGCATAACTTTCAACCTTTCTTATTTTTTAAAAAAAAAAAAAAAACAAATCACCATTTGTTAGCCTAGATTCTAAGTATCCATGAGTTAGTAGAAAATTAGGCTAGGGTTTTTTAAACATAAAAAAAAAAAAAACATTTTAAGCTTATTTTTATCTAATAACCACCCTTAAAACCTCAATAAACCAACTTCTTAGCTCAAAACACTCCCAAGTCGATTCAAAAACAAAAAAATAAACCGAAAAAAAAACTTTTCAACTTTGATATACTTTTTTTTTAAATATAGAAGTTCAAAAACACCTCAACAACACTCTTCTCATTAAAAGAGACACATTGACATCAAATTTGAATTTTTTTCCTCATGAAATCTGGACAACCAATCTCTTTCTCTCTCATTTATCTTTTTCTAATGACTCTTACTCTCTCTCCTCTTTCAAACTCGAAGATTGAAATGTGAATAGAATAAAGTTTTGGACTAACATATACAATTTCCTAACTAAAGGAACCAAAAATGAAATAAAAAAATCCACATACAAATTTCTTTTAAAAGATGATGGATGAACAATGACAAAAAAGGGAAAAGCCTTGGTTATTTTATCTCGGTGTCAATTTTAATCCCAAATTTTTATTTTTTTATAGGTAATAGAATTGGATTTTTTTCATGCAAAATCAAACACTAACCCAATGTCAATACTTTTTTTAATGCACCGTATAACCTTGTAGAAATCATATCAAAACAAATTGTCAAGCTTAATGCCATGACAATGCAATGGAAAAGGACAAAAAAAAGTCTAAATGGTCAAAAAAAATGTTAAAGGATAAAAAAAAATCATTATTCCAATTTATAATGAATTGTGTCTTTATGTATAGTGATTTTCACTAATCTTTTTGGTTTTTGTTAATAACTAGATTCATGGTTTACTATACACCACTGATAGAATTATTCTTTTCTCTAAACATAAAAAAATATAAATGCATTGCTGACATGTTTTTTAGCAAAAAATAATAATTATGAATTATAAATTTGATGCATATTAGACAATTCATGTTTTAAATATTGAGATTGTACATACCAGACGACATCTTTAAAAAAAAAACATATAGAGACGATAACAAACTTGATTGACCCATACCAATTTTGGTTAACTAGCAGAATCCTCGACCAATGTCATGAGATTGTGATAATCCTATAAAAAGCAAATCGAAAAAAATCACGAAACTCAATTTCCTAACCTAGTGTTGGAGGATGAAGTTGAGAAAAATTCAATCTAACAAAAGGATGAAAAAATAGCTTGAGTTAACTTGAATAAACCGCATGAGTTGCGACAAAGGTCATGAGAATAAAATAACCCCATATAAATCATATTGAAAGAAACTATGAGACCCAATTTTCAATCAACTTAGTGATGAAAAGTTAAAAATGAACAAAAAAAAGCTCAACCTTTAAAAAATAGCCAAAAAAATAACTTGAGATAACTTAGGTAAACCTTCTGAACTTGCGACACGGGTCATCAAAATGAGATAACCCTGTTGAAAAGAATTACGAGGCCTAATTACAGACTATCCTAATGTTAAAGGACGAGATTGCAAATAAAAAACTATTAAAAAAATTAAAAAAAAAAGACCTGATACAACTTAGGTTAACTCGTCAAACCCTCGAACCAGGTCATGATATTAAGATAACTCTATTGAAAAAAAATAAAAGGAAAAGATGAATTTTAATTTTCAATCAACTCAATGTTAAAGAATGATATTGGAAAAAAAAACAAAAAAAAAAACTCAAGTCAACCCGGGAGAACCATCCTAATATCCATGTCTTAAAACCAGGATTACTGTATACAAGACAAATAAAACAAATTATGAAGCTCAATTTTCCAGCAAACAATTCTATTTTTTTTTGTTCAAATTAGTCTTTGAATTGTCAAGTTTCGAACTCATCCATAAAGTCTTAAATTTCTAAGTCAATGAAATAGATTTTGTTTTTCTCAGACTGATCATCAACTGAGTGCTGAGTTTTTTTTTCCGGACATTTTGAGAACTCAATGCAAAAATAATAAAAACAAACCATAAGGTTCAATTTCAAATCAACTAAATATATATAAAAAAAAAACAAGATTAAAAAAACAAAACTTAAGCAAAAACAACATCATAGATTCACTATTGTAATCTATAGTGTTTATGAGTGTGTTAGGTCACAATGTTTTGGACTATAGGAATTTTAGTACTCCTTTTATTTTTTAATTAATTGTTATAATCCACAATACTTGTGAATTTTGGGCTACGATGTTTTTTGCTATAGTAATTTCACTATTCCTTTTAGTTTCTTTTAATAATTAATAATAGTGATGAATCGTGATATTATAAGCAATAAATGTATTTAAATATAAATATGAAGAGGATAACGAGTGGATGTAATTTAGCCTTTTCATAGCCATATTCCGTTTTCTTCTTAGCCATATGAAAATAAGACCCAAAGTTCAACGGTCAACATATTAACAAATAAGTGAGTGACATCTGTCCTAAACCTTCAATTATCCTCTTTCAAATCACGTACCTACACGTGACTCAATCCCCAGAGCACATGATCATGGGGTGACGAAAAACAAAATTTTTTACTAGCTTTATTCATTTAATTTAAAAAGTTAAGATTACAAAAAAAAATAAAGTTTATATTCTTATAAATTTATAAATCTTTCAGTTAAAATTTTATCTAATATAAAATTAAAAAAAAATCATCAAACATATATTATATTAACATTTATGAAACTAAGAAAAAAACCAAATGTCAGCGTATTTGGAAGTGTGATTGCAGTTACTCTTCAAAGTGTTTTTTATTTAGAAATGTATCATATTTTTTTATTTTTTAAAAATTATTTTTGACATCAGCGCATTAAAATAATTTAGAAACATAGAAAAAAAATATTAATTTAAAACAAAGAAAAAAATTAAAAAATTTTAAATTTTTTCAGAAACGCTTTTAAAACACAAAAACAAACAGGTATGACTATATTTTGTAAAATCAAAGAAAAAAAACTTATAAACTTAAAGAAAGCCTAAAGAGCAAAATTCATTTATGAAACTAAAAGAGAAAAAGTGAAATTTACCCGAAACAATTTTTAAAAATAGCTATATTTGGTGGGAAAGTTGGAGGATTTTAGAGAAGTAGAAGGGTATTATTGAAAACAATTAAAAGATAGGGATGGGGCGGAACATGAATGAATGTTAGCAGAAATGAAATTTACCTAAGCTCTTGTTTGTTTGCTGCTGAAATATCTAAAAGAATGGTTGAATTCCCTGTAGTTATCCTTATAATGAACTATTCACTGCAATATTTTTTTTTCCTTCAATTTTATTTTAATTAATTATTTAACATTGTTTTTATTGAGAATCGACCTTCAAAAATTGTTCCTCCCCACCGTCCACGTCACTATAGTAGTCTCGACAAGACATTGATTTTTAATTTTGCAAAAATCTATTTACTTTTATTGTTTGCATGAGAGTGAAAGTTATAAAATTAAAATTAAAAATGGATAGAAAAAGGCAATCCTGTTATAAAAAAACTTTTCTCCCTTGGTTTTTTTTTTTTTGATAAATTTTACTTTTTGATCCATTTAGTTTGGGGATCAAACGTTTTGATCCAAAACTTTATTTTATTTTTTATTTTAATCCATGATTTGAGATAGAAAAATAATTGAAAAACAATGGAAAAAAAAAGTTATTGATTGGTCAAGATCTTGATCATGAAAAAGGTTGTTCTTAGCGTTAAGATGTTTCTTTCAATCATAAGAGTTATATTAATATGTTTTTTTTTTATCTTAATCTAGTTTAAAAAAGAGATCTGGTCTTATGAAATTTTTTAGAATCAGGTTAATTTTATGTTTTAGAACCGATTTTTTTCAAGTTTAAGAATACAAATGAATTTTTTAAAGGTCTATAGAGTATTTTTTTAGATGTTTTTCATGTGAAACCTTGACCAAATCAGTTAGGTCAAACCTTAAGATTCAGGTCCACCCAAAGTATCACCATGATAACTCTTATTCAAAAAATTAAAACAACAAAATTTACAATTTGTTTAAGTTAAACTTGGTTTTTATCATGTTATGGTTGGACACGTTAAATTAAACAAGTCATTAGCTCAACTCCTATATAATTTGAAAACCATACTAAACATAAAGCTGAGAACCTCTACTTCGATTTATATGATTTAATGAGATAAAAAAATATTTTAATTAGATAAATATCCTTTTTATTTTTATTTTAAAACATCCATTTTTTTTTATGGTAGTGGTGACTTTTTTAATAAATGAATGATATAGAGTAACACAATGTTTTTTTTTTTTTATAGATAATATATATTAATAAGAGAAAGAGGGGTTATCCGTTATCAATTATCATAGCAAATTATTTTATTTTATTTTAATTATTTTTTTATATATATAAAAAAAATCAAATGACTTTTTTTTGTGTGTAAAAACATCCTAATAACATTAAGAATTATTGTGCATAAAAGCCTCCCTTTTCACATTTTAAATTTACAAGCGGAATTTTTCTTCCTGTTTTAAAACGCTTTGATAGTATTTTATTTGTGTATTTTTTTTTTTAATCTAACTCACGGTGAATCGCTGGCCAGGTAACTTTTATCTAATCTGCCTGTTACGCAAACCTAGAACACAGGAGCTGGAACTTGTAGTGCTGCTGGATCGCACAAGAGACTGTTAAATAAACCAAACCATCTCTCTCTCTCTCTTCCATTCTCATCGCTCCATTCCCTTTTTTCTTATTTGGAATTTGAACTCCAAATTCTCCAT
>Ga0325403_1004624_pt1 | contig 12817 bp, 9 predicted proteins | sample PopdelMetagenome_19_FD_205665 | JGI IMG/M metagenome (GOLD analysis project Ga0325403, IMG submission 205665) | Populus deltoides microbial communities from Bellville, Georgia, United States - Xylem-PdKOR-R4 | ecosystem: Host-associated > Plants > Phyllosphere > Stem > Wood/Secondary xylem...
ATGATCATAATAGCTTGTGATTCGTTCTTTATAATTAGTCATTTGAATCCATAGTTATAATTATATTATGAAAACAATAAGCTTCAGATTTCATAATTTCTTTAAAGCTATCATAAAAGCTTGATTTCTTTGCGCAGAGCTACATCATGAAAGCCTGATTTGCGATCCTCCTATGGAGAGCCCACTCCTCGCCGTTGAGCCCAAAGAGCAGCTTCGCCAGAGAGTTATCTCTTGCTTTCTCAAACGACCCACCACCCATGTTCATGAGAACCTCTTTAATCATATCAGGGTCTGATATTCCTAGCGTGGGCTTGGTTTCAAACCAATAAGGAACGTCGTCCCGTTTAAATACATGGGCTTGGAGCTTGCTTCAGCAAATACATGATAATTAGTTGATTAAAGGATAGTGGGGCAGAAGTTATTTTTAAAAAATATATTAATTCTTTAAAAAAATTATTTTTAGAACATTAAAAAATACATACAAAAAAATTTAATTTAAAACTAAAAAAAATTCAAAAGCACGTATGAACTGTGATGTCAAATGAAACTTAAATTAATGCGCATCCAAAAAAAAAGTTGTCCGGATATGATTTAATAAATTAATCTATAAAATCTAAGATTTGAAAAATTAATTAACAAAATCTAAGACTTGAAATCTAATTGAAATAGACAATTAGATAAGATATTAATAGGAAAAAATCTACTTTAACTTAAATTAGTTTCTGGTGACACAATTGAAATGAATAAACTCATTCTAAACTTGATCAAATTAACATTAATATTTTTTTTAAAAAAAGACTATTTTAATAAATAAAAAACAATTGGTACAAGCTGACAGGTTACCTGCAAATTAACTTCATTACATTTTTTTCGAGTCAATTTCGTGACCTTACTAGACTAAGAATGTACGGTGGTTAGGGCCATTAATCTATGCCTGGCTTTCGGAAATGGACCTGGATTCTCCACGGAACCTATACCACCACCGAGTAGAATGATTTCAAGATGCAGGCGAGTGAGAGCAACACAAGCAGAAGAAAAGGAAGATGCACTGTCAAATCTCAGACCTGTGTGTAAGAGACAAGGAACGTGGTGTTGTTCAAGGGCCGAGGTGATGAATCGGTGATCAAAAACCATGCACAAAGAAATAATTTAAACACGAGATTCAGGAATTGCTCTGCCCTAGTCGTCTCCTCCTCTCCTCCTTTATTTTCACTTTAAAGCAAGAGAAGCTAGCTAGCCATATGTTATTCACTAGGAGGGAAAAACTAACCAGTGTGGAGGAACACCATCATTACTCATCAAGGAAGGGATAACACTGCTCTCACTCTCAAAGTCTCAGCCTCGGGTCCACTGCAAATATGATTGTCTAAGCAATCATTTCCTCTTCTTCTTCTTCTTTTTACTAGTGACGCTACAGCATTTGAATTTATTTATTTATTTATTTGTCGAATATTGGGTCCAACCAGCTTTCTTTTCTTCTATTTATTTATGAATGGAATGATTCAAATATATTGATTGCTACCCAAATTGCAATCATGCATTACATGTTTCTTTCACACGGAACCAAATTGAACGGCATATCTTATCAACTTGATGATGGTGGTAATTAAATACTAGCAATTATTCAATATATTATTCTTATTTGATTGCATATCTTGTCACATGGAGATGGGAGAGATTTTGATAACATTTCTTTCTCGGAGAGGAGGTTGGCATGTCTATAACACAAATTAGAAGAAAACTTCACATATTTGGAGCCAATAATTTGTGTTTGCTTGACATATTATAAGAACCCCGCGCGCTGCTATAATTTTCTATATATTAAAAACAAGTAAATATTTTTTAAAAAATTACTTACACCACAGTACTATAATTTAGTCATTTTTATATTTATTCTCCATGTTAAAAAAAAATATTTTATATTTTTAACGAGTATAAAATAAACTAAATTATAATGATTTAGGATGTAAACAGTTACGAGAATTATTAAGAACATGAATGGTAGATACAAGAACAACTAATTTATAAGATTACCAGAGTAATTTTTTCAATATTTTTCTTAGTTATTTGCAGCAAAACACTTAATGCAACGCTTTTCAATTCCATTAAATCAGACAAAAACACACCATAAAACATAGTACAAAAGTAAAAAGTAAAAAACACTAATGAACATAAGTACACACAATTCACCCAAGGTTTGAATCATATTTGAGGCATCATCATATACTCGTGAAATGGGCCTTCTGCAGTTCAGCATAGGATTCACCGTACAACCACTTAGAAACTCCATTGCTTTAAAGACAAAGCCACCACACAAAGCTCCTTTCAATTTAAAATCCTGCGAAAGAGGATCTGTGCACCAAATTGAGGTTGTGTGCTCAGCAAGAGGCTTGGTGCATGAACATAGGTGGGCGACACAACGAAAGAGTAACTCCTTATTATCATGGCTAGGACAATTTTTACCTCCATGACTGCTAAATTTTTACCAACGCACATTCTAGGACCTATCCCAAATGGAAAAAATGAAGCCAAGTGATTTCTTGGCTCATTGAATCTTAGGGGATTGAACTCATTAGCATCTTTCCCCCATATATCAGGGTCATGATGAACAGAAGGCAAGGCTAAATAGAAATGAGTGCCAGCAGGAACGTCTAGGGTTCCCAACTTTACGTTCTTAGATGTTTGCCTCGGCAACATCACGACTGGAGGATAAAGTCGCTGTGTTTCACAGAGAATTGAGTTCACCTATAAGAAAAAACCAAGACATAAATCGTTACAAACATGAAAATGAAATTTTTAAACGGAGATATATATATATATATATATATATATATATATATATATATATAGTATGGTTCTAAAAATTAGCTATGATGTAAAGCAGATTAGTGTGATCGTATCCTTCAAATACTTGACTCTTTTCCAACCCACAACACTTTGAAGCTGGCCAGTAATCAAGGACCAAACTTACAATCTTAAGGTCATTTAACTTCTCTGCAGCTATAGACTCATTCTCTCCGAAGATGGAAAACACTTCTTCTCTTGCCTTGTTTTGCCATTCTTGATGCAATGCTAAAAGGAGAAGTGCCCAAGTCAAAAGATCAGCAGTAGATTCCTTTCCTGAAAAGTAGAAGGTTTTGCATTCGTTTATAATCTCCTCAATCCCTAGTTTCTCTTCTTCGCCCTCTTGATTTTTATAGGAAGACATCAACAGACTGAGCAGGTTTCTTGAATTCTCTCTTTCACTGTTGTTATTTTTTATCAAGTTGCGTATTGCTTCACGAGTTTCCCTGTCGAATCTCCACCTCTCCCTGTTCTTTTTGGTGGGCAAAAACCTGCATATAAATGAAGCAAGAAAGTATATCACAAAAGCCACTCGGTAAAAGAAATATGATCCAAAATGCGTAGACTCTCGATATAATTAAATTAAATAATTTTTAACTGATGAGAAATAAAACATTCACCTGAACCCTGGAATATAGACATTTCCAAAAGCCTGGTAGGCAAGGTATTTGTGTTGATCTTGTAACAAAAATATACGTTTCCCTTCTTCATAATTGCTTCCAAAAGCCGTTTTGGCTATAACGTCTGAGGTGAAGTTTTGAAGCTCTCTATGCACATCAACCTCAAATTCATCTCTCCCTCCTCTTATTTCCTCCCACTTGATTAGCATCTTGTTAATGCTTTCCACAATTTCCGGCACCCAGCACTGTAAAATAAAGATTTTGAGCAGGGAGTTTTTTAAGCTATCAATCTAGTGTGAGATTTTTGTCCAAGTTGCGATTAACAGACGGCCAAGGCTGTCATGTTTATAGCAAAATTCAAGTTGGGCGTAAACCAGAAAAGAAACTGTCATGTTTAGAGAGAGCAAAAAGGCTCACCTTAACCCGCTCAATCATAAACGCCTGGTTTGCGATCCTCCTATGAAGAGCCCACTCCTCACCATCCAACCCATTAAGTCCCTGTCCAAAGAGCAGCTTGGCTAGAGGGTTGTTTCGAGCCTTCTGAAACGAGCCATCACCTGTATTCATGAGAACCTCCTTGATCATATCAGGGTCCGATATAGCCAACGTTGGCTTGGTTCCGAACCAGTAAAGGAACGTCTTCCCATACTTGCGCGACCACTCGTAGTAAAATGGGGCAACTCGGTGGACGATATCGTGGTTAAAAGGCATTGGCTTTGATCTTACTTCACTAAATAGACTGCGATACTCGGGTGTGTTTCCGAAGATTGGACGGTAGTTAGGGCCACTTATGCCTTGCTTTCTGAAGTAAACTTGTATTCTCCATGGTACCCATATCACCGAGTGTATAAATTTGAAGATGCAGACGACCAGTAACACAAGCACAATGAAAAGAAGATGCATTGCTAAATCTGCTTGCAAGTGTGTGTTAGCTAGAGAAAGGGAGAGAGAAGGTAGCTTGGAGGTAGTGTTTAGGGTGCGCTCAAGGAAGGGGTATATATTAAGAAATTTTGCCTTTTATTTTATTAATATAATATTTCTCATTTGATCCCTATAAATTTTTATTCCAACTCCTTTATCTTTCTGTTCTTTATTTAATACCTTTTGAATTACAATTAATATTAATATTAATATAATTCATCATTTATTAAACATTTCTTAGCACATTCATGCAAAAATAAGAATAAATTGCATCGTATTATCAAATAAATAAATAAACTATACCAAGATATTTTTACATCATTTTTTTTTCCACAAAAGACAATAAGAAATATATAAGACCACCTTTTCATTTCTTAGAAATTAGTTAAAAAATAAATAATTGGAGAAAAGATTTCACTCAAACCGGAATGACACACCCATAAATCGTTGTAAGAAAATAAATTGAAAGATCTCATCTTCGTGTTCTTAGAATTTGTTCAGTTAACCTATAATTATTGATTTCATATATATATAAAATTGATGATGGGTTGCATCAATCTTTTAACTTTCTTTTATTGCAATCTGTATACCCTATTATTTAACACCTCACCTGAGATAAAATAATACCTCACCTGAAATGATCATCGATCGGTCCCCATCAAGAAAGGGAGATCGGATTCACCAATTTTCTGGCGAGATCGCGGTGGCAGCCCCACAACGTTTAGTGCAAAGATATCCAATAGTTGAATCTCCCACATGCATTTCGATGATGGCATGTCTCATTTGTGTTGGAACTATGGTTTTTCTGTTCGGACTCAAGAACTCAACAGAAAGAGTTGTCAAGTCAATTTATCATATGGCAACACATACAAAGACTTGTTTTGTTTACAGGAGATTAGGGTTCGCTCCTCTTACAAATGATGATCTTTGTTTGTCAGAATTAAAAAGAGAAGAAGAAACAACCATTTCATTGTGATGGTGCAGATACTTTCTACTATAAAAAAAAATATTATTGGCACAAACGGCAACACTTGTTGCCGTTTGGGCGGAGGCCTAAAAAGCAGTACCCACGACATTTGAATCGTGGCCCAAATGGCAGTATACATCTACACCCTTATCCTTGCAGCAGCCTGTTCAATACACCCACACACGAATAATTTTTTTGAGTTCTAAGGATTGAGAACTTGTTGCCCAGAACAAAAAAAATTCTATTTTTTACTAATAAATTCTTTACAAATATATACTTTTATACAGTACTGGTATCATATTTTTAGTTAATGTTCACAGTATAGCATGCACTACACACACGAGATATATTTTTTTAGAGCAATGCATATTATTAATATTTACCGATAATTCCAACAATATCAAATTATTATTATAATTATGAGGAGTAACTTAACTGGTTAGGTTTTGAATTTATTTTCTAATGATTACAAGTTTGAGTTCTCTAAAGGCTACCAGAGACTTACATAGTTGTTAACTTTGTGAGATTAGTCGAAATACGCACAAACTGACCCGGACATTTACGTTAATAAAAAAATATTATAATTAATAAATTTTTTTTTTATATATTTACGTACTTAAACATAATAGAATTCGTAGTTTAGGAATGAATTTTTTTTTTTTTGTTGAAATAATCAAACTTAACACAACCAAATTCAAGTTCACATGTCTTGGCTCAGCCATATTGCTAAGTGAAAAGACTATCAAAGGCCTAATTTCAATGTGAAATTTTTTCACACGTCATCATATTTGAAATGTCGATCGCTCAGTCATCTTGCTCAGCGGAAGTTTTGTTTCTTATGTGAAAGCACCGATGTCTAATTCTTAGAAAACTCGGATCGAAGCACTAAGCAAGGAGAAACAGTGCATGAACGCTGTACCCACCCGTGCCCCAGAGATATTTTTTGGTGGGTAAATTCTTTTTTTTCACTGTCAACAAATAAACCAGAAAATTAATGCCATCCAACAATTTTATGTTGCGATCATCATACTGTGCCTTTTGCGCAAACATATCAAATATAAACACACTTCAATTCTGTCAAATAAAATAGGACACCTGACACCACATTATACAGCCAAGAGGGTTACTGAAATCCCAATACTATAAGCATAAATTAAGACACCAGACCACAGACAACAGACAACGCTCTCAATTTTTAACTTGCAATCCGGCGGAGGAGGAGTTGCGCACCATACTGAGGCTGCATGCTTATCAGGAGTCTTGGAGCATGAAGGTAGGTGGCGGACACTACGAAAGAGTAATGCCTTAATATCATGGCCAGAGCAACTTTTGCTTCCATAATGGCTAAATTTTTACCAACACAGATTCTAGGACCTAGCCCAAATGGAAAAAATGAAGCCAAGTGATTTCTAGGCTCGTTGAACCTCAGCGGATTGAACTCGTTAGCATCTTTTCCCCATATATCAGTGTCATGATGAATAGAAGGCAAGGCCAAGAAAAATTGTGTGCCAGCAGGAACATCGAGGGTTCCCAACTTAACGTTTTTGGTTGTTTGCCTCATCAACATCACTGCTGGAGGGTAAAGCCGAAGTGTTTCATGGATTATCAAGTTCACCTATAAGAAAATACCGATAACAACAGATATGTGAAAAGTTAGGATATTCACTTAGGATATGTGCCCCGTGTTAAATTTTTTGGAAGATTTGCCATTGTGATCACTCTAGATGCCCTGCGTAACACATAATTAGACTCTCTCTGATAGAAATTGAACTTCGAAAGCAAGAAAGGAATCAACTTACAATCTTAAGATCATTTACTTTCTCTGAAAGTGGAACTTCATTTCCTCCGCAGACAGATAACACTTCTTCCCGTGCCTTGTCTTGCCATTCCTGATGCTGTGCTAAAAGGAGAAGTGCCCAAGTCAAAAGATCTGCCATGGATTCCTTTCCTGCAAAGTAGAAGGCCTTGCATTCGTTTATAATCTCCTCAACCCCCAATTTCTCTTCCTTCCCATCTTGATTTTTATAAGAAGACATCAGTAAACTAAGTAGATTTCTTGAATTTTCTCTTGCTTTGCTGTTAGTTTTGATCAGATTCCTTATTGCTTCACGAGTTTCCCTCTCTATTCTCCACCTTGCTCTGTTCTTCTTCGTGGGCAAAAACCTGCATATTGAGGAAGCCTGAAATTAAACCCCAAAGTCATTTGCCAAAGAAAATATCAAAATCCCTGGATTCTTAACATATTCCAACTCTATACAATCAGTCAAACTAAACACCTCCAGCTAGTGCTATACAAAAAAGATTGTTCCCGTCAAAATTCAATGCAGTTTAACCTGTGTTTTGTAATCCAAAATAATAGAAGGATCCATCAGGCAAGAAGTTCAACAGCAATCACGTTGACGAGGTTGATTACTCAGTCAGTTCAATGTCGACTTGCTGGTACAACAGGAAGCCAAAGATAGTTATAAATTTTCAGAATTGTAAAAGATGGAATTTTGACCAAGTTTTTCCATAACAGATGCTTTTCACGTAACATATCTCTCCTGTATTGCTTTGAAATGGGAGCATATTCCCCATGATTTCCTTTGATTAATGAAATATATTCATTTATCAATTATAATTATTATAGTTCTCCATATATGCTCAGTCTAGCATGCTTATTTGACTCAAGACAAACCTAAGAAAGTTCGAGTAGCGATATTTTTAATGAACCCGAAGGAAAACGATCACCTGAAACCTGGGATGTAGACATTTCCTATAGCATCGAAGACAAGGTGCTTCTGTTTGTCCTGTAACGAGAATACTCGCTTCCCCTCCTCATAATTGCTTCCAAAAGCTGTTTTGGATATAACGTCTGATGCAAGGTCTTGAAGTTCTCTATGTACATCCATCTCAAACTCATCTCTTTCTCCTCTTATTTCCTCCCACTTTGTTAGCATCTTCATAGTGCTCGCCATAATATCCAGCCCCCAACACTGTAAGAAATATTTTGAGTCAGGTAAGTGAAAATTTATGTCCAACTTCCAGTAATTATTGGGAAATTAGATTGCAGAATCATTCGGAATTAGTTATACATTCAATTATATATGAAAAAAAAGCTAATTAAAGACTCAATTACTTGCACATACTGATCAAACAGGAATATTAAGAGAAATTCTTCACATAATGATCCAACATTTCTGAGAATCCAGGACCTTTACTACTAATTGTAAACGTGAAGATATTAAAGTAAGCTTTAACAGTCCCCACCTTAATCCGCTCCATCATAAAAGCTTGGTTGGCGATCCTCCTATGAAGAGCCCACTCCTCGCCGACCAAACCATTAAGCCCCTGTCCGAAGAGCAGCTTAGCCTGAGGGTTAAGCCTTACCTTCTCAAATGATCCACCACCCGTGTTCATGAAAATGTCCTTAATCATGTCAAGATCAGCTGTAGCCAATATGGGAATGACTCCAAACCAGTAGAGGAACGTCTTCCCATACTTGCGTGACCACTCGTGGTAAAATGGGGTTACCCGATGGACAATGTTGTGGTTAAAAGGCATTGTTTTCTTCCGTGCTTCAGTAAATGAATTACGATACTCTTCTGTGTTCCCAAAGATCGGGCGGTAGTTTGGACCACTGATGCCTTGCTTTCTAAAATGCACATGGATTCTCCATGGAACCCATATCATTGAGTGTATGAGTCTTAGGACGCAGAGTACTGGTAGGAACACATAAACAAGACAAACAAGATGCATGTTGAACTCTCTCTCTCTCGATGTCCTTCTTGCTACTACACTTCCCCCAAGCAAGATTTGTATAATAAAACTTACAGGCTACTTCATTGATGTTTTTTTTTTCAGCATAGTGAAGAAATTTAATAAAACAATACCATACAAAAATATTTAAAAAAATAATATAATTTAACACGTCACAAGTTTTATATGAGATTCGTGAATCACAAGTCTCATCCGTGATTCATATTCATAAATTGCATACGAGACAAAAACTCTAAATAAATCATAATCTTGTAATCCAATACATTATAAGTCTATATATCCGAGAAAAAAATGATTGATATATAATATTTTTTTATATAAAATTTATTAAATATTATTAATGTTACTAGTATTAATTATTTTTTAATATATATATATACATGTTCATTACTAATTTCTGTGAAGATTGAAGAGGCTGAGCATCTTAAAATAAAAGATGTGATCAATTATTATGAACTAGGGTGATTTTAATGCTAGCCAGGCCATCAACGAGTTGTGATGATTTTTAGATCCTTCATCCATTTTTTATTATAATTATTAGAACGAATGTTTCTCTTCATTGATTAAAAAAAAAAAAAAAGGTTTAGGCCCCATCACTCACAGAAGCTTACCATTGGCCATTTTTAAAAACTAATATTTATTTATATTTCTAAATTGTTTTAATATATTAATATCAAAAATAATTTTAAAAAATAAAAAAAAATATTATTTTAACATATTTTTAAACTATAAAAAATAAAACAACAAAGTGAAAACATATTTTGCCAAATCAACTACACACAAACAAAATGTTATCTGACATAACAAGATGATATTACCCAGTGTATTTATCCGATCTCCATTAATAGAACGAAATAAAGGAGAGGGGGGCCGGGAAGATGGATGCCGGTCCGACGAAAACATGATTGTCCACGCTACCATTACAATATTAATATTTTTCTTTTCTTTTTTTCTACTACTACTTTTGAATTTTGACAGTGCAGCAACCACTACGTCTTGTGCTTGAATTTTTTATTTTTTTCCTTACAACTTTTGGTAGTGCAGCATCCACTACGTCCGGTCTAATAATTTATTAATTGTTCTCTTTTGTGCATCTCAGCTTGTCTAACCAATGATGATGCCAATTAAGAAACAATTGATGATGTAGTGCGACAACCACAGATATTATAGAATTTAATTTCTACTGTTTAATTTTGTCGCTTGAATGGAAGATGAGAGACTGAATTAAAGCATGAATTTTGCGTTTTGTGTGAAGCATGATATCCCACGTCTACCCTTGTTTAATTTGATCTGAATTTCTTAACAGGTTTTGAGTAGATTATAGATGAAGCTAAGGCTTTTTTTTGACTAGATTACATCATAAATAATTTATATAAAAAAAAAATCACAGACTAGAGATGAGCAAAAAAAAATTAAAAAACCGATTAAACCGGAAAAATAATAACTGAAAAAACCGAACCGTGAAAAAAAACCAATTAAAATTTTGAAAAAATCGACCTGTTCGGTTCGGTTTCGGTTTTATAAGTCTGAAACTGAAAAAACTGAACCCAACCCAAACCATAAAAAAAACAGAGTCAAACCGAAAAACCGAGCCAAAACTGAAAAAATCGAGCCAAAACCTAGCCAAACCGAGCCAAACTAGTTTGAACCAGTTTTTTTTCTAAAAAATCAAATTGAAACTGGTTGGTTTGAACCGGTTTCAGTTCAGTTTTAATTTTTTTAAAAAAAATTTAATTTAGTTATTTTTTAAAAATAAAACCAAAACGAACCACAAATAATCACCACTATCACTTAACCATAGAGGTACTCCGAATACAAATAAGCTTCCCTCTGGCCCAATTATAAAGCCCAGGAAGAATACGAAACGAACAAGCTCCAAATAAGAAAAACAATTGTTATGCGGGCAGTAGAAAATTCAGGGCCAAATAAGCAAGCTATTATTAGAGTATAAACGAGTAAAAATCAAAGTTTGGTAACGTTAACCTGCAAATAAAATGGAAGCGTGGTTCAATCCAAAGGAGAGATTAATGAGTTATGGTATTTTATCACAGAACTAAAGTAGAAATGGTGGAGATTTATCACTTTGTTTTAGTTAAAAACTTGTACAAATCCTTTGGAATACCATGATCATGAAACTCTTTGCTGTCTTTCGTCCTTCACAGGAAAAAAAATTTATTAAAACTTGGATATTTGATAAAAGGGTAAATTCTAGTTTGTCCTCTAAGATTTATGGATTTATGGGGATTTCTCAATTTCACTTAAATATATTTTTTAATGATTTTTTTATTTAAATTCATTCTTTTTTATTGGATGATATTGAGATAATTCTATTGAAATTAAAATATTTTCCCTTATGATCACATAAATTAATAAGAGAAAAATTGAAACTATAATAAAATGCTAGCTTTTAGGTTGAGATGATTATTTGACATGGTATCGAAGTTTTGATGACCAAGCGGTCACGAGTTTGAATCTCACCATTTCTATTTATTTGATAAAAATTAAACACGATGTAATGCGGGTATGTATAAGTTCAAACTTAAAAGGTTTTTACTTGAGCAGATATGATAAAAAATAATATAAATTATATTTTAAAATCTCACCTATTAATTAAAACTATTGAATTGAGATGGTTCTTTAACCGTTATAAAAATAAAATTTTAAAAATAATCCCATAAACTTTAAAGGGAAAAGTTTAAATACTGATTAAATAATTCTTCCTGGGAATATTAAAAGCTGATGAATTAACTTTATAGAAACTTAAGAGTAAATGCATAATGCAGCCGCCCTATATTTCACGAGCATTAAAATATCTGAAGCCTATCAACCTCGGGCTTGTTCCCTTTGATTCGATATTCAACAAGCTACAGTCCACAGGTAACCAGTGCTTGTCTTTTGAAATTAGATTATTAATTAATATAAAGAAGCGATGATGATATAAATTATGAAACAAGCATGACATTACAAAAGTACATTCAAATGGTGCTGTGGGGAAATATTTAGTGGGATATGGGATAGGGTAATGCAAGGTTGGAAACTATAAGATATGGTAGTGGGAGAATATGATTTGACTTGTGAGTAGAGAAATTGAAGAGGAAGAACATTATGCTGTTCTACTGTTTGGAAATTCCCTCCTGTGTCGGATGTATCCAATACGATTCAAAATTTAGGCTAAGAGTGTGTTTGGCAGTGTAGTTGCGGGTGCTTTTCAAATAACTTTTCGTGTTAAAATACATGCCAATGATGTTTTTTCATTTTTTAAAAAAATATTTTTGACATCAGCACATCAAAACGATCTAAAATATATAAACTATATTCAATTTTAATAAAAAAAAAATTCAAAATTTTTGGAAACGCAGCCGCAGCCGCGTTACCAAACATAGTATAAATATTAACTTGTAGTTTGCACGAGTCTACAAGCCTGGAATGTTATAAAAAATTATTTAATATTATTTTTAAATTTAGTATCGTAATCTAACTTTTACTCAAACTTTAATTTAAAACTTTGACGCAACATAATTAATTTAACGGGTTCAGAAATAATTAGGATGATCAATAAAAAAAATATTTTAATTTTTTAAAAATCAAGATGCATGATTTGTTTTTAATATTAAAATATTAATATATTAGGTTAATCAAGACTTTATAGTTTACCTTATCAAACTTAAGATCTGGACTCCGTCATGTTTAAAAACTATTAGAACAC
>Ga0325403_1004626_pt1 | contig 12816 bp, 4 predicted proteins | sample PopdelMetagenome_19_FD_205665 | JGI IMG/M metagenome (GOLD analysis project Ga0325403, IMG submission 205665) | Populus deltoides microbial communities from Bellville, Georgia, United States - Xylem-PdKOR-R4 | ecosystem: Host-associated > Plants > Phyllosphere > Stem > Wood/Secondary xylem...
TTTTATCTCTCTCATGTTTCAAGGATGACCGATCATCTAAACTTGGGATTACTCTATGAAACCCATCCCCAATTTCTTGTTGCCCCAATGTCGAAGCTAAAGCCAGTGATGAACCAAAAGAGCCTTCTTTGGCTCCCAAAAACAAACATATTTAAACCGTAAAGAAAAACCACTTTTAAACCTTTGAATACTCGGAGAAAAACCCACTTTTCACACCAAATTCCAAGCTTCCACAACAAGTCCCACTTAAATCATACCTCGAATTGTTTTAAACCGTAAAGAAAACAGAACTTGCACCATGAAAAAGAGTGTCAATAATACCCCATCTCTTGGTATCAGGTGGTTAAGGTGCTCGTTCATCCTCAATGAGATCTTGGGTTCGAGTCATCCCAACTAGCCCTTGCTGAGGAGATACATCTACATCTCAAAACTCCGCTCGTGGAGATGCTCTTAGCTTCGGTTCCGACATAGGTGTGGTGGGGGTCCCTCCATATACACGGGCATAATATTCCCTACCAGGTATGAGGTCAACCTACATAGGTGTGGTGGGGGTCCCTCCATATATACGGGCATAATATTCCCTACCAGGTATGAGGTCTACCTATCTTTATACCTATTTTTTTTTACAGAAAAAAGAACCACCGTTCTTTCTCCTTCTTCTAGCACATAAAAGACAAGAAGAATCAACCTCAAACTCCAAATGGCGCAATACACATAAGCCACCCCTCAACGGCAAAACACTCAAAGGAGAGATACTTTAGCAATGAACAAAAAAACCTACAATAGAAAATAATAATTAAAGAACAAGAAAACATGATATCCACTTCTCAGGGATGCTTCCAACAATGGTTTCGGATGGTACAAAAAATATATATAATTAATTTGTTGCGGTTTGAGCCGTTATAAAAAATGTCTCTGTAAAACATTGTTGTCATGTGAAGAGATTCATTAATCATTAGAACAATATTATTCTATTTTAAGTCTCTAGAAATTTTTATGCTTTGGTCAATCAATTTTTTTTCTTCTAATTTGGCCATTTGACATTGTTTTAATTTTTTAATTTATGATTAATGTTGATGATTTGTTTTCATGTGGGCACATGAGGTACTGAGATGCTCGGTTAATTCTTGGTTTTGCAAGACAAAATTCATTCTTATTAATTTTTAAAAAATTAGAGCTTCAAGTAACAAATTAAAAGGTTAAAGGAATTTTCAACCCTTTTTTCCAACTTCAAGGACTTTTTTTCATGGTTAAGGAGAGCTCAAGGTCATTTTTACAATTTGTTCCTTGAACTTTCTTTTTCAATTTGATCCCTGTATATTTGCTTTATTTGGGATTTGACTTGGTGTTTTATTTTTTCTCCTTGATACAGGGATCTTGCAATAGCGAGAGAATTTTTTGGTGCTTCATTGATGCTCAGTTTTGTAAAATAAAATACAATTAGGCTAATTTAAGAATATTAAGTGTTGAGGGTGCAAACCTCCGGGCTGAATTTGTAGTATTAATGAAAATTCAAATTTAAGTTGAGAATATAGTGGGTTAATTAGAAAATAAAATAAGGAGATATTGAATAAATTGAAATAAGTTTGAAAGATTAAAATAAATAAATAAATAAATATAAAAAAATTCATAAACACAAATAAAAGTCTAATGTAAAGGATACACAAGGAAAAAAAAAGGTATTGGGATATAATTTAATAAAACTTGAAATAGCTCAACTTAAATTTAGCATAAACAAGTGATAAAATCTAAAAAATATTACTCGAGAAACATAAAAAAAAAATGTAAAAGAGGGATATATTGCGAATTAACAAAATTATTTTTTTATATATATATTTATATGAATGTGTGTTGCCGACCTTTAATGGAAAGAAGGAGGGAATGAAAGTTCATTTTCTTAAGCTTAATCTTGTGAAAACCTAGGGAAAACTAAAGATTTAAGGGGGAAGTGTGAGATTTACTAGAATAAACATTCAATCACTTGAAATTAGAAAGATTTAATGAGGGGAAAGTATGGTATTAGAGATCCAAAGTTAGGGAGGTGAAGGAAAAAGAAGAAAGTTTGAAGAAATTCTATTTGGTTAGCTTTTTAAATGCATATTATTGTGTGATAAAGTGCTCCAAGCTTATTTTAACTAATTATCAAGAAATTTAATTGATTTTCTGGATTGTATTCTTAATTCTTGAATTTAGGGTTTTTACGTGAGAATTGAAGGTTTTGTGAAATAGTTATGCGATGATGTTGTTCGAGTGGAGTAACATTGAAATGACTTAAAATCATGAATAATTGAACAAAGAAAATTGATAATTTTGTATGATTAAAGCTGATCAATTTTAAAGAGGAATTTGGTAAATGATTTTAAACTTGTAGAAATTTATATTTTGATGAGAATTGATGTAAATATGATGATTTAGGATGAAATTAATGATTATATCTAATTGTGATAGGATTGTTATAGTATTTGGGGTGAGAATTTTGTAAGATAAATATGTAAGATTGTGTTTTAAATTATAAAGGGTGTGAGTAATATTGGTAAGATATTTGTGATGAAAATAATTAAGACGAAACAAATTATGAGAAATTAAGACCCTTGGGTTAGTCAAATGAAGGAAGTTATTTTAGATAATTGATGTATACTTTTTTGACATTATAATCAATTATGAGTAATGAAAAGGAAATGTTGGGAGAATTTAGGCAGTTAGATGTTTGGGAAATTAAGTCAATAAACTTACATGAAAGATAATAAAAGTTATGGATATGAAAATGAGAATGTTTAGTTCAGGATGTGACATATACTATGATGAAAATTTTTGTAAGGGAACTTCATTATGATTCCTAAGTTTATAGGAATGGATAACAATAAACTTGTCTTTTTTTGACAAAAGACACCTCATGTAGTAGGTAAGCATCCTACACTTTGAGGTATTTAATGTTTTTTCCTTAAATTTTATTAATTGTAATTTCTTTGGAAACATAAATCATGAACAATAAATGGAGAAATAATAATGTGAAAGAAAAAGAAAGAATTATGAACTTGATTAGTTGTCCAAAGTAAATTGGGAGCTAATGATATTAATATGATATACCCATGCACAAAGATTTTCTCTCTCTTGCAACAAAGTTGATGAAAATTATGAGAAGTTTCTTATAACCACACAGCTATAAAGGTAACTTTTTGATGCACGTGTAGCCATAGAAAAATAACATTTACACTGTAAAATATTTTTCTCTATTTTTGCTAGTTAAAGTCTTCCAAACATATATATTTAAAAGATTTATAGGTGATGATGGTATAAAATTATTTAAGTGTTTTTTTTAAAAATAATTTATTATGGTTTAGGCATGTAAGCTAAACATCAATAATTATAGTTATCTTTTAGGCCACATGGTCGAAACGATAAAAAATTAAAAAACAAGAAAACATGATATCCACTTTTCATGAGACACTTGCAACAATAATATTTGATAATATAAAAAATAATTAATTTTTTATAAAATATATATAATTAATTTGTTTTTGTTTGAGACATGTGACCCAAACAACAATTGTCCTTTGTCATTGTTTAAGCTTTGGTCCAAACAACAACACCTATAGGCTCGACCTAAATAGGTTACACCTTATAGCTTTTCCTCTATTTTTTTTTCAACACATTCCAATGTACTTTTTCAAATTTTAAGTAATCAGAATGCAGCAACACGTTTCACCCACACACACAATATTTTTATGATTTATTGATATATTTTTAACAAACTCTTTGCAAGTACAAACTTTAATGCATGCATCATATTTTTTTAGTCAGTGTTTGACATCACAAACTAGAACAATTTTCTCTCCTACTATTACTAATTAAGCATTAGAAACTCCCTTATTTTACAGGGAATTTATTTTCTAAGGATTACTCAAGCCTAGATATAAGCCAAACATGAAGCTTATCTCATGCATCTTGGTTCAGTTTTACAAACTGAGGAAAGCCTAATTTCTATGTAATGGTTTATCCCAACTTCATCAATATCCATGTTAGTTAATTATAAGAAAAATAATCAGAAAACTATAATTAATGGTTATTGGCCATTCAATTGTAGTAAGTAGATCGGACAACTAAAAATGTTAAAGATATAAAATGAGCCAAATAATTAGAATAGTAAAGAAGAAAAACTCATTTTAACATCTAATATAATATATGTTGATGATATTCCAAAATTCAAGATGCTTAGGAATAAGTTTTTTGGTGGTTAGATAATAGGTTTAATCAAGTGTTCATGCAATTAGATCCATTTTTCATTAGGAAAGGAAATGTGGTGGCTTGATGTAAGGATTGTGATACTTATATGAAAAAGTCTTTTTTCTGGTGGATTTAGGGACCCTCAATGCTTAAATCAATATCTTTATAGAGAAAAAAATGTATTAAATATGCAAAAGAGTATTAAATTCTAATAACAAAGTTGTGTGTTCTTGTTTTTCATATGAGAATAAGTGTTTTATAAGAAAATGATGTGTATATATTGAGAATGAAAATTGTGAACCCATCACCTAGGTGGTTCAAATGACATTTATATTTCATGAATCTCATCTTTTTGCTTGAATAAAGGGGTTAAAAAGTCATTCAACCCTAATAATATTAATGAAAGATTAAATATCTCTTACACATGCATTAATAAGAGATAAATATCCTTACACAAACATTAATAAGGAACAAATATTCTTGAAAAATGTGTTAATGAGATGAAATTATAATAGTACATTAAAAACTCTTTGTACACCTAAATATGTAAATTAAGCAGGATTAAAGCTAAAGATGTAAACTTTAGACCAAAAAAATGAGGTTGAATTAAGATTTAGAAAAAAAATTAAATTTTTATATCAAATGTGAAAAAAAAAATTTCATATTATACTTAAGGAGGGGTAAAAAAGTAAATTACCCTAGAAATAGTATAAAAAAAGGAGATTTTCTTCTCTTTAAGTCGCCAACTACAAACAAAGTAAAAGGGAAGAAATTCTCAATTTTTCTCACGAAGAATCTTAGAGAAACCAAGATAAAATCAAGGGATTTAAGGAATAATTGAGGGAAACACATACACACATCTTTGAACACTTGATTAAGAATGAAAGAGAAACAAAATAATTAAAGAGAGGGGCTCCATAATCATGGCAGCAAGGAAGAAAAAAAAGGGATTCAGAAAATTTTTAACTAATTAAAATTCAAAGACTTGAATTACATTTAGTAAGGGGTTCTGGACCTACTCTAGCAATTTCATGTAATTCAAATAACATTTAATGTAGAAATCATGAATTTTAGGTTAGGGTTTATATAAAAAATTTTGGAAAAATAAAAATTGACTATGAATTGATAAAATTTAATTAGATTAAGTTGTGTTGGGTGTTAAATTTAGTAAAATTAATGAAGAAAAATATAGGGTCCTTAAAAACCTAAGTGGCCAACCAAAGAGAAAAGTTAGGCTCATGATATATAATTACATGTGATTAAGTGAAATTATTGTGAACTAATGCATATTTATGTGGGGAAATAATTTCAAAAGAATTGAATTATAATTTGAAATTTTAATTGAAATGTCTTAGTGTAGTCATGGATTTTATTAACATGAATATTACATAAATTGACTTTAGATGCTTGAATAAAGATTTAAATGAGCATGAAGGGTTTTAGAGGATTGGAATTAATGATATTACTATATATATATATATATATATATATATATATATATATATATATATATATATATATAATTTGGAAATGAGAATTTATTTGGTTACGAGTATAAAAATGAAATTCGATATGTCTATTGATACAGAAGAAGCTTTAGTATTGGTATCTACATAGTAATGGGTAGAGAATTTAGATTGTTTGTAAGTGGAAATAATGTATGCACTTAGACGAACCAAGAATTACCTAGTGTTGGATATAGGTTAAAAGAGCTTGATATGAAGATTACAATTTAGGAAAAAAAAATGTGTATTAGAAATAATGATAAATAAGAAATATTGATATAGAAAATAAATTGTGCAAGTTAAAAGTAAATTATGTTAATGATAATTGAATAAATGAATTGTGTTCAAACATGTCACTGCATTTATTTTAATTGCCTAGGTAAATTATTGTTACATACTAAATTGTTGCTCGTATATTAATTTACAGGTACCTCTCAGCCTCGAGCAGCATAATAGATAATTAGAGATCTTTGTTAATTTTGTAAAGGATTGTAATAATTATCATTTGTAACTTAATGTCAATTTACCTTGAATTGGGTAATTATAAATTCAATTTAATTATGCTAATGTATGGTGTTATACTCATTATTTTGTTGTAGCTTATACTAATAGTATCATATAATTTATTATTATAGATTTTGATTTGAATTTTGAATATTATAATTACATATATGACGTGACATTAAAATGAATTACAATAATTGTGATAAAATGTGTTGTGAAATTATGAGTCTAGGATGGTTGGGCAATAATTAGGCTTTGTTCGATGGGTATATTAAGATGATACAAGTATTTGTCGATAACTTGGAACTCCTAGTATAGGTGAGACTCTGTCAAAATTTCAGTAGATTCTTATAAAACTAAGTTTTTTTAAAGAAACATCACCCTAAAAATAGTAATTATTTACAAGATATAAAGTTTAAAGTGTATGAAAATACTAGGGTGTTACAAAATAACTTGGGTTTGATAAAAAATTCTCAAAGAACTAAGTATTGGAATTAGGCCACAAAACAAGGCCTAAAAAAAACTATGACGTGTACTTGGCCGAAACGCATTGCCTGAACCTAAAAGGTCCCATGATTGCACTATTGCCTAGGCCCATGCACATTGCCTAGTATCATAAGCGCCAAGCTCGAGTGCCTAGACTAAGGCCTCATACTTGAGCCTATGAACACTTAGCGTTTAAGCTCAGGCTCATTGTCTAGCCCTCTAAGACTTAGATAGTCATTAAAACAAGCTTCGAACTAACAAAATGTAGTTTAAAAGATAATTATAAATCCTAATCCATCATTTTCCTTTATCATTAGAAATCCAAACATTTTAATCATGTCCGTTGGAGGCTAAATTGAGATTTCTTTAAAGATACAAATTGGAATTATAGGTTATTCGGTCAAAGTTGTATTATGAGTTATTTTTAATCATTTCTCTTTCTTTTTTCTGAGAAGGTGGCTGAATTTTGTATTTGAAAAGCAACCCAACTAGACTTTTTATGGACCCAACTTAGCTGTAGAGCTTTGCATCTTTTTTGAACAAAGGTTGCAAATGTCACATCTAGATTCTAAAAGGTTTTCGAAGGGTTGGGCCATTATACTGGCTGGCCTGTGCCTCTAAAATGTATATTTACTTAAAGAGTTAATTGATAAATTACCTATACTAGTAAAGAGGGAGAAACTTTACACAATAAAAGAACATCTATTGTTGATCTTGCTAAAGACGATTTGATTTATAAATGGATTAAAAATCATAGTGTTAATCAATATAACATAAAGTTTAAGAAAGAATATTGATAGACAATATAAATTTTATGAGGTCAAATTGAAATGAACACTTCTTATCATTAAATAACCATGAAGCTTTTTCATTGTTGAAATCTTTATTATTTCCTTTTTTATATAATAAAAATAAAATTTTTATAGATGACTACAGTGGTGGCCCATGTAATTCTATAAGTCGGGTCAAATGTTTTCTAAAATAAAGTAAGATTTCTTGACAATAATAAAGTCAATCCAGGTTAATTTGACAAATATGAGACTCATAATATAAGATCGGGATAACCCTTCAAAAAAGTGAAAAAAAATAAAAAAAACTCAAGACCCAATAATCTAATGTTAAAGGATGAAAGTTAAAAAAATCAATTTCAAAAAAGTAAATGTTGAAGAAAAAAAACCTCAATTAACCTGGGTTAACTCTACTAATCTGCCAAGTGCGATATTAGATTAAGATTAAAAAAAATTATCTTTTTTCAAAAAAAGGACCTAGAAAAAAAGGATTGAGGTTAAATCTATAAAAAAAAAAATAATGAGAAAAAACACGTGTTAACTTGACTAACTCGCACCCGGGATAACTTTACATAAAGGAAAGTGAAGAAATCACAAAGCATAAAGCCTAATAATTTCATGCCAAAGGATAAATTTGAAAAAAAAAATAATTAAAAAAAACTGAGTCAACCTGGGTTAACTCAACTAACCAACAACTCGAGATATGAGGTAGGGAGTTGCATGGATTTAGTTTCTTTTCAATTTTATAATTTTAATTGTGCTTAGTTTTGTGGATGAACAGGGAAGTTTTTTTAAAAAAAAAATTGGTTCATGTTTTATTTGTAAAGTATTTGATACTTTGTTTATTGTCATTTTTTTTTCTCATTTTGTTTAGGCATTTTTTTAATGGCTATAAAAGATAGTAATAAAGTTTTCATCTTTGATAAAATAAAAAAAGGGAAATTTATGGCTCATAGTTGGAAGGAGACGTTGGGTGTGTACCATCATATGATAGGTTGATAGATAATGTATTATTTCCTAACCTTTGTATATTTGGCTTCATAGGTAACCGTGATACCATGATGTTTTAGTTTCAATTCTTAAAAACTGCTAACTCAACAGGCAAAATGCGATGACTCCATAAGAAATAAAAATCTATTCAAAGTCCAATGAGCCTTCTATAGATAAAAGAAAAATATTGCCTTGTTATTGATTTTAAATTCTGATTGCACATATGGGATTTAATATATGAGATGGTCAAATTTAGGTCATGTACTAGTTGTCCATTGTCCACAAATGAAGGGTGAATTTTTTTTTATTAGTTATTTTTTTTATGTTGGTTTTTTTTTCTATATTTTTTTATTTAATCTATTTAAATAAAATAAATGGTAATACAACCGAAAAAAACTAAATTGACCGTCTTTTTTTAATAATATTTATATTTATTAAATTATTAAATCACCCTCAATCCATGTAATAATTACAGAAAAAATATAATGAAAAAAATTAAAAAATCCCTTAACAATAAGTTTAATATTATTTTTTTAAGTAATTTAATTAATTATTTATTTAAAAAATAAAAAGACTAAGAAATCCCTGAACGATAGAGTAATGTTTTTTTTAAGGGTAATAAAAAAATTTTACTGTGCTAACAAAAGTAAAATAAGCAATTTAACCCTGATAAATATGATAATACCAAATAAACCTTGTAAAAAAAATTATTTTGCATCTCAATTTGTACTTTCTTGGCTTACATTACAAAAGGCAAAACTATCATTATTATAGCAATATACAATGCAATAAGTCTTAATTCATAGTGTTTTATTAATTCCTATTAGATTTTTTTTATAATAGTATATATATTATTCAAAAACTAATACACTGCAACATTTTGTTCCTCTTCCTCGTGCACAAACTGTTGTGCAACTCTTCTACTATCATATAAAGCAAAATACAATTTTATTCAAATATATTTTTAATTCTTTTTCAATAAATATTTAATAAGAGAAAAATTTATTTATATCTTCTTTAAAATACCTATATTTTATGTTATTTTAAATAAATATAGGATCCTTGTAATAATAAGAAATTATTTTTGAAACAAAAATAATTTCTAAATTAAGGGTAAAATTATCAAAATTGTTAATTCAATTCATTTCCATATATATATATATATATATATATATATATATACTTGACGCTTATTTTTCATAAATAATTTTTTGGGCTCATTTATTTCATGGAAAGTGGTTTTCAAGAAATCACTTTTTAAATTTTCCTGTATTTGTTTATCATTAAAAAAGTTGGTCAATAGAAAATACTTTTTAGTCAAAGAAAAATTTGACTTGGTTTCTATAAAAGTATTTTCTTTTTATTTTGTGTGTAAAACACTTTTCAGAAGTTGTAAGAAATTTAAAAATATCTTGTTATTTGTTAATTCTATCAAATTTGATTCTCAATCTTTTGATTACTATATATTTTTTTTGAATTTTTTTTTCAATTTCATCCCTTAGAATTTGATTTTTTTACCAATTTTGGTGTTTATTCTTTTAATTGTTATTTGTTTTTCTCTTATCCTTTTATTAATTGAATTTTGTTTTCTATAAGATTTGGTTCCTATTTTTTTATTGCTATTTATTTTATTTGAAATAATTTATGAAATTGATTTTTTTTTAATTTATCCTCTTTTAATTTTTTTATCTGTCAGATTTAGTCTCCATTATTTTGATTGTTATGTGTTTTATTTAAAATAATTCATGAAAATATATTTTTTTTCAATTTCATCATCCTTCAAATTTCTTACATTTGATTTTCATTCTTTTAATAAATTTGAAAAAAAAATAAAATATTAATAAGTTATTTTCTAGATCATTTTTTATGACATAGTCAAACACTAAAAAGTGTTTTTCCAACTCATTTTCTATGATACTAACAAACATAAAAAAATAATTTACTTTTGAAGAATTCACTTTTCATAGAAACCACTTTAAAAAAAATATACTTTCCAGCAAAAAAATAGGGTTTGACTGCATTTGATTAGTATTTCAAGATGGGAGAGACAAACATATAAATGACAAAAACATGTTTGATTAAAGAGACATAAATAAAGACATACAAAAAAATTTATCTCTAGACAATTTTTGAGTAAATTTTTGTCTCGAAACATGAAAGACATGAGAAACATATCTCTAGAGAGACAATATATCATTATTTTTGCCAAAAATATTATTGTAAAAGTTTTTAATTACTAACTTGTACTTCTTTTTACTGCTTTGAGTTAGAAAGTGATGAGAGTCGTAAAGATTTTTTTGGAATTTAGCACGTTAAAAATTTGAAAAAATAACACAATCAAGAAAATATTTAGAGAAAATACGCAGTTTAAAGTATCGTAGATGACATGACTCGCGAGTTGCATGTATCATTATAAACTCTTTTAAATTGTTAAATGGCTGGTCACAAATTACAATGAAGAGAAAGAAGAAAAAAGAGTGAAGAATGAATAGACAAAAAAAAAGACTTAAAAGTCATAACAAAACTCCAATAATGACACCACTAATATTATAAAAAAAATCTCAACGAAAAGTATCCAACAACATAATAGAAAGTTATCAACTATAACTTGAGTGGGCTCCACGAATCTTTCAAAGACAAGTGAGCCTCTTCTATATTAAGACAGCTTGTATGGTCCACTTTGATTTTCATTAGTGATCTTTCTTGATATTATTAGGTTTTTTTTTTATCAAAATTTTTTAAATAATACCAATGATATTGTCATGAAAGCTTGAATATGCTTTTGATTTTAATTCTTTTTCTTTTTCTTCTTGTCTCGTCTTTGTAATATTTTGCAAGACCTTTAACAATTTAAAACACATGCGACTCGTTAACCATGCATTTTCCAGGATATTTTCTGAACTATATTATTTGCCTTTTTGTTTTTTCTGTGCTAAAGTAATAATAATAATAAAAAAAAAAACCCTCGAGAGCCGTCCTTTTCTTCTCAGTCAACGATTCTCCTTCAATCAACATTCTCTTAGTCGCATTCTGGCCTGACCTGTGAAAGCTGAGTTTACAGAGGCCTCGACTTCCTATCAGCAAAGGCAGAGACGCTATGGTGGACGCCATTCATGACTGCTTACATGCTATTTAGATTTCTTATATTACTCGTATGAATTCCATCTCTGTCGGGCAAAGCTCTCTTCACTGCTTGTTGAGCTTCAGCTGCGAAGCCCAGCATAATCTACTCAATGCCATTGTATGATCCAGGGCACTGTATAATATACTCATTTTTATTAATTAAATAAAAAAAAAGGCTTTGTTTTCCACACGCTACGACTGTGTTTCTGTTCGGATTTCTTTCCAGTTCTCATCGAGTAAAGTGGCAAGTGGGGTTTCTTTTTTAAAAAAACATTATCACAGTAAATTTATGATTGTGATACGAATTTTATTTTAATTTAGAAAAGTGATATTTCTAAATATTACTATTTTAAATTGTGACATCTTAAAAATATATTATTTCCCCAGATTCTTTTCTACTACGTTAATCTACCATTTATTTATATTTTATAAGCCAATTGTATAGTTTATCCAGTAAAGTGCAGATCGACATGAATTTTTTCAAAGAAGATTCTACGAAATCAAGGTTCTATTTATTTATTTTATTAAAATAAATACACAAGTTAATTTTCATATAACTCAACTAATTATATAAATTCTAAAATTAACAACATAAATTTTTTTGTTTAGTTTACAGCGTGGTGGTAAAGAAATGCCTTGGTTGGATAGTCAATTCTTTCAGCTGGTTTGGTTGTCATATCATGAGATGTAAACGTGTGTGTATCTTTGAGGTTGTAATAATTATAACAGTTTAAAGAATTTTTTATATAAAAATAATTTTTTAAAAAAATATATTTTTAACATTAATAAATTAAAATAATTTGAAAACAAAAAAATATATATTTTATTTTAAACAAAAAAATTTAAAATTTAAGAGAACATGATCGAAACCGCGTTTCCAAGTTTTAAGGGTATGTTTGGGAGTGATTGCGGTTGTTTTTCATAGTGTTTTTTTACTTCAAAATATATTAAAATAATATTTTTTATTTTTTAAAAATTATTTTTAAATTTAGCGCGTCAAAATAATTTAAAAATACTAAAAAATTTAATTTTAAAAAATAATTTTTTAAAAAATATTTTTAAAACACAAAAATAAAATGTTGCGATTTTGCAAGGCAGCAGGGTGAGGAATTTATGCGAAGCGAATACCTTCCCTGCAACTAGTAAAACTTTGTCCCCAACTTAAATAATTATCAAGAAGGGAAACAAAATAAATC
>Ga0325403_1004627_pt1 | contig 12815 bp, 9 predicted proteins | sample PopdelMetagenome_19_FD_205665 | JGI IMG/M metagenome (GOLD analysis project Ga0325403, IMG submission 205665) | Populus deltoides microbial communities from Bellville, Georgia, United States - Xylem-PdKOR-R4 | ecosystem: Host-associated > Plants > Phyllosphere > Stem > Wood/Secondary xylem...
GTATTGAAATCCCTTACAGCTTGTTTAGAATATAATTGATAATGTATTATAATTTTTATATTTAAAATAAAATATTAAACTATATAATGAATTTAATTATACTGTTTATAATATATATAAAAATAAATTGAATTAGCAATGTTGATTATTTTATCTTTAATTTAAAAATTATTTTGTTATAAAAATCAATTCCTTTTTATTACAAGGACCTTATACTTTAAAATAACATAAAATTTATGTAATTTTATAATAGATATAAATAAAACAATTTATGGTTTTTAGTGTATATTTTATTAGTTATTGTACAGGTTATGAGGCTCACAAATATCGATGCAAAAATACCTATAATACCCTCCAAGGAATTCAACTTCAATGGGTTGATGTATAAATTTTGAAGTCCTAAATTTGCATATTCTTATACATAAAACCGAAAAAATTAGCAACATTTATGATTGAGTTGTTAAGACTATGTCTCTGCAAACACTTACTTAGATAAATATAATGTCCTTATAAATTCTAGAAAGCATATGCAAAATGTTAGAAGGATAATAGAGCTTGTAACACAAAATAGTGATGTTGTGTGTAAAATTTCCCCTACTATATTGCATTGATTTGCTCAGGTATGGTATTATAATCTCGAGTCTAACTCTATTTTTTACCTCTATGATTTTTATGATAAGCTTATTTCCTGTTTCTAGCTAAAAATAGCATAATGGAGCTATTTTCTATCACCAAGTGAGGAAATAAAAGTACGATAGCATATTTTGAAAGATTTAACAAGAAAATGTTAAACATAGAAGATTTACTCGAATTCATTGACACTGACATCTTAATCAATGGTGTCTATAATTATTTTTTTATGAAAACACTTGTATATTTTCCCTAACATAACTCTTCTTAGTATGAAAAGGGAATGAAGAATTTATATTTAAGAAGGAAAAGCACATAGCCACACATATCGCTTTTGATAATGTGAGGCTCACTTTGTCGTGATATTTGAATTTTTTCTTTCTTATATACAGAATTTGCATATTCTTCATTGTCAATCTTTGAGTTCTAGAAAATTATTTATGTAATTGACATTTTCTGGACATCTTCATTCATTTATTGTTGCCTTGTCTTTATCTTCTTCAAGTAGCTAATTTACATAGCCACAGAGAGAGAGAGAGAGAGAGAGAGAGAGCTAATTTACATAGCCACACACACAGAGCTATTCTCGAAGGAGGGTGGTCATTCTGATGCAAGCGATGACAACAAAAGCGAAGCACCAAGGGAGGCTGAAAATTCCACAAAGGACTCATGTTCTGCTATGAATTCTTGTTTTGCCCCCAGTTCCGCAAATTGAAAAAGGAAACAAATATCTGAGAAAAATCTTAACTCATTTATTGTTGCCTTGTCTTTATCTTCTGATATATATATATATATATATATATATATATATATATATATATCTGTGTGTGTGTGTGTGTGTGTGGCTGTGAATTAGCTTCTTGAAGGACCAAAAATCAAATCAGATCAAGCGATATGTGGCTATGTGCATTTGATAGCTTTGCTTTGACAACGTGAGGCTCAAAAATATCGATGCAAAAATATCTATAATACCCTCCACGGACTTCAACTTCATTGGATTGATGCATAAATTTTGAAGTCCGACACGATATTAATCGTCTCCAACACGATTCCCTAGGAGCCCCGTGAAAGCCTTCATGGAATAATTAATGTATATTTTATTAGTTATTTTTTAGATTATATTTTAACAAATAAATAGAAGATAATGTAGCAATGGAGATAAAATTGATGGAGTCTCAATTAAAAAAAGGGAAAGCTGGTTTTGAATGAGAAATTCATTTGCTACATGGGCTGGACCTAAATAGATGATTTGCAGGGTCGTAATTAATTTTTCAATAACAAAATTTGTAAAAAAAAAATGCAGAGATTTTTTAACATGGCAGGTGAGTTTTTTTTTTTTTTTTCCCTGCATTTTTATTACAAGGACCTTATATTTTAAAATAACATAAAATGTATGTATTGATGTATACAGATATTCCTTTTAATTAAATCAAGCGATATCAGCTACATTAACTGTCTCCAGCACGAGCGCCGTCAAAGCCTTGTACATGTCAGAAATGAGAAATGTTGATTGGTCAAAAAGAGAACCTGATTTGAGGAGGAAAAAAATCACCCGCAAATTCTCGCATGCATTTTAGTAGAAACTAGTTAGGTCCCGTGCTATTGTGCAGGTAAATTCTTTTCTATAAAAAAATATTTAAAAAATTAAGATTTGAAACATCAAACCTAAAAGTTATATTTATAAAATTAATTATAATACCAATAATAATATTTATAATATAAATAATAATATTAACTCACTTGACCCAGTTCTTATAATTTTTTCAAATTAAATTTATAGTTTTTTTTAACATTTATAATTTTTTTAAAATATAATAATAATTAATTTTACCCTCAAATCAAATGTTTTATAATATTAGTAATATTTTTTAAAAATTTTATTAATTATTATATTAATAATATTAATTATAATACAAATAATAATATTTTAAATATTAATAATAATATTAAAATTTTCTAATCCAAGTTTAAGTGAGTTGGAAATAACGCCAAACTCAAGAGCTAAAACGGCAGAAGATCAGTATATATACTTACTCTCAGATCTTGATTTCCAACTTTTCTATCGTTGAGAGCTAATTTTTTTATATACACTATATTCTTAAAGGTCTCACTGTTACATTTTAATTTGCACCCAAAAATACCATAATGTTGAACACGGTCACTGGGTTGTGGTCACGGTGGTGGGATGCTAGCAACGAGAGACAAAAACTGTTTCTCATCATGGCAGTCACCATAATACCAATGTTCTGGTTCTTGTGGAACAATATCAAACCAAAGAAGGCAGTCGCTGCTCCGTTTCCGCCAGGTCCTCGTGGCTTGCCATTAGTTGGATACCTTCCATTTCTTGGTAATGACCTCCACAAGAAGTTCACTGAACTAGCTGGGGTCTATGGCCCTATCTACAAGCTAAGGCTCGGAAACAAATTGTGCATGGTGGTTAGCTCACCACCACTAGCCAAAGAAATTGCTCGTGACAAGGATACCATATTTGCTGATCGTGATCCACCTATTTCCGCCCGGGTGCTCTCATACGGCGGAAATGATATCGCTTGGTCCTCTTACACTCCTCAATGGAGAAAGATGCGCAAGGTTTTGGTGCGCGAAATGCTAGGCAATAGCCTTGGTGCTTCTTATGCATTGAGAAAACAGGAGGTTAAAAAGGCTATTAGAGAAGTGTATAATAAAATTGGCAACCCTATTGACTTCGGCGAATTGGCATATGTAACAAGCATAAATACTGTCCTGAGGATTTCGCTGGGGGGTGGCACAATCCAAGGAGAGAAATGGACTAATTTCGTTGCACAGTTTCGGAGTCATGCAGCAGAGATGATGGTGCTATTTGGAAAACCTAATGTTTCGGACCTTTTCCCCGTGCTGGCTAGGTTTGACTTGCAAGGTATAGAGAGACAATCAAAGCGATTAGCAGTTACTCTCGATCAATTTCTTGAATCTGCAATTGAGCAACGTTTGAATGAAGAAAAGGCACATATGGATGTGAGAGAAGACTTGCTGCAGATTCTCTTGGGTCTTAACAAGCATGAAGATGCTGCAACATCAATTACGATGGACCAACTCAAAGCCATGATAATGGTATGACTGCTTTAATTTTTTTTTCTTCTTCCTCTTCTTCTTCTTCTTTTAAATTCTTCTACTTTAATTATTCAGTTCTTATTTATACTTTTAAAGCCAATGCAATGTATGTTTCTAGATCTTACTGGTAGATAAAACTAAAGTCATTTCTTGGGAACATTGAGTCACTCGTGAATCTGTCTTGGAAACATATGGACCTACAAGCATCAGTAATGTCCAAGACCAAGACCAAGACCAAGACCACCTTAACAAAGGGTGATTAGAAAGTTCAGATCGAGCAAAGCGTGCTTTTCCCCAAAAAAATGATGTAGCTGCTGTCTTACAAGTCTGCTGCTGATCAAAATCATGCATCTACCTAGCGTTAAAAATAATGTTATTTTTGATACACAGGACATTTTCGTGGGCGGTACTGACACAACTACTACCATGATCGAATGGACAATGGCACGACTAATGCAACATCAAGAGGTAAGGCAGAAGGTATACCAAGAATTACAGGAAGTTGTTGGAGCGAACAACACCGTAGAAGAATTCCACTTGCCCAAGTTACGGTATTTAGATGCTGTGATGAAGGAGACATTTCGTTTGCATCCTGCACTGCCTCTCTTAGTGCCCCGTTTTTCAGGGCAATCATGCACACTAGGAGGGTATACCGTTCCTAAGGGCACTACAGTTTTTTTGAATGTTTACGCTATTCACAGGGATCCTAATCTGTGGGACAATCCCTTAGAATTTAGACCAGAGAGGTTTTTGAATGATGATACTAGCACATTTGATTACTCGGGCAACAATTTTCAGTATCTCCCATTTGGATCGGGAAGGAGGGTTTGTGCAGGACTCCGTTTAGCAGAGAAGATGCTGATGTATTTACAGGCTTCATTGTTGCACTCCTTTGAGTGGAAGCTGCCAGTTGGAGGAGTGCTGGAACTATCTGATAAATATGGCATAGTTATCAAGAAAAAGAAACCCTTAATAGTTATCCCAACACCTAGGCTATGTAATTTAGAGCTTTACTAGAGGGTGGAAGGATCTGCAATCTGCTTTTGTCCAACGCTTGCAGTCGTTGAAGCATTTCAACCTACAATTAAAAAAAAAAAACTAGTTATGTTTTTTCTATGTATTTTTATAGTTAAAAAAACATTTATGGATAAATCAAAAGGTTTATACACATATGTATAATAAAATAAATCAAGAATTATGTGTATTAATAAAAACAAGTCATTAATAGTAACTAAAAATAAAACTAGAAAAATTAAAAAACATTTATAATTCAAGATATTTAATCTTTCAAGATGAGATATTTACTTAGTTATATTTGTTAAGTCTTGTTTATTAAAATATCTTTTTATTCAATAAAAAAATAATAGAAATAGCCACACACATTAAATTGATTGAATAAAATAAAAGGGAAACAAATATTATGCAATGTTGCACATATTATAAATATTATCTGAAAATAAATATTTTTTTAATTTTTTTTTAAATCATTAATACAAAAAATTAAAAAAAAATATAGATGAATCAGAAAAATCTTTTCAAAAATTCAATACACACAAAATAATTTTAAAAAGAACTTTATCCAAAAAAGATAAATAAACAAATAAAAAAAATCACAGATGAGTGATATCAATTGAAACATAAATTTAAAAATTATTTAAAAATATTATATGTTAAAAATATCAATAAAAAAACAAAATTAAAAAAAATCAAATATTATTTTAATATATTTAATTATAGCTATTATATGTGTTATAATAACTGTATAGAGGTTCGCTACCTTGTCAAGCTATGCTATATATTTTCTTTTCCACAACTTGAATAAAATCAAGCCACAAATGATATATATAATTTTGATGCGTTTTGAACTCTAAAATGAAACTGTGTTTATTTTTTCGTTTAAAAGGTACTTTTAAAAAATTTTAATTTTAATATTAAAAATATATTTTAAAAATAAAAAATATATATATGATTTTAATATATTTTTAAATAAAAAAAAGTTTAAATAACATATTTCAATCCTAAAAATTACCAACATCTTCGTTGCTGCCACAGTTTAAAACGCAATATATGGGTGTGTTTGAGATTGTGGTAATGGTGATGGTTTAAAGTGTTTTACGATTAGAAATGCATCAAAATAAAAAAAATTATTTTTAAGATCAGGACATCAAAACGATTTGAAAATATAAAAAATAATAATTTTAAATAAAAAAAATTTTAAATGAATATGATTTACACCATATTTCCAAAAAAAAAAAGAGAGTTCCATTGATCTTTTGGCAAGATAAAAACAGAGTAATTACTCACATTTTATAGTCGCAGTATTGGTCAAATTTTGTACCAAAATAGAGGTGAGCTATTGAAAATTATATCATTAGATAAAAAATATTTTTTAAAAATATATCTGATGTGTGATGTGTTAGTAAATTGAAAAGTAAATAGTTAGCGTGGATTTTTTATAAATTCCTAATCTCAACATAAATGACTTAAATTAATAATTTGCGATCCAACCATGCCGGATGGGAGACCGTTGACCCAGAAGGGAGGAGTGGATAACGTCTCTGTATACTCGTGAGAGATTGGGATACGTCCCAACACCAAATTAGTTAGATATATTTTATCGCCAATCATTTTAACATTTTTTTTTTATTACAAGAAAACGCTACTTAACCTTTGTGAATGATTTTAATATTTTTAATTAAATTAAATTAAAGTAAAATTGATCACAAAGATAATCTGAAACTAGCCAGCACATGCTACACCGAGGGTTAGAGTAAAAACAAATTCAAACAAAAAAAAATCTAGATATTACTTAAGTGTTTTTTCTTAAAAAAAATAACTATGAATTTAAAATTAGTTGTATATCAAACAATATTTTTATCTAACATTAAAAAGGGAACACATTAGATTAACTTGGGTCATTTCGAGTTAACATGCGAAAGTTACGGGGATAATCTTAAAAAAAAAAAACAAACTTAAAAGATAAATCTCGAATTAATTTAATGTTGAAGAATAAAAATAATAAAAAAAACCCATTTTTTTAAAAAATGAATTTAATTCAACCAACCAAACTCTCGATACAAGTCATACACATCATTGGATTCAATAATTTTTTTATTCTATAGATTATTTTTCATTTAATAGTTTTATGTGATAATAAAGCACAAGTTTTTTTTTGTATGAAATATTTTTTTCTAAGAGAAAAGAACCATGATAGGCATGTGAAACTGAGATAACAAAAGCAAATTGTTGATAACAAATGGTGAAATTATATTTTTTTAATTTTAAGTTAAATAAAAAAAATATCATCAATTACAAAAGGGTGAAATTATATTTTCTTTTAAAAAAACACATTAAAATAAATAGATCGGATGTTGTTTCTTAACATTTCAAATTTGTGATTCATGTCATAGAATCGAACGGATTTTTTTTCTTTATATATTTGTAATAAAAGAAAGGCAAAATGAAAAGGCCAAACATCGCTAGCTTATGGCCCAATATAATGGGCCTTTGGAAGGAACAGCCGAGGCGCGTAGGTATTTACGCTTAGACCCACATGTTCAGGCTTGTTTTTTCTCTCATTTAAAGGGGTGGATGACCTATATATCCCTTTTTATTTTCTAGAAAAAAAATAGACATACAACACGTCGCTTGCTAAGATAGATGACGCGTCATCTTCCAGCCAAATTCTAGCCACCACTTTGGTGGTGGGAAAATCAAGGCTATTGATTTTTAACCCAACAAACCTATTTTTCAACTCATTTAAACCCAAAAATCAATCCTAGAATATATAAAAACCAATCTAGCAGTCCAATAAGCCCAAAAAGGAACTCAAATCACAAAATCAAACCGGATAAATTTTCTTATCCTCAACTTAAATATGTTTTTTTAAGCAATATCAAAGTTGAAAACAATCAATATAGGACTCATCTCACCGAACACCAATTTCAACCATTTTAGTGGTCGAAATAGGTGTAAACAATAACTTTTTCTCTCTACGCTAAAGTCTGGCAATCCTCTCTCTATACTCTCACAAGAAAGGACCGGAAAATTAGAAAAATAAACTTTGATATTAAAATTAATTTTTTAAAAACTAAAAGAATTAATCACTTATAAATAAATAAAAATAGGGGATCAAAATAAACATTTTATCACTACCTATTTTATCATCATTTTCACTTTGATCCATTATCTATCAATCCAACTATTCCTTCAAAAAACAATTATGCAATTAAATATTAATTTGAATTCAAAAAAGCTTAGTTGTGATAAAAAAAAATCTTGATAACCAAATTAAAAATTTAAGAAAAATCAACTATTTTAATCCACATTGATTCATAAAAGAGTGCACATTAAAATTGCTACACAGAAAATGCCACAATGCCTAGTGTTTTGTGCAGTACCGTCTGACCTAGCCTCGATCGTAACCATAAAGTGGTCATAAAACGGTGATTAATCCATCGCCGTCTCTCTTTTTTTCTTCTTCTTTTTTGCGTGTTATTCTGAAGCATTCATCTACATTATTGATCTCAAGGTTTTTACTCTGCTACTGCATATATATGCAGATAGAAGAGCTACAATTGGCTGTTCAAGCCGAAGCAGCAGGCTTGCAAACAGGCAAATCTTTTTCAACGTTAGGTGGGATCCGGAGAATTGGGTTGCTCTCAAAGAAATTGACGGGCTTCAGATCAAAACTCGATGATACGGTTGGCATGATAGGGAAGTCCTCTTGGCACGGTACGTGATGGAAGCCTAATGTGTACCACAATACAATATCCTTGTTCTCAATTGGACGATCCCTGAAAAAAGAAATGAAAAATCAACATGTTTGTTAAAAAAAGAAATCCACAAGTTGTTAGAAATTGAAATATTTAATCAGATTAGTTCTGTCACGAGATATTATAAAAGGATTCAATGCGTTCTGGTTATGAATTGAGTACTAAATTTTTTTTTTTAAAAAAAAAAACTTTACATTAACGAGCCTGGGACTCGAGCCCACATAACATTCGAGATCAAATTCCCTAAAGGCGAAGGCGAAATGACTTGCTTCAATTAAGATTCAAGCCCATGACAATTTTTTTTCCTTGATTCAATTAGAAAACCGATTCAAGTGGAAATGTTGGAAAACTGGAGATTTCCTAGGATGACAAAAATTAATTGCGAGAGTAATATTTTGATTTTTTATTCGAGTGGAAATCCATACCTCTCAGACCACACTGCAAGAGTGTCTTCACCTTGACTCTGGTAAACAAATAACCCACCAGCCCATTGCTCGCTCTGGTTATATGGAGTGACCCATATCTGGTTATTTGTAAATGCACCACGTTTTTGGGGAGGATCGTCATGATCTAGCAAGCTAGCAGCCGTGCCACCGGGAACCAACTTGTACCCAACGGGGTTTCCAACCCGAGTCCTTTTCATCGGGTTAACCACATGGAACTCGGACGGGTCATAAAGCTTAAGCTGAATCTGTGCATCCTTTTCTGTCTTTGCCACATTTCTTATAGCTTTTAAGTAGCTCCTCCTTGGTGATTCTCCGGGTGAGGTCCGTTGCTTTTGAATGTTTACCTTTACAAAGGAATTATCAGAGCCATCTATGTCCATGTCAAGGTAAAATGTGATGTAGTGGTCATGGATAACGCCGATTACGTTTTCTGACAATAGGGTGCCATAGAGATTTTGTTGACCCGGAACTTGGTTCGTGTTCACGTATGAGGTGCCTTTCACCATCAAAATACCACTAAGTCCAACCTGTGCCCAATTAATTACATTCTTTCTTGATTAGCAGTTGTTATGATCGCATAATGGCAAATAGAAGTTCGAAACGTGACATCCTCCAACTAGTGGTAGACAGTAGCATGATCATCAAGAAAAACGCCGACCACTGAAAGATGTTTTTCCCTAACATGTAGGAAATTCTAAAGCATATATGTATACATTGAAAGTGGAAAGAAAGACAATGAAAGTGGCCACTGACCTTGATTCTGATTAGTCCATCAGTTTGGAACTCCCAATCAACTATATAATCATAGTTTGCAACCGATGCTGCCATTCTAACCACTAGCGTCACCTTCGGTCTAACTTCTCTAATCTGCCAAAACAACATTAAACAAACGACAAACGGGAGAGGAAGAAAAGAAAAAAAAGTCGACAGCTCAGTAACACATCCACACGTACGTACGACAACTTACTTGGACAAGTTAATAACTGAATCTTACATGTTAAAATAGTAAGTTTACTGTCTCAACATAAATGATATCATTTTAGATAAAAAAAAATTTTAAAATACTTAACCATGTTTTTCCTAGCACCCTCAAATCAATATTTAAACTAATTTAAAATAAAACTCAACTCGAATTTAATCAAATTAACATAGTTTCATAGGATTTACTTCCAAATCATTTTTAAATCAAACTTTATCTAAATAGAACTTTGATTAAAAAGGTTATCAAATAATTTATTGGATTGATCAGTTTCTGGTAACTATAATGGTTTAGTTAGTTAATTTATATAAAAATGATGAGAGACTATGTTTGAAATAAATTAAATTCTCGGATCCAAACCTTCTTACCTCCATACCCGTAATTGGACTCTCCGAGTGCCGCCATCCAATATCACCGGCGTAACTCTCGAACACGCAAACCATATGTGATCGGACATATGGAGTTCCATCGCCAGCTGCAAACACACCATCCATGTAATAGGCATTCCTAGGACAATCATTAAGCGGGTCAAGTGGCATGGCCTGCAACCCAAACCCGTATTCACCCGCATCCATATACGTCTTAAAATACCATGCATCAGTGGGGTCCATGTAAGGCACAAACAACTCACTAGTATACCCTTTATACATCACATTCCTCATCTCCCCACTATCTGGGTCCCGGACCTTAGCCCGAGAAATGATCACACCAGCTCTAGGGTCGGGTTTAAGGTGAAATTCCCAGTTAGCCCATTTGACCAAGTGCTCATCTTCTACCGTAAAACTCGGCCCTTTTGGTTGCTCTATTGAAATTGGATTGACAAACATCATCTCGGGATTGATTTCCTGTGCAGAATAGCGATAATCAGTGTTGGCTGCCTTTGGTATAGGTATGCCCCTCCCCTTATCTGATATCTCCACCACTTCTTTACTATCCATATCAAGCAAAACAGTCAGCCCTTCTATTGGTCTCATGTAAAAGTTTGCAGTGCCCTTCATGGAGTAGCACTGTACCTTAATCAATCTCCTGTTCTCTTCATTTTCACCAAACCAACCTAAAGAGATTGGCAAGCATGCAAGGTCCTGAAGCTCAACTCCACGCTCGATGATTGTACGGTTGAAATCAGCGTTCGATAGCGGGGCCCATGTCGATGATGTCATGTCCTCTATTGTCATGGTGGGGTAACCGGAGCGAGAACCATTTTCTTGTACAGCCACCTCGCCAGTACTTATATCCACCGTTAACACGTATGATTTGCCAGCCACGCGTGCGACCACGGCTGCTTTTCTTGGTAACATGGAGTCTCCTTTTTTCCATTTAAGGACAAGTGTTTTATCTGGTTCTTCCAAGACTATAGAGTGGAAAGCACAGGGAGATGATGACTTGAAAAGGGTGTGCGATTTTAGGATTGTACGGACTTTGTTGATCTCTGAGATTGTTAAGGGGTCCAGAGGATGATGGGGAGTGTCTGATTCGTGGTTGTGGTGCTTGGGATTTGGTGGTTTTTCGAGGATGTTATCGGCGGTGGATGGTTTATTGATAGGCTGAAAGCGGTTCTTGGAGGTGCACCAGGGAGAGTTGGTGGAGCAATCGAGGAGGTCAGTGGTGGAGTTTGGTTGTGGAGCATAGGGGAGATGAACCCATGTGAAGAACAAGACAAGAGATACACTAAGAAAGATAAAGAGGAAACGGAGGAAATTTCTTGATTCCATCTCCTGTTTTGGTTTCTGGTTATTTACTGTTAATTTGTTGTTTTGTGAGAGAGGGAAAGAGTGTGTGATATAAAGAGGAAGGAGTGGAGATGAACAGCTAAGAGAATCTACATTAAAAAAAAAAAAATGCAAAAACCGAGAAATTAAAAATAAACTTCAGTGGTATCTGAGAATCGAAAGGCGACGAAAAGATGACAATTACCGTGCATTTAGGCGACAATTATTTTTTTATTTTAACATTTTTTTTTTTTTTACCATTGATATCCTCGTCCAAAGATTGATACAACGTGAAAATCTTCTACTACACGTATTTAACTTGCTTTAATTATGATCCCTTAATTATTCCTCGTTGATTATCATCGTGAATCTCTTTTTAAATCATATTTTTTATTTTCCATTAAAACATGCATTAAATAAAAACATGAAAAATATATAAGAAAGAGCTAAATTGTGTATAATCCTCTTTAATTATTGGTTAAAGAGTTTAACCAATAATTAAATGTGTGGCCCATCTCACATTTTGCTGTTTATTTATCATTTATCATTCCTAGTTAATTTTTCTCTTTTTTGTCCATGAGTTTTTATTTACATTTTCATCATTAAATTTTATTTATTTCTTTTCAACTCAATCATTGTAATTAATGTCGACATTATTTTATATATTAGGATCAATTTTGATTTGTATGCTTTTCTATAATATGGCATAGAATATCCTAACGTTAAATCATAGATCAATTTTATGAAATAAAATTTTAGATTATTGTTAAAATGAATTGAAAGGTGAATGATCAAAAATTAACATTCAAACATAGCCTTTTTCATTTATATTATTCAAAAGACATGGGAAAATTCAATTTGGTTCTGCAAGTTTTAGTTTTAGCATTTACTTGGTCCTTGTTCTTTTAGATTTTTGCAGCTTAGTTATAAACTTTATTTTTGTTGTGTTTTGATCCCTAAATATTAAAAGAACAGAAAAGGTCATTGAAAAAGAATAAAAAAAACAAATTGACGTCCATTCTATTAAAACAAAAAGGAGGAGTAATGTACCGATACCGACATTTTGATGTCATGTTCTAGGAATCCATCGTCGTGGATGGATCAGAATCATTCCGTGGGATTCCAGATATTTATGTATTGCAACTTGCAACTTTCGAGTTATTTATAATTTATACGATTAAAAAGT
>Ga0325403_1004630_pt1 | contig 12814 bp, 6 predicted proteins | sample PopdelMetagenome_19_FD_205665 | JGI IMG/M metagenome (GOLD analysis project Ga0325403, IMG submission 205665) | Populus deltoides microbial communities from Bellville, Georgia, United States - Xylem-PdKOR-R4 | ecosystem: Host-associated > Plants > Phyllosphere > Stem > Wood/Secondary xylem...
CTTAATCCATACCAACCAATTGAAAGAGGTGTTTGTGGTTGTAGTTAAAAATATTTTTTTGAGAAATGTATTTAAAATGATATTTTTTTAAAATTATTTTTGATATTAATATATTAATATTTAATATGATTTTAAAATAATAATTTTAAATTTTAAAAAAACACCGCGTTCCTGGAAACTGCCAGAATTGAAACCCTACTCGCCTTAACTCTTCCACTGTCAAAAAAAGAATGCATTGAAAAGTCTTCAAGTCAAGCGAAAATCACATCCAAATAGATTCATTTACTGCATGTTTTTAAGTACGGCACCATGCAAAACAGAGCAACTTCATCCTTGCAAACAATCCACCTGACAATGAAAATTCCTCCCTTTACTTTGTTTTTCTTCATGCCCCTTCTAACGATGCCCTCCAGCATCAACACAGGTCTTGTTTCTGGCAGATGCCAGAGCGATCAGCAATCTTTGTTACTCCAATTAAAGAACAGTCTTGTGTTTGATCAATCTTTATCTGCAAAACTAGTGAAGTGGAATTCAACCTCAGATTGCTGCGACTGGCCAGGCATAACTTGTGATGAGGGTAGTGGTCGTGTTATCAGCCTGGACTTGAGCTTCGAATTAATCACTGGTGGACTTGACGATTCAAGCGGGCTTTTCAGTCTTCAATTTCTTCAGAGTCTAAACTTGTCTTTCAACATCTTCAGCACAGCTCTTCCGGTCGGGTTTGCCAACCTCACGGATTTGATTTCACTGAATTTGTCCAGTGCTGGCTTTACAGGCCAGATTCCAATTGAGATCTCAAAGCTGACAAGGTTGGTTAGTCTTGATTTGTCAACCAATTGCTTCCCTGGAAGTCCTGCACTGAAACTCGAGAAGCCTAATTTTGCAACATTGGTTCAAAATCTCACACACCTAACAGAGCTCCTTCTTGATGGTGTTAATATATCAGCACACGGAAATGACTGGTGCAAGGCCTTATCATCTTCACTGCCTAATCTAAAAGTGCTGAGCATGCCCCACTGCTATCTCTCAGGTCCTCTTGATGCTTCCCTTGCAAAGCTTCAGTCTCTTTCAATAATTCGTTTGAGCAGTAATAAGTTGTCTGCTCCAGTTCCAGAATTCCTTGCAAATTACTCGAAATTGACTGCCTTGGAGCTCAGCTCTTGCCAGTTGAACGGAATATTTCCACAAGCTATATTCCAGGTACCAACACTAGAGATCCTTGACTTACAATACAACGAATTCCTTCAGGGTTCTTTTCCGGAGTTCCATCAGAATCTCTCTCTTCGGACCCTCCTGCTCAGTGGCACAAATTTTTCGGGAACATTACCACAGTCCATTGGTGAACTCGAGAAATTATCCAGAATAGAGCTAGCGGGTAACAATTTCACTGGACCAATTCCAAATTCAACGGCTAATCTCACCAAGCTGTTTTATCTGGACTTGTCATCCAACAAGTTCACAGGCACACTCCCATCATTCCGCAAGTCCAAGAATCTCACCTATGTAGATGTATCTCACAATCAACTAACAGGTGAGATTCCATCCAGTCACTGGGAAGGCCTTCGAAGCCACACCCATGTTGATTTAGGGTACAATGCATTCAGCGGGAGCATCCCCTCATCATTGTTTGCAATCCCGCCGCTGCAGAAGATACAGCTTTCCAACAACAGATTTGGGGGACAGATTCCTGAGTTTCCAAACGTGTCTTCCTCTCTTTTGGATACCCTGGATTTGAGCAGCAACAAGTTAGAAGGTCCTATTCCCAGTTCTGTCTTTGGTCTTGCAAAACTCAATGTCCTCGAACTTTCATCCAATAAGCTCAATGGCACGTTGCAATTACATTGGATTCAGAAACTTCCCAATCTAACCACACTTGGCCTCTCATACAACAACTTGAGAGTTAATGCACGTGGCGGCAATTCCAACATGTCTTCCCTTCCCCAAATCAAGAAACTAAGATTGGCTTCTTGCGACCTGGGAATGTTTCCAGATCTAAGGAACCAATCAAAACTCTTCCATTTAGACCTTTCAGACAACCAAATTACTGGGCCGGTACCTGGTTGGATTTCAGAACTTAGTCTTCTTCAATATCTGAATCTTTCACGCAATCTTCTGGTTGATCTAGAAAGACCTTTGTCTCTTCCTGGTCTTAGCATCTTAGACCTGCATCATAACCAGCTCCAAGGGAGCATTCCAGTTCCTCCATCATATATTACCTATGTGGATTACTCAAGCAATAAATTTTCTTCCTTCATCCCCCCTAACATCGGTAATTACTTCAACTTTACCCTTTTCTTCTCCCTTTCAAATAATCACCTTACCGGAGCAATACCGCAATCGATATGCAATACCGAATGGCTACAAGTTCTTGACTTGTCTAACAACAGTTTGAGAGGAGCAATACCATCCTGTTTAATTGATAAGATTAAGACTCTTCGTGTTCTAAATTTAAGGAGAAACAACTTCGGTGACATTATTCCTGATAAATTTCCAAGAAGCTGTGAATTGAAGACTCTGGATCTGAGTGGAAACAACTTGCAAGGGCAGGTTCCAAAATCTCTGGCAAATTGCACTATGTTAGAGGTGTTAGACCTTGGGAACAATCAAATCAATGACAGCTTCCCGTGTCTTCTTAAGAACATATCGAGTTTTCGTGTCCTTGTTCTGCGAAACAACACGTTCTCCGGGCTTATTGGATGTCCACAAATCGAAGGCACTTGACCAAGGCTTCAGATCGTCGACCTAGCTTTCAACCATTTCAGAGGAAATCTACCAAATATTTGCTTGAAAACGTGGGAAGGAATGATGGAAGGTGGAAACAGAAGCCTTGAGCACATAAGATATGATCCCCTGAAGCTGACGAATGGACTGTATTATCAAGATTCAATAACAGTCACACTCAAGGGTCTCGAGCTGGAGCTGGTGAAGATATTAACTGTCTTTACCTCTGCTGACTTTTCAAGCAACAACTTTGAAGGGCCAATACCAGATGCCATAGGACAGTTCAATGCCCTCTATGTTCTCAACTTGTCACATAATGTACTCACAGGCCAAATTCCATCATCTTTAGGCAACCTGTCACAGCTCGAGTCCTTAGACCTCTCATCTAACCAATTGTCTGGACAAATCCCAGCACAGCTAACAAGCCTGACATTCCTTTCAGTCCTGAATCTCTCATATAACAGGCTAGTGGGACGGATCCCAACAGGCAATCAATTCCAGACGTTCTCGTCCGATTCCTTTGAAGGTAACCAAGGATTATGCGGGCCTCCATTAATTTCAGCATGCTACAATACCAATGGATCAAATTCTGGTATAGAGATTGACTGGAACTTCTTAAGTGTTGAATTCGGATATATCTTCGGGCTGGGAATTGCTATTCTACCTCTTATGTTCTGAAAAAGATGGAGAACATGGTACTACACACATGTTAATCGTGTAATTTTCAGAATCTTCCCTCAACTAGATAAAAGAAGCAAGAATCTTGGCAGAAGAGCTCAAAGAAACAGAAGAAGGCAGTGACATTGGTGAAGAAGATCAAGGCGCGTGGTGAGAGCATTTGCAATTAATATATATTTCCTATGGCTTCTATTTTAAATCCTGCTATATGTTTTGTTTCGTTTTCAGTTTGTTGACATTTGCAATAAGAAGTTTAGTTACAAATTTAGTTTTTATTCTCTTTGTGCACCAATTGTAGGTCATCAATCATTCGTCCAAGGGACCTCGCAGTTATTGGATAAATGCGACAGTTTCTTTTGTTTGCTTCGTTTCTGTGACTCTGTAATAATATGTTGTAGCCTAGACCTGCTTTAGATATCTGCACGCTGTCAGGGCATCAGATTTCTCTGCATTCCTCATCTGATGAGTGTCAGATTTAGCAGCTGCATTTCAATTATTGGTTAGCTTTCGATATTTCTGGGTATAATTGGATTGCTTTACTTTGGTGAGAGTGAGTTTCACAGTTTTGCAAGCTAAATGTTGATTGTGGTGCTACGTACAGGTATTCGTTGAGTGACTTAACTTGAGTAAGATGATGGAAATAGTTTAATAGGTAACACTTTTAAACCCATAACGTATCTGAACGTTTTGAATTTCGACCGAGATGCGATAGGTTGCTGGTTTGCTGTTGAAAAACAGCCTTAAAACCAGGTGTAAAACCATAGCCCCTGCATTACGAAAATATATTAAATCAGAGTTTTTTTGCCTTGTTTAGAAGCAGCAGCTGATAGAAATACAAAATCCTACGGTTATGGACATTGTAATTTGCTAGTTTTGATATTTTGCATTGTGATCTACGTGCAAATGTTTTTTCAGTATTAAACAAATCGATTTCCTCCCTTAAAAACAACAATAAAAATACTCTTTATTTTAAAAATACAATTTTATTTTAATTTATATATAACAAAATTTCTCAAAAATAAATTATACTTGCATACTTTATCATATAAAAAAAATCACAAAAAATAATCTACTTATTTTATAACTACCTTTTTTTCTTTGAAAAGTAGGATCATGTTCAGTTAGGAGGTACGTGAATTTATTTAAAGGATTAATATAGAATGAAATTAAAAAAAATTAAAAATAACCTTGCTAACCAGTTAAAAAAATTGAGGATGAGATTAAGAAAAAAAAGGATAAAATTAACAAAAAAAACCTTTAGATTTAATTTTTTGTCTAACCAGAATTTAAAATTAAATTATGTGAAATGTTATTTTAATATAATTTAATTGATTTGGATGGTTTAAAAACAACTTGAAAGGGATAAAATTGAAACCGGAAGGGGGATTAAAAAAAAACTAAAAAGAAAGAGGGATGAATTGAAAAAGAAAAAAAAAGGAAGCTTTTTTTTTATGAACCTTCACTTTATATATATATATATATATATATATATATATATATATATATGAGTCTAAGAAACCCATTTTTTTTAGATTTCAAATTCAAGACCAAAAAGCCCAATCCAAGCTCATTTGTTTTTTTTTTCAATAGTAGACATAAGGATAAATTTACTATCTTTAAGTTCACAAAGGTTTTTTTTTTTTTTTTACCGGATATCAAAACTAATGCGTTATGAGTTTTGACTTTGAGATCTATGAAAGTGAAATTTACTCAAATGTGTCCGTAATTCGAATAGAATCTCATTGATTTAGAATTAAAAAAAAAAAAGAATCTTCAGTGTAACAAGTTTGACTTTAATAACTTCAATTTACTTTACTATTATTATGTAAAATAAGAGAGCTACTTTTATTATATAGTCCAAGGCTTACCATATTTTTCTGGGGAAAAAAATAAAAAGAAAATTATTGAATATAAAACTCTTCGACCAGACTTGTATTTATTGAGAAAAAAAGAACATGTTATTTAGTGAACATTTTAATTAAAAGCTGGGACATAAAAAAATATATTTAATTAGTGTTTTTTTGTTTTCATTAGCATCCCTGACCTACAGTTAGTTTTTGAACCAATAAAAATATTTTTATTTGGAATTAAATATATTAAAATAACATATATTTTTTATTTTTTAAAATTTATTTTTTACATCAATACATCAAAATAATTAAAAAAATTTTAAAAATTTAATTTAATTATTTAAATTCACATTTGAGCAAGAATTAATCACGCGTTATTACAAGTGTAGTGACTGAATACAAGGATTCAGAGGGAGTTAATTGGCTTAATTAATATCATCCTTAAAATTTAATTTTCGAGTGCTATTTGTGCTTAAACTTTTTTTTTTTTTTACGTGGGGTGTCCGGGCCAACTTATGCGCACCACGACTATTCCCCACGGCCCGCTGGACATCCTGCAAGCCCAAGAGCAGGTAAGGCACTGCGGGGGTGACAGGCGTGCACATAAAGGGTCGAACCCGGGACGGGGACGGAACAAGTCACACGATTGACCACAGCAGCTAGGCCCTCAAGTGCGTCCTTAAACTTTTTATTGTTTAGTTATGTGACAGAGTGGGTACGAAAATAAAGTTATGAATAAAACACTAGATTTAAACTCTAATAAATAAATCTAATAGGGAAGCATTAAAATCTAACTGAAGTGCAAAATCTACTGGTCTGAGGGCTAGAAACTTGCATTGATTCGAATAGTGGCTTTGATTATATGATGTCTAACCCTATAATACACGGTATAATAATTTTCTTTCATTGACTCCCGAGTCCCCAGAAGCCCAAGTCAACGCGTTTAAATGTCATCTAAAATAAAAAGTCTTCAACATCTATGATAATTATCATAGATGTTAAAGACTTGATGAGCTGTAATTGATTTGTGTCAAACAATCCACTTGACAATGAAAATTCCTCTCTTTACTTTGTTTTTCTTCATGCCCCTTCTAACGATGCTCTCCTGCATCAACACAGGTCTGGTTTCTGGCAGATGCCAGAGCGATCAGCAATCTTTGTTGCTCCAATTAAAGAACACTCTCGTATTCAATGAATCTATGTCCACCAAACTGGTGACATGGAATCCCAGCACGGATTGCTGCGAGTGGATAGGTATAAGCTGCGATATAGGTGGGCTTGATCGTGTTATCGGCCTCGACTTGAGCAATGAATCAATCACTGGTGGACTTGACGATTCAAGCGGGCTTTTCAGTCTTCAATTTCTTCAGAGTCTAAACTTGTCTTTCAACCGCTTCAGCACAGCTCTGCCAGTCGGGTTTGCCAACCTCACGGATTTGATTTCACTGAATTTGTCCAACGCTGGCTTTACAGGCCAGATTCCAAATGATATCTCAAAGCTGACAAAGTTGGTCAGTCTTCATTTGTCTGCCGATTCCTTCCCTGGAGGTCCTGCACTGAAACTCGAGAAGCCTAATTTTGCAACATTGGTTCAAAATCTCACACACCTAACAGAGCTCCTTCTTGATGGTGTAAATATATCAGCAAACGGAAATGACTGGTGCAAGGCCTTATCATCTTCACTGCCTAATCTAAAAGTGCTGAGCATGTCCAACTGCTATCTCTCAGGCCCTCTTGATGCTTCCCTTGCAAAGCTTCAGTCTCTTTCAATAATTCGTTTGCGCGGTAATAATTTGTCTGCTCCAGTTCCAGAATTCCTTGCAAATTACTCGAAATTGACTGCCTTGCAGCTTAGCTCTTGCCAGTTGAACGGAGTATTTCCACAAGCTATATTCCAGGTACCAACACTAGAGATCCTTGACTTATCATACAACAAATTCCTTCAGGGTTCTTTTCCGGAGTTCCATCAGAATCTCTCTCTTCAGACCCTCCTTCTCAGTAACACAAATTTTTCGGGAACATTACAACAGTCCATTGGTGAACTCCAGAAATTATCCAGAATAGAGCTAGCGGATAACAACTTCACGGGACCAATTCCAAATTCAATGGCTAATCTCACCCAGCTGTTTTATCTGGACTTGTCATCCAACATGTTCACAGGCACACTCCCATCATTCCGCAAGTCCAAGAATCTCACCTATGTAGATTTCTCTCGCAATCAACTAGAAGGTGAGATTCCATCCAGTCACTGGGAAGGCCTTCGAAGCCTCACCTATGTTGATTTAGGGTACAATGCATTCAGCGGGAGCATCCCCTCATCATTGTTTGCAATCCCGCCGCTGCAGAAGATACAGCTTTCCAACAACAGATTTGGGGGACAGATTCCTGAGTTTCCAAACGTGTCTTCCTCTCTTTTGGATACCCTGGATTTGAGCAGCAACAAGTTAGAAGGTCCTATTCCCAGTTCTGTCTTTGGTCTTGCAAAACTCAATGTCCTCGAACTTTCATCCAATAAGCTCAATGGCACGTTGCAATTACATTGGATTCAGAAACTTCCCAATCTAACCACACTTGGCCTCTCATACAACAACTTGAGAGTTAATGCACGTGGCGGCAATTCCAACATGTCTTCCCTTCCCCAAATCAAGAAACTAAGATTGGCTTCTTGCGACCTGGGAATGTTTCCAGATCTAAGGAACCAATCAAAACTCTTCCATTTAGACCTTTCAGACAACCAAATTACTGGGCCGGTACCTGGTTGGATTTCAACACTAGGTCTTCTTCAATATCTGAATCTTTCACGCAATCTTCTGGTTGATCTAGAAGGACCTTTGTCTTTTCCTGGTCTTAGCATCTTAGACCTGCATCATAACCAGCTCCGAGGGAGCATTCCAGTTCCTCCATCATTTATTACCTATGTGGATTACTCGAGCAATAATTTTTCTTCCTTCATCCCCCCTAACATCGGTAATTACTTCAACTGGGCTTTTTTCTTCTCCCTTTCAAATAATCACCTTATGGGAGCAATACCGCAATCGATATGCAGTACCGAATGGCTACAAGTTCTTGACTTGTCTAACAACAGTTTGAGCGGAGCAATACCATCCTGTTTAATTGAAAAGACTCTTCGTGTTCTAAATTTAAGGAGAAACAACTTAGATGGCATTATTCCTGATAAATTTCCAAGAAGCTGTGAATTGAGGACTCTGGATCTGAGTGGAAACAACTTGCAAGGGCAGGTTCCAAAATCTCTGGCCAATTGCACTATGTTAGAGGTCTTAGACCTTGGGAACAATCAAATCAATGACAGCTTCCCGTGTCTTCTTAAGAACATATCGAGTTTTCGTGTCCTTGTTCTGCGAAACAACATGTTCTCCGGGCTTATTGGATGTCCACACATCGAAGGCACTTGGCCAAGGCTTCAGATTGTCGACGTAGCTTACAACCATTTCAGAGGAAATCTACCTGATATTTTCTTGAAAACGTGGGAAGGAATGATGGAAGGTGGAAACAGAAACCTTGAGCACATAAAATATGACCCGCTGAAGCTGACGAATGGACTGTATTATCAAGATTCAATAACAGTCACACTCAAGGGTCTCGAGCTGGAGCTGGTGAAGATATTAACTGTCTTTACCTCTGCTGACTTTTCAAGCAACAATTTTGAAGGTGAAATACCCGATGTCATAGGACAATTCAATGCCCTCTATGTTCTCAACTTGTCACATAATGTACTCACAGGCCAAATTCCATCATCTTTAGGCAACCTGTCACAGCTCGAGTCCTTAGACCTCTCATCTAACCACTTGTCTGGACAAATTCCACCACGGCTAGCAAGCTTAACATTCCTTTCAGTCCTGAATCTCTCATATAACAGGCTAGTGGGACGGATCCCAACAGGCCCTCAAATCCATACGTTCTCATCTGATTCCTTTGAAGGCAACCCAGGATTATGCGGGCCTCCATTAATTTTAGCATGCTCCAATCCATCAATTTCAGCATGCTCCAATACCAATGGGTCAAATTCTGGTATAGACGGGAACTTCTTAAGTGCTGGATTGGGATATATCTTCGGGTTGGGCATTATTGTTCTACCTCTTATGTTTTGCAAGAGATGGAGAACATGGTACTACACACATGTTAATCGTGTAATTTTCAGAATCTTCCCTCAACTAGAAAGAAGAAGCAAGAATCTTGGCAGAAGAGCTCAAAGAAATAGAAGAAGGCAGTAACATTGGTGAAGAAAATCAATGAGCATTTGCGATTAATATTTCTTATGGCTTTTTTTTATATCCTGCTATATGTTTTGTTTTGTTTTCAGTTTTATAGACATTTGCAATAAGAAGTTCAGTTTCAACTTTAGGTTTTATTCTGTGAGGTATTGTGTTGTGTTATGAAAACAGACACAATACACAATCGAACTAAATATACCATTACAATTCACAAGTCTCATTTTTTTTTTATATTTGTGCAATCAAAATTAGTATTAACCAATCAACAAAATAATATAATCAATCGTAAAATTCAATATTAAAATTTTTACATGAAAAACTCAATGTAAAAAAAATCACGGACCGTAGTTCACCTAAAATTTCACATTATCAACAAATAATGAGTTCATAATTGTTTTTCCTCAGCTATAACTAAGGACTACAACATACATACATACATACATACATACATGAAAAACAATATATTTTTGGAATACAATAAGAAAAAAGAGAGAAAGGTTTGAGAAAATTTCTTAACGCTGACAACCCTTTTCTCTATCAAAACAATCAACTTAGACACCACCACTCTTCAATCTAACCCTCTAGAATGAATAGCGATGTGTCTAAAATCTACTATCCAAATCTCAGTCCAATCCATTGATGAACGATTTGGAAATTGAAGAATGAAAGCAAACTGCTTAAGCTATCTCTTTTGGTTTCTTTCTCTTATGCTCTTTTATATCTTACAAGGCATTTTGCCACAACAATGCTATTTGTTATTTATATTAGAGTAAGCTAGCACTAATTACTTAAGAGCCTTCTTTTTTTCTTTCTACAAAACTCAAACTTCTACTTGGTAGAGGTTTGGTCATCTATCCGACACATTGTTATTGATATGAATATTGTCAACAACAAAAGACTTCATCTTTATAGCATCTCAAATTCATTTATATCTAATATCAATGTACTTTGATCAAAAATGAAAAGTATGGTGCTTATTGAGATAGATTGCATTTTGACTGTTACAATACAACACAAAGTTCTCTTGAATTAGACCAAGTTCATCTAAGAACTTTTTTTATCCCTAACAACTATTTGTCCCCTTCAGTAAAAGCAATATATTCAGCTTTTATAGTGGATAATACAATATATTTTTGCCACCTTGATTGCCATGAAATTGTTTTCCTACAAAACTCATCAAATATCTAGATGTGGACTTTCTAGAATCAACATCATCTGCAATATTTGTATCTATGTATCAATTTATCACAGTTTAACATTGCCAAAACGTAAACTAAACTAGAAGTACATTTGAGATACCTGAGTATGTATCTATGTATCAATTTAACACAGTTTAACATTGCCAAAACGTAAACTAAACTAGAAGTACATTTGAGATACCTAAGTATCCATTTCACTACTGACTAGTGTTCTTTGACAAGATTGGAGAGAAACTGACTAACCACACCAACTATATAAGCTATATCCAACTTTGTGCAAACCATGACATACATCAAGCTACAAGTTACGGATGCATACGAAACCTTCTTCATCTCATTTTTTTTAATATAACTTGAAGGACACTTCTTAAAACTTAGTTTAGAGTGGTTTGCAAGTGGAGAACAAATAGGTTTGGAGTTACTCATGTTAAATCTCTTAAGTAATTTTTGAACATATCTCTCCTGAGATAACAAAGTTTCTTATTTTTCCTGTCACGAGTAGTCTTCATGCTAAGAATCTATTTTGTCGGTCCTAAGTCTTTCATTGCAAAAAACTTGTTTAACTCTCCTTTTAAACTCTTAATCTTCCTAGTTATGACCAACAATCAATATATCATCCATATATAATAAGAGAATAATAAAGTTTTTATCTGAAAATCTTTTCATAAACACATATTAGAAGTGGTTCATGCTTCAACCCATACAAACTTTTTTTCAACTTGTAAACTAGCTGCTTTTTGCATTTTGCTTCAAACCCTTGAGGTTGCTTCATGTAGATATCCTCATCTAAGCCACCATGGAGAAAGATAATTTTTAAATCAAGTTATTCAATTTCAAGATTTAAACTAGCAGATAAATCAAGTACAACTCGAATTGAAGACATTTTAACCATTAGTGAAAAGATTTCTTCTAAATCAAAACCCTTACTCTGACCAAAACTTTTCACAACCAATCTTGTCTTGTTCCTTGGTTATGAGCAATGTTCATCAATTTTCAACCTTGACACGTATTTGTTCTTGAGTGCTCTTTTATCTTTAAGAAGCTTCATTAACTTAAAAATGTGGTTTTCATGCAAGGATTTTATCTGTTCATGCATGGTTCGTAACCACTCACTTTTCTTCTCATGTGACCACCAATAACCAACATATACTCATGAGGAGAATCTCTGATGAAAGGTTGGCGAGGTCTAGCGGACCTCCTTAACTGTGGCTCATTTGAAGCTTTTTGAATAACTTGTTCAAGAAGAACATCAACATTATTATTATCTAGCTCAATAGGCAAACCACCATCATTATTATTTTTCAAACCTCCCATGTGATTAAAATATACCAAAGGTAACTATAGAGTATGTCTTGGATTCGAATTAGCAGGAATAAAAATAATAGATTATATTTTTTTTCTTTTTGTTCAAAGTCTTTACTAATTTGATCTTTAAAGAAGACAACATCTTTTCTTCTAATAATATTGTTCTTTTTTGGATCTCATAACTTATAGCTAAACTAATTATTTTTTGAACTTGATAAAATAATTGTTTTGTCTTGTTGTCAAGTTTAGACCTTTCATTTTTAGGAACATGTATAAATGCCTTGCAGCCAAACACTCTCATGTGTGTATAAAAGACATCATTTCCTTTCCAAACTCTCTCTGGAATATGAAAGTTAAGAGGAACTGATGAAAAAAGGTTGATCTGACAACTACAATCTTCATTGCCTCACCCTAAAAAGACTTAGTATATCTAAATGATGTGGTCTTGTCAATACACATTGTGTTTTTATTGTAGCAATTTATAGTAAAATGATATTTTTACCCTCTCATACAAAAACAATTAACTAACTAACAGAGGTAATGCGATCTTTTCACAAAGTTTAACTAATTATTATTATATTGATATGGGGTATAACCGTCTTTTTGTATTTTTAAAACACAGTAAAATGATTGTATTACTTTTAAAATTATTTTTTTAAACTAGCATCCACTAATGTTTTTGTATTTTTAATTTTTTAAGTACAATAAAATAACTTAAATACTTATAAAAGTAAAATTTTGCATTTCAAATTCAATTTCTCATTAATTATATTTATTTCTTAAAAACATTTATAATCATGTTTTTCATGTGCACGTGGGCATATATATA
>Ga0325403_1004631_pt1 | contig 12813 bp, 7 predicted proteins | sample PopdelMetagenome_19_FD_205665 | JGI IMG/M metagenome (GOLD analysis project Ga0325403, IMG submission 205665) | Populus deltoides microbial communities from Bellville, Georgia, United States - Xylem-PdKOR-R4 | ecosystem: Host-associated > Plants > Phyllosphere > Stem > Wood/Secondary xylem...
ATTCCATCCCCCAGCAGCAACACCCAAAAATACGAGGTGTAACGTTAACCATCCTAACACTGTATGACGCTTTAGATAATCGAGATTCGACTTCAATGTCTTGAATTTTGGTCACCATTCAATACTTGGCATTAAAAATTGCTTTAACAAGCATTGCATGGCGCACGGTGAAGCCACATGGCCAAAACTAGACTAGAAATTTTATGTCTGAGAAGTTGAGGAGGCTGCACTCTGCAATTCCCTAACAAGAACTGGTCAACCAGCTCAGGTAATTCATCTCAAACAAAACCCTCAACGTTAAACAGGATGGAACTCATCTAGGCATGTATAGATATCTCATCATCATGTACCATTGTATATAAAAAAAACAGATGCATGCCACTAAAAGTTAAATGGTAAGACCACATTATAACCAATAGTTGATCTCTCTCACAAACTATCATGATGTAGAGCTAATGCACCTGTGATACTTTTCAAGTCAAACACTCAACAGATTTAGGTAAAATGGCGAACTCGGAGCTTTAAAACACATTCAAACTTCAAGTTTTCTTCGTGTCTGCTTCGCCACTAGCAGCTGGTGGTACCTCTTCCTTCTCTGCTGATGATGCTTCTTCCACATTCTCATCTTCGGTGTCATTTTCATCATCTACAAGGAAGAGACAATTCATTATTGGACTATCAGAATAAACAGGAATAATTGCTTCGTAGTCTCGACTGAGAAATTGAGATTGGGAAAATCACATTGCTTATATATATTACAAGAGACCCACCATCATCCATCTCAGGAACAGCCCCATCGAAGCCTCCACCTCCAAAGCCTCCACCTCCAAGACCCATATCCTGAAATAGAAAGGTTACGACCAGACAGCATTAATCATAAATAACTAGAGAAGTGCAGCCCAGACATTTTATGCAATTAGAACATTACTACTTACAGGAAAATCAAAACCCATATCACCCATATCAGGTGGTGCTGCTCCTCCTAGCCAAAAAAAAAGAAGAAGAAGCAAAATAAGTAAAACCAATCTGTGAATAAAGCATTACAAAATATAATCGTAATGAAAATGGAAGTCTAGCAGGGTAAAGACTAACCCTTGCTTGTGAACTCCTCATCTTCATCAATCCATTTATCCCAATCAACAGTCAAGAACACTGGAGGTTTTCCAGTCTGTTTTATCAATCTGCTCCACCATTTATTCTCAGCCTTCTTCACAATGTATTGGATATTTCTTGAACCAATACCGGCCTTGCTCTCCTGCAAGTATTATCACAACAAGCTTAGTAAACCATACGTTCAAAATACAGGTGCAGGGATGAAGCAGAAAGGGTACTTACCTCTACGTTGACCTTTTCTAAAAGGTCAAGTTCAATTTCATAGGGTGTCTTATCCGCCCCACTGGTAGCAGAGAAGAAAAATTTCCCTTCAGGCTCTAGTTTAAACTTTACATCCTGTGCATCGGGCAGCTGCACAATGATGAACAACTTGTCTGACCTCTGGGCCCATTTCACTGAAGGATGTCGGCTGAAAAGTTGAATGTACAAAGCAGAAGCAATAAACATAAGAAACCATGAACTTAACATACAAATTTTACCACAAATACCGCACATAACAAACTAGGCAGCAGCATTTCATTAGATTTATGTCTACATACTCACAATACAAAATGACATCAAACAAAAGCAATACAATTTTGCAGGCAATCAAGTGTAACAAAATCTATTGAGCTTTGCCCATAGGTTAGAGCAACCTGATCAGTACCACCACGCTCCATTCTACATATAACTCCTCAAATTATAAATAATAATCTTATTTTCCCAACAGGATTTAATCATTCAAGAGAAGTCTTCCACAGATTTAATTTTCTTTTTCTGCATTTGTTTCCAGATTGACCTTCCTTAGACCATGAGTAAGGATATTATCAAATTTGACTATTGCATATAATTTTATGTTAGCTGGGACAAAAACATGGAGATGGAAACAACCAAACAAACCATAGGTCAGAAGGGTTGGCTCCTATGATATAGGAGAAGCAGCACATTGATTCCATAAAACAATCACAGGGAAACTTTCTCCTCCTCCAACTTCCATTTCTATACAATAGCCACAATTTAAGCACTCAAGTTGTTTACCGCCTGACCATCCTCCAACAAAATATTAGACCGACGACAACTATTGCACACTAATCGCCTACACTATATTCCAGGTACTATTTAATACTCAAAAACTATTGCAAAAAAAAATCAAGAAAAGAAATTAAATTCGGCTCTAATTAAATCTTTATAGTTCAAAAACTAATTTGGCATTTAACTATTGAAACACCGTCTTTTTTTCTCTCCAATTTCTCACTCATCAACCAAACAGAACGAATTTCACTCAGAAAAATTTATTTCCTTATTTATTTATCGGGTAAAGGATTCCAAAGAAAAAAAAAAAGAAGCTAAAACGAGGCAAAAGGACCGCCGTCTCCGGCAAGAGCTGCTGGAATCACACAAAATCACAAGCTTCAGCTACTTAGGTAACCACAGCCTAGATCCACCCTTGAGAGAAAACTAGTCCAAAGGACCACCAGATCCACTAATCAAGGACAAGAAATACCAATATAAATAGGTCCCCGACCCTTAGTTTAGAGAAATGGGCGTCCCAACAAGTTTAGGGTATCTAACTAGTTGAAGTTTTGAAGAGAAACTATCGAATTAAAATAAAGAAAAATAAAAAGGAGAGAGAGTGAATAAAAACAGTACCTCATTATCGCGAGTGAGAAATTAGTGCAGTGGCAGAGAGAAAGGAGAATGGAGTAAACGGAGAGACCTTCTTCTTCTTTGCGGGGGATTTTAAGAAATCAGATTCAGATATTTCTGATTTTCCTGTGACGTTATGTATGTATCTTACTCTTTATAGAGCAGTCGAAGGATGCGTAAAACCCTAACTCGTCTAGATGCTTCTTTTTTTTGTTTCAGGGACATCCCGAGGGTATTTTTGGAATCGGCCTAATTTGTCGTCAGTCCGGGTCGAGCCTCCAGATTATTCTATGAGGACGTCTTTGGCACGTTTGAAATTGTTATAGCTTCTCTGTTTTTAAAATGAATAAAATTTAAATTAATATTTTTTTTAATTTTACTGTTTTAATATACAAAATTAAAAAAATTGTAATTCCTTGTACTTGTAGTGTAGGATATTTTTTCTTCCCTTTCCTTTTTCTTCTTAGATGTTTAAGATATATATACACACTAGAATTTAAATCATTACATTTTTTACAAAAAAAAAACTATTTTAATTGTTACAGAATCAAATAAAAACAATTCAAAAAATGCTCCAATGCGATAATGAATAGTTCGCAAGCATACAAAAAAATGAATCGTTTGCTTTCGTAAAAGAGTTTTTTCTTAACATAATTTATTCATAGGAACAAACTATATTTGAGAATGATAATTGTTATTTTTTAATTAGAAATATATTAAAATAATATTTAATTTTTTAATTTTTAAAAATTTATTTTTTACATTAAAATAATATAAAAAACACTAAAACAATTAATTATAAAAACAAATTCAAATTTTAATAAAAAGTTTGAACATATTTGCCAAAAACTTTTTAAATCCACAGCTGTAAAATGTAAGCAAACAATTAAAAAGGAAAAAAGTATGAACGTAGAAGTTGCATTCATGGCTCTCGGCTATGGGCAGTCTTGTTTCAAAAGACAGTCAAATTCCTCCTTTCAGTTGTTGTGGATGATGGAATGGCCAGCTCGCTAGACTCCCTTCTGTCAAAGTGCACAACTCTCTCTCTCCCCCACACAAAACAACTCCATGCACACCTCTTCACCACAGGTCAATTCCAACTTCCCATCTCCCCTTCCCGCTCCAAACTTCTCGAACTCTACGCTCTCTCTCTCGGCAACCTCTCCTTTGCTATTTTAACCTTTTCCCAAATCCGCACTCCTTCCACCAACGACTGGAACGCCATCATCCGTGGCTTCATTCAAAGCCCAAACCCAACGAATGCTTTCGCATGGTACAAATCTATGATCTCTAAATCCCGCAAAGTAGACGCCTTAACTTGCTCTTTTGTTTTAAAAGCATGCGCTCGTGTTTTAGCTCGTTTAGAGTCGATTCAAATTCATACCCATATTGTGCGCAAAGGTTTTATAGCTGATGCTTTGTTGGGTACAACTCTGTTGGATGTTTATGCGAAAGTGGGTGATATCGATAGTGCAGAGAAGGTGTTTGATGAAATGGTTAAGCGAGATATTGCATCATGGAATGCATTGATTTCTGGGTTTGCTCAAGGGAGTAAGCCTACTGAGGCTTTGAGTTTGTTCAAGAGAATGGAGATTGATGGCTTTAAACCTAATGAAATCTCAGTTCTTGGCGCTCTCTCTGCGTGTGCACAATTGGGTGATTTTAAAGAAGGTGAGAAAATTCATGGATATATTAAAGTTGAACGGTTCGATATGAATGCACAGGTTTGTAATGCGGTTATTGACATGTATGCTAAATGTGGGTTTGTTGACAAAGCTTATTTGGTTTTCGAGAGTATGAGTTGCAGGAAGGATATTGTTACATGGAATACAATGATCATGGCATTTGCAATGCATGGTGAAGGGTGTAAAGCTCTTGAGCTTTTTGAGAAAATGGACCAATCCGGGGTGAGCCCAGATGATGTGTCGTATCTTGCGGTACTATGCGCTTGTAACCATGGCGGATTAGTTGAAGAAGGGTTTAGGCTGTTTAATTCAATGGAGAATTGTGGAGTGAAACCTAATGTCAAACACTATGGGAGCGTAGTTGATTTGTTAGGCCGAGCTGGGCGGCTTCATGAGGCCTATGATATTGTCAATTCTATGCCGATGGTGCCCGATATAGTGCTCTGGCAAACTTTGCTCGGTGCTTCCAGGACTCATAGGAATGTAGAAATAGCCGAAACCGTTTCTCGGAAGCTTGTGGAGATGGGATCTAATCATTGTGGTGATTTTGTTTTGTTATCTAATGTTTATGCAGCACGTGAGAGGTGGGCTGATGTGGGGAGGGTGAGGGAGGCAATGAAGAACAGGGATGTGAAGAAGGTGCCTGGACTCAGCTACATTGAAGGTAATGGTGTAATACACAAGTTCTACAATGCTGATAAGAGTCATGAAAGTTGGAGGGAGATTTATGCAAAGTTGGATGAGATTAGGTTCAGGGTCAAGGAATATGGGTATGTGGCTGAAACAAGCTTTGTGCTGCATGATATAGGGGAGGAGGACAAGGAAAATGTTTTGGGTCATCATAGTGAGAAGTTAGCTGTGGCTTTTGGTTTGATTAGTACAAGTGAGGGAACACCAATACAGGTGATTAAGAACCTTAGGATATGCGGGGATTGTCATTTTGTGATCAAGCTCATATCAAAGATATATGATCGAGAAATCATTGTGAGGGATAGAGTGCGGTTTCACAGATTTAAAGGAGGTTTCTGTTCTTGCAGAGATTATTGGTAGCATTAGACATTAGTTAATTTCAATTTCTGTACAATCATTGCTCAAAAACAATAATAGAAAGCAAAAAATCACAGCCCATCTGAGTTTCCTTTTTTTTTTTTTAGCTCTGGTTCTCTGTTCCAGCATGCTCATTGCATTGATTAGACCTTCTACTAATCCGCATAATTGCTGTTAGCACACCATCGGACCATTATGATGCTGCAAGGATTATGAAACACAACTGTTAGAATTATTAATTGATCGACGAAGGAAAATCTTTAGCTTTTGAATTGCTTTCAACCAAAAAAAAAGCAATTTATGGTGAAATCCTCTTTTCTTTGGTGAAAAAACAGCGTTTTAGAAAGCAAGTCAACTGGTCACCCCACACAACTTCTATCAATATTATTACTTTTCACTCAAGTACATCAACCACAACAAATTGGAACAGTAAATGGCACACAATAAAAAAGGATATGTAACATACTGATATAACTCAAAATAAAGAAAATAGTCAAAATACAGTTCTTTTGGGTAGCTTGGTACAAAGCACCATTACCAGCTGGATAAATATACTGTCACAGAAAAGGCACACGCAATGGACATGCTTCTAGCTTACAACGTCAAATAAAAATTCTATTCATTTTCCCAGGAATGGCACAACCCAAGCCAGAGAATATTCCTTCGTAAAGTGAAAGCTTGAAATAATACAGGCCAAGTGTCAAATTGTAACTAGCCCTTAACCAGTCTTGCCTCCAAACCGCCTTCATGTTGCTTCACAATAGTGTAAGGCATATGAGTCCGTAGAAGTTTATCCCATATGGAGAAGAATGGCTGATAATAATTGTACTTTGTGCCTGGGAGTTGGTGGATGTCATGATAAGCGGTGTTGTTCTGGAAAAAGATATGGAATATATTGCCAGGCAGCCAGAGCCCACAATGATCATCAGCTGTTTTAACTACAGCAGAGCAGAAGAAAAGGACTGATGTCCGTGCAGTCATTCCTGGGACGAGGAACGAATGGCACCACCCAGTGTGTCGAGCAAGAGACCCTCGAGAGGATGATTATAAAGGGCCCCAATGGCATAAGGTACGACTAGCCTGTGATGCTGGGAGTGGACATGGCGGTATAAGAATTTGTTCTGATGCATGTAGCGGTGCGCAAAGTACTGCCATTTGTCCATGAAAAACGTTCCAATTATAATTTGCATGATTTGGATAGAAATAGAGGGCTGGATTCTGATTCATTCGCTGTTGAAGTCAGCTGCAGCAACAATACGTGTCAGAATAGAATATGTTCTCCGAGGATCGAGAAAACAAGTGTTTAAGGACATGAAAATCACTTCCTGCTTACTCGGGAGAATAAAATAGAAAGCAGAACACGTTTGTGGAAATAATAAAGGTCCGTTCAGCTTCAATCAATTATGAACACTTAAAGTCTTGCATGTTGAATCGACATCTAGAAACCAAAAGGATTTTCATCTTTTTCCCTGCCTATTGGCTTAACATCCATTCACACACAAAAGAACGTTAACACCACTATTCTTCTTCCAAGCATCCTAATGCTTTGGAAGCCACAATTCTCAAGAAAGAGAAAGAATTCCCACGCACACAGAACAAAATTAATATGTGATCTGCTGCTCAAGTCTCGCGTTGCACATAAAAGATTAATAGGCAAGAAAATGAGTTGTTGTTTATTAAAAGAACTGGCAGAAGGAAATAGTCACCAGAACTTACTAGAAAGAAAGAAAATATGTGTGATAGACAACGCATTCTCTTCAACGTGTCACAGACAGTGTATGCTTCTTGACAAGTCGTATGAAATACATGATTTAACCGAGCAGTAAAGGCTTTGAGGCCATAGCCCCAGTAGCCAAAGAAATTTTCAGAAGCATCCCCATGAACTATGGCTTCCTTCCCTATTTAAGACCTCCCCACTTTCGGCTGCTCACGGAAAACAGCACACTCATAGGAAATACTACAGACATCCCTTCTAATTCACATCATTCTTGTTATCATACCAACCTACCATTAAAGAGTTGCAAAGGTCATCGACGACAACTGTTAGGATTTTTAATTGATAGGCATGGTGGCAAACTGATAAGAGACAAACAGAACACTTTTTCACACCTGAATGAACCGCAGCTGCAAGGTGGTATTGCCCAGCTCCATGAGCAGCATCCCATTAGCTCGGATTTTTGGATTTCTACGTGCTCTCCTCAAAATAGGACGTGTAACCTGCTTAATGTAGTTTTGCCACAAATGCATTTCTATTGATAGTATCCGGCTAGGATGATGCGACAGTCTTTCCTTGGCTAAAAATACAATTTTAGAAATCACATCAACCAATTATCAAACACCCGAGTTTACTATTTTCACTACTTTCAAACTCTAAACCCAACAGGGCACAATGACAGACCATAGTGTAGCACCCAGCAGAGTAGAAGCATGGAATTTTGTCTCGATAAGTAGACATGACTGAGAAAGTTTTAACAAGATGACGACGCTGACAGATTAGAAGCATGGGAGTATAATTGAAATTAGTGTGGGCAACTTCCTGCATCCTCAAGGATAAAAAATTACAAGTACATCAATCTCAACATATTGGAACATGTAAAATGGAAAACAATAAAAGACAGATATGCTACATACAGGGATAACCCAGAATATCAAAAATACAAATATACCATCACAGGACTAGGAAAAGAAGGAACACCCAATGGACTTGCTTCTATCTTACAAGGTCAAACAAACAATTCTAATTCATGTTTTCCTCGAAGGGCAAAACCCAGCCAAAAAATATTCCTTTGTTAAGTGAAAGCTTGAAATAATACAGGGGAAGTGTCAAACTGTAACTAGTCCTTAACCAGTCTTGCCTCCAAACCGCCTTCAGGTCGGTTTACAAGATTGTATGGCATGTAAGTCCCTAGAAGTTTATCCCATATGGAGAAGAATGGCTGGGAATAATTGTACTTTGTGCCTGGGAGTTGATGGTGGATGTCATGATAAGCAGTGTTGTTCTGGAAAAAGATATGGAAGATATTGCCAGGCAACCAGAGTCCACAATGATCATCAACTGTTTTAACTACAGCAAAGCAGAAGAAAATGACTGATGTCCGTGCAGTCATTCCTGAGACGAGGAATGCAATGGCACCACCCACTGTGTCAAGCAAGAGACCCTCGAGAGGGTGATTATAAAGGGCCCCAATTGCATAAGTTACAACTAGCCTGTGATGCTGGGAGTGGATATGGCGGTATAAGAATTTGTTCTGATGCATGTAACGGTGCGCAAAGTACTGCCATGTGTCCATGACAATCATTCCAATAATGATTTGCACGATTTGGATAGGGATAGAGGGCTGGATCGTGGTTCCAGATTCATCAGCTGATGAAGTCAACTGCAGCAACAACACAGGCAAACGAAAGTTAATTATCAGTTGGTAAAAAGTAAAAACACATAGGTCTACGTCCTAGAGCTTACAAATCAGATGATACCACCAAGCAATTGAATAATTACCATCTAAGTCCTAGAGTCACTGATCTCTCAATCCCTCTGCGTTCTCCTCCCAAAGTGGGGATCTGGGAGGTAGGGTTGGGAGATAATCCTACCATTCAGTACTTAGGATTGAAGAGCCTACTCTCAAGACTTGAACCTGCAACCTTGTGGTTGCAGGTCCAAGACGCTTTATCTTTGCACGAAACAAATGCCAGGATAAATAAATAATAATGTCTGTAACAGCAACTATATTAAGAAACATCAAAGACCGATACCAATGCAAGAAATTCCAATTTTTAGTGTCCACAATACTCATTTGTATTCCACAGCAGCATTGAATCTTAAGGTGAGTGGAGGAATCTATCATGATTGGAAAAACAAAACAGAATTTCTAAGTTTTCACAAAAGGGCATCCAAACAGAAATGTGGTAGTAGAAAAAGCCAAAACAAGATTTGAAAGTTTTATCCATAAATTTCTTCCCAGTCCCTTTACTTAAACAACATACAGTATCGCAACAGACTCAAAATGATACAAGACAACTAAAAGGAACTTCTGGTTCATAATATTTCGCACCATGCAGTTAAGATGCATGCCCACATGGACCTACCTGAACTAGGTGTTAAGGAGGATGGAAGGTGGGACAAGAGAAGCCAGGAAACAGAATATCATAATAGTAGCAGAACAAACATGTATCAGAACAGAATATGTTCTTGAAAGAGACAAGAAAACAAGTGCTTGATATCGTCAACAATGTCACAAAGAATAAAAGGTTTCAGAGCTGGACTAAGAACTTTAAGGACATGAAAGTCAGTTCCTGCTTACCCTGCTAACATAGAATACCAGTGATTTCCCATACTACTGTTAAAATGAAAGACGAGAAAGAAGAAAAACAGAACACGTTGGCTGAAAGAATAAAGGCCAGTTCAGCTTCAATAGTATAAGAACTTAAAATCTTATGTAAAACCAACATATATAAGCCAAAAGGACTGTTCATCTTTTTCTCTGCCTTTTGACTTAACACCTCATTCACATAGACAAAAACAATGTTAACACTGCCACTCTTCTTTATTGCAAACCATCAGAATCATGCCCTGAAAGCCACTACTATCACAGCACAAGTGGTAAAAATTCTCAAGGAAGAAAGAATTCCCAAGCACTCAATGTAGAAGTAGCATGAGATCTTCTGTGTAAGGCTCAAATTGCACATGACACATCACAAGAATTTTACTCGTTGTTTATCTAGAGAACTGCACAGATGTAATAAAAAATTCACTCATCAGAACTTGTAAAAGCTGAACATATCATGAACTCATACTCCCTCCATATCGCAGTAAGTTAACAAACCCTCTGCCCACCAAAAAAATGTGAAGGATAAAGAAAATTGATAAAAAGAAGGCTGAAGTTTCCTAATCCAGAAGACCCACTTCATTTGTGTTCCCCCAACATATCTAATAGCTGATGATGATTCCCCGGTCTTATTTATGTTCAAATCTAAAGTAAATACATTATTAGGAGCATTCTCCAGCTATGAGAATCAACAAGCACACCAGATCCACAGCCTCCATATGAGATGATGAATATCTAGCAGTGACTGCACAAGACAAGGCCATGAAGAAGCATTTTCCTGCATAGAGCTGCCTTGTAAAAACCAGAAACCACTAAGAGCTCAGCTAATAAGGAACAAGCTAGTCTAGGCCTCTATCACTATGACATTACCATTCCACATAAGACAAACACTCTATCACTATGACATTACCATTCCACATAAGACAAACACTAACTCCAGGAAATCTATCCCCAAGAAGCAAACTGAAACAAAGAACTAATAATATATAGGAAGAAACCTATATTGAGAAACATCCAATCGTTCACACCAAAAAGGATCACAATCACACAACAAAGAAACATAAAAGGCAATCAGGAACAACTTGAACAGGTTCAGTAACTAACCAAAAAGAGCGCATGAGCAACAACAGCCTGGACTAGTTGTTGAAGCAACACACCCTTAATCACCTTCGACAGCGGAACCAAATTCTTCTCTTCCTCCTCTTTTCTAGTGTGCAATCTATATTCATCCAACGGTGGCAATAGCTGGTAAAACCCCGCGTACAACCAATAAATTACAATAGGGGCAAAAATCCCCATTACTTCATCACTCACATAACCTTCCCAAAACACCATGGTTAATCCAATTTACAAAGGCAACAACAACAAGGATCAATTCTTCAATTCTAAACCCAAAATGCAACTCAAAATCTGCAGATTCGAAGCTGCATTTAAGAGTTATCGATCTAAAATCTCAATCTTCACTCTACATAACCTGAGGATCACAAAGAAAAAGAATCAGATATTTAAACGAAAATACATACATAAAAATAAATCCCTAAAATAACTCTTAAAAAAAAACTTGATTTCCATGATTCCCGCTCCTCGTATTCAATAGATACACAAAATATGAAAGATTAAATCCCCACACTTTAATAACATAGTTTCCAAGAAAAAAATGAAGAGAAAAAAAAATTCAAAATTCAAGCTACCATGGCTCAAATTAGCCTCACCTTTGCTTTTCATTTGTTACTATATAAAAAAAAAAATCATAGCAACTGCCACTAATTAGCCAGAAAAAGTTTAAATTAAACCACCTGCCTCAGCTCACCTTTTTACAACATGAAGAGAGAGAGAGATTGATAGGAATTAAGTTTGAAGAAATTGCTTACTTACAGAGAGAGAGAGATCGTGGAACGATGAAGGCGTCATGAACGTTGTTGTTGTTGCGTTAAAATAGTGAGAAACAGAGGGAAGAGTGATAAGCGAATGTCAAAATTTTATTATTTTAGATCTAAGCCAAACCAAACCAAAGCGCCTGTTGTTTTATTTTATTTTTTGATCATCGTTATTGACTTTATTGGTGACAGGTGTGGCATTCTATGCTTTCTGATTTTTTAAGCTCTGATGACAGGATTTTTTTTTCTGTCTTTTTTTTTTTTTAATTATTGCAAGCTGTGTAGCTTTGGGGTCTTTTGTAATAATAATAATATGAAAAAATTACTCTGATTTAATTTTTGTTTTACCCTACCACTAATTTTTTAAATATTATATTTTTCATTCTGGATTAAAGCAAGTTTTAAAAATCAATAAAATAATTATAATATCCACACACACACACATATATATGTATATATATATATATGAAAATATGAAAATTAATAATCACCACACCACTCATTTTTTCTTATAAACCCCAGCTGTTACAATCTCATCTTCCTCCTCTATCTTTAATGACCAAACCATCGTAAAAAACTGACCCTACACTCACCAATCACCATTGTCGCCTTCATCCTTGAACAGAAACCAGGTCTGCACTGCCCTCTCTCTCTTCACGTCCATTCTGCCCTCTCTCTCCGCCACTCCACTGACTTATCTTTGCCGTTTCTCGACCTAAAAACCCAGCTGTTAGATGTTACTTATGATGTATATGTCCGTGGTCTCTGTAGATTCAATTGAGGATGCTCGGAACAGGATTCAGGATTTGAGAAGAAGCAACCAGCCTCTCAACATTTATTGTTACGATGCTTTCATTCAGGGGTCGTGCCAAGAAGATAGACCAGATGAGGCTTTCTTATAAAACTGGTGATTTTTTGTATTTTTAAACTTCATGTCTTTTTAGTAATATTCAAAAAATTAATTGCAAAGTGAAAAAAATAATCTAAATACAATAGTCAGAATAATTTTCACTAATAATAATGTCTGCATAGAAAAGTCAGCAAACAAATAATAATTTCATAAAATGTTAATGACGGTGTTTTCTATTTTTGGTGTTAGATTAAAACTACAAATCTAAATTTGGAAAGCAGCACGATAGAAAA
>Ga0325403_1004634_pt1 | contig 12813 bp, 9 predicted proteins | sample PopdelMetagenome_19_FD_205665 | JGI IMG/M metagenome (GOLD analysis project Ga0325403, IMG submission 205665) | Populus deltoides microbial communities from Bellville, Georgia, United States - Xylem-PdKOR-R4 | ecosystem: Host-associated > Plants > Phyllosphere > Stem > Wood/Secondary xylem...
CGAGGCCAATGGAGTTCTCCTGACAGCTTATGCTCCTTTGAGGAAGCAACAGAGTTATGGAGAATGAAGCCCTACTGAAAGGGATTGCAACTGCTAAGGAAATTGCGTGGTTCAGGCACTCTCTTTTCTTAATATTTACTAGTTATTCTACCTGTAAAATTGGATGAATATATACAAAATACAAGAACAAGACTGAATTGATTGGGTTTAAAAACAACTGTGCCTTGGGCGGGCCTATGAGGAAGGGGTGTGTGTGTGTGATGGTGAAAAGTTTCAACAAAGGAAGGATATGAAGAATAACCTTGGAGAGATTCAACTGGACATTTAGCAAGGAAGAATCTTTATTTCGGTGATGATTGTCAATTGGGTCTTGTTTGGAAGCTCAAGTAGAAGAGAATCAAAGCAAGCTAACTAGAACCGCCATCTAAGTCATCAAAAATCTTTTTTTTTTACCAAGTCAAATACTCTGAATCCTGAATTTTACAAAGCCCTATTTTACAACTATGTGCAAAAATACAAACTGGTATGAATTGAAGTCTCCTTGTAACCCCCCCGCCTCCACTTAAACAAGCATCCAGGTAGTGTAAAAGTGGAATATGCAGTTGAGATTTCAATCGCAGGGCCATTCATCTGGCAGAAAACTAGAAAGATCAAGAACTGATAACACCAGACGCTCATGATCATCCAAGCTTTCTTGATTTACTTCTACTGACGATTTTCAGTTGGAGATGTTACAACTTGAGTAATTACATGTATTCAGTGTTACGGCATCCCTTTGGACCACCATATATCGCACCAAAAAACAAGAAAAAAAACTGAAAGACGAGGTACTTTCATAGTTCATCAAATTCTGTTGAGGTATATTTACAGTTCCTGGAAAATGGTACAAAACTACTGTAACATTTGAATTGAGGACACCACAATTGTAGCTTCCAGTGCGTGCTTCATCTAAAATCACAAGCAGCGAGGGAGCCTTCACTATTACAAATCTTATGGATACAACTGGAACTACACATCATATACAGGCAACCGCTCTTCAATGGGGACGCGGCAGATTGGACATTTTTTACACTTCTCGCAGCAAGTGCTGAAGGCAAATTGAAGAAGATAATAACAAAAGGAATCAACACATTTAAACAGACAATTTCTACTTAATGTGAACACGGGAAAGTTACGGGGAAAGCAGATTTTATTTTTTATTTTTAACAAGCAATGCTTCTTTTACTTGTACATGACATGAACAATCATTATGAAGGCAATGGGGTTAAGCGACAAGCTAGCTTTGTTCCTTGCGGCTAAGTTCCATCATCAATGAAAAGCTTCTCTCACCAATAATCTTAATTCTTTTTTATTTTTCATTCAAAGGTGTGTACTGTTCACAGCATCAACAAATAACAATAAAAGAAAAGTGGATCCACATACCTGCAAAGGGCATGATGCCTGCATGGAAGCAGGACCACATTAATTTGTCCTTCGAAACATATTCTACATAGGATTTTGTCCTGATAGATACATCGAATCAGCACAGTGAGAACCAAAATAAACATTGAAAACATGACTGGTATCACAAAGATTAAAAAGAACATAAAAGACAACAAGGTTGTTCCCAGAAACTATTACATTTTGAAGCCTTTCATACTCCTCCTGGCTAAATTTTGTAATTTCTGTCTGCTCAATGAGCAAAGCATGTAATCTCCGAATCTGATATGAAAGAATTGAAGAGTTAAAGTTGTATTTTTTTATTAAGAAAAGGCATAGTTCAGCAAAATAACTGTCTGGATTGATACAAATAAATCTAAAACTTGAGCCTTACTGAAAGGGCAAAACAATTGTTTGTACCTCATCAACAAGTTCAGTTTTGGGCTTCTTCTTCACAATTTCTGCTGAAAAAGTGTTGTAGCTGAGTAATAAGAGCAGAAGGAAATATTAGAAAAGATATAACTTAGCATAACTTCTGTGATCTAAAAAGAAATTATGCACAGTATGTACACTGCTCTAAATTATTCATCAACTGGAAGCACAAATTATGTTAAGGAACTTTATGGCAAGGCAGCTTCTCTAGCGAGCAAAGGCACTGCCTTCATTTCGGATGCCAGTCAAGAGTGGCCAACACTTAGTTAGGTGTGACCTGAATAGTGGTCACTCACGGCTGACATTGGGTCGAGTCCATGCCAATTTTCCATAGACAGCGCTTGAGACTGAGTTTCAGTTGACAACTGGTTGAATTTGATTGAATAGGAAGAGTGCCTTCGAAACTTTTGCAAAGGGCATTGTAGAATTTGCCAGCATGGCCAATGCACTCATGGTTTCAAGTCAGAGGTGCAGATGCAGTTGCACAGGTGTTACATAATGGTCACAAACAACGCATGGTTGCAGGGCTTGGGAAGTTGGGGAGTGACAATACCTGTGGTGATGGTTGGGTCTGGAAGGGATGGCCCTCCCAGAGCCACCCGACCCAAGATGAGTATTATTCACCACCAAGCGCACCCACACTTTGCTCATTTCATTGCAGCCATGAATTGTTAACATATTTTAGCAAATTGTCTTTTAATGTACACATTTTAATTGGTTTCACTAGAAATGACAGTTGAAATACTCTAAATGAATAGATGCCTTATTAGAATCAATATTTTTATGTGTCTTATCTCATCAAGTGATGTGCATTTCAGCAATCTAGCATAATCGTGCATAGAAGAAGAGATTGTAGCAATATTTTGTTAAAAAAAAAAAAAATTTTAACATTTTCAAGTGTGATGGTGTGATTCCAGAATCATGGCCCCATTAAACCATATGATGGAATGGAACCTTCCAATTCTGTGGCGCAACAGATGAAAGCATTCTTATTGTCATAGCACAATACAGAACACTGCCACCAAAATTTGATTGGTAGGACCAACATATCCCTTGACCAACCAATGGAAATTTTGAAGCCTTGAAAGCCAGAAGAGTGGAAGATCCGTATGATTAGGGGTTAAAGCAACTATCTCCAGACAGTGAAGCAATTAAAGTATATAACTGCCCAGCTCAGCAAAACCCTAAAGTTAAAACGCTATCAGTTTCTTTGACATTTAACTCGTCCGCAACAAGAAAATGTATGCATTAAATGTTTCTGTAATCCTCATGGCTGTGCTGTTCATAATAACACAATTGCAAATGAAATTTCTCCCCATTCTTTTTGCATATTTCAGCACCATATATTCCAGTATCTCGAGATGTGTGTGCATGTCCAACTATGTTTGAGTGATACAAAGTGTATCTGTGTATATGATGCAACTCTGAATATGTTAAATGGAGTTTTAATAAATTTATCTCGAGACATAGAGGTAAAAGGAAGGTGAAGGCAATACTGGAAATACATATCCTTGGAACCTTCAGAGAATATTATGCCTCTGGACAGAGGAAATGAAACTAAAAAATCCAACAGAAAGGCATCGAATTTTTTAGCATAGAAAACATACCCTGAACCTCCAGCACAATAAAGTCTAGCCCGCTCTTCACTACTACCCTCATCAATTGACCACCACCCCAGTAACCTGTCAACAGGACCCAACCATAAGAAATAATTACCGCTTCATAGTCCTAGCATTTCATTGCAGGTGGTTACTGGTTTAGCAGGGTCGTTCAAATTTTATATTTACCAAGAAAAACCTTTACCTGGATCCACGGTACAAAAATTCAAAATAATCACAAGCTTTTGAAGTGACAGCAAAGTATCTACCAGAACCAGCTCCAATACTTAGTAAAAGGACAATCTTCTCCACCAATCTATATGCAGCAAACAAAACCCCAGCTCCTTGAATCAACAAAAGCGGAGCAAAAAGAATCAGAAATGGAATATGTTCAGCACCAGGTGGAGTTCCCTGAAATTGATGGGAATAAAAAGGAAAGGTAAATTTTACTATGAACCTAACTTGGGAAAATTTGAAAACAATCATCGCAAGGAATTGCCAACACCTATGATACCTCCAAGCGCATGAAAAGCATGATCTGGAAACCAATGAAAGGAATTTTCATAAAGTGTCCACCGATCTCCTGAGGGTTGCATATTCCACTGCTCTGGTGGTCATCTTCATCTGATACCATCAAGCCTCTATTCCAGTCAACATATCTACTTGTTGATGATGAACTGGGTCCTCCATTACAGGAATGCCTATGAATTACTGGATTATACCACTTTGTGCAAACTAGAAAGGCAAAGCACTCTGCAATTCTGTCAGGGGAGTAATTTGATTATTTCAGCATGCACTGACATGAAAAATCAAAACCAACTTAAGTTTCTGTTAACAGAAAGGGATGATACCCATAATTTATAAACAAGTCCCACCAACCAAGAACTACCAAATCACCTGCAAGTAGCACCCGTAATTAGAGAAAAATAAAAGACAACACAGCATGATAGTTGTTAAATGCTACTGACCAAGGATATATTTGCCATATGGTGAATAGGCACCTAAATACACGCTGCCTTTTCTCTCTCTAAGAAAATTGATTCTTGAAATGGTTGAAATGGAGGAAATGGGAACAAAACAGTGAGACCAATTCCAAGTCCATAATTAAAAATGTCCTGGGTTTCACACCCACATCCAGGCCATGTCGTGTAGTGTTAGAAAAGGGTGTCTTGAGCTAATAGTGAATAGTCTAAAAAACACAGTTTGGAAAGATTACAGAAAACTAGTTTGAAAGGTGTTGATTTTTCCTGTCACTCAGCACAGAAAATAATTTTTTGATGGACAATAAACAACTCACCACATAACTTGAGAAGAGTGAATATGGTTGCAGCAATGAAGAAGACCATAGATATTGCAACCCAGAAGTGCTAGAAGCCAAAAGATAACAAATATGTCATCAGACATTCAGAGGGAAAATCAGAAACTGAAAATTCCCGAACACAAGCACAATAAATATTCAAAAGCAAAAAAACTTCATCATATCTACCACAATATTTGACTAGGGAACCATTCAATAACATCTACTTTATTTGAGCATTTGAGGAAACAAAAGATATTAGGTACTTTGGCCCCTTGTCTGTTTAAATCAAATTAAGATTCTGCTTGTTGCACCTTTAATAACTAGAACCTGAACAAGAATGTCATTTATTGCACCTTTACAGTCATCATTTTCTTAAAACAGCAAACTGTATACGCCCTAACTGGATAAGCAGCTGCCCAGCAATGGCTAATCAATCACCATTATATGCTACATAGATCCTAAAATTATTTGTAAATTCAAAAAGAACTCTAAACTTACAGGAAGAGTCTCCCATATTGCTTCATCGCTCATGCTTTCTTCATCTCCAGGCATTAAAGCTCTACACATCCTAGAATAGAAAATTATAGAAAAAGAAATACATCAAAAAATTGCTTGCCAAGGAATACTTGTGTGTGTGCATGGACACACTAAAACTACAACTTGAAGCAACGTTATAATTTGATCCTAGAACCAACCCCTCCCATGTACCACAAAAGCTAGAATGTCTAAAACCTACCCATCATGCTCCAATTAAACATGGATTTGCAATCTGATTTTTCATGAAATAGTATTTTGGATAACCAAAAACCAGCAACATCAAAGTCCTTTTACTGGTTTTGAAGCAGGGGCGGAGTTGGGATTGAAAGATGTGGGGGGGCAAAGAAAAAGTTTCCAAGAAATGCGGGGGGTAAAATCTAAAAAGAAGAGGATAAATTTAAGCTAATAAAATTAAAAAGCATTAAAATGAATATTTTGAAAATTTTAAAGGGGGCAGTTGCCCCCTTGTCCTCTATGTAACTCTGCCCCTGTTTTGAAGCATTCATAACTAACTGGATCAAGGAAGAATTTTTGGCCCAAAAGTTCAGAGCACAAAATTTATAGTTCTAACCCAAAAGGGAAAGAAAAAAAATAGAAGAAGAGGGTGAGATAGTTGCTTGTCATTGCTTAATTTCCTTTAGCATGTTCATATAAATGTCTTGAAACTTGATTTCTACACGAACATGAAGTGAAAACAAGTCTTCTCATCAAAGCTTAACAGCGAAGCCAGCTAGTAGCACTGCACATACGCATTCTTTTATACACATTAGCGTGCATTCACCTTCTCCTACCGTAGGGAATCCATAGTAAGATCAAGCAACAGACTGTCCTGCTGCATCCAATCACACAAATAAATACATGTGTACACCAAATGAGACAAAGCCCAAAAACCAAACACCAACTACCTGCCCTGTGAATGCTAGCTTACCCCCTCTAAGTGCATGCCACCTATGACTATTGCCATCATCCCATATTCAGGCAAGGTGGCATATTCCTAAGCCAGTATTGCAAACTAAATGTGACAATGAACCACATCTCAAAATATTCTGCATGTGAAAGGCAAGCAGAAAGGGAAGCAATGGAAGATGTGCGTTTGGGATATTCCTAGGTTGCTGAAGGAAAGACTTCTTAAAAATCATTTACTCTGCATTTGAACTAGCAATTAATCACAGAATTTGTACTTTCAATGATTTGTGCCATAGATATGTCCATAATAGACCTTGCAAGACTGGTGGAGCCAAAATTACAGAATACTAACATTTTTATGCATTAGCAGAATGATCCAAATAAGTACTCAGGTAAAAAAAACAGAGAAAGTAGAGACTGAAAGATAGATTACCTGATGTTATCAATCAAAATTGCTGTTTCAAATGCTAACAATGGAAGAAAGACAATCTTCAAATTTACAACTGCAATACATTCAGAACACAAATCAAAATAATTAACCAGGTCCGGGCACTTTGAAGAAGTATTCTAACCCATGAACGCTGATAAACCTAAACCGAGGTTCATCAGATGCATAATGCAAATAAAAGATTGATGCAACAACATATCTGAATAAATGCTGGAAATCTAATAGTGTCAAAGATGATTATGTGATTAAGAATGCTTCCTTTTTACCATAAATGCTCTCGAGATGTATACAGAGTAGAATTTCAAAAGCAACAAGCAATGGCGTCGCCATGACAGCATGACATGGTGCCCACTGTCCATGAGAAAGAAGATTTTAGCACTTTTAACTACTGGTTGGTAAATCATTTTCGAATTCCCCTGGGGAATCCTGTAACAAATTGTCACACAATAAATATAGCTCAAGTAAGTTAAAAATATCCCATACATGGCGATCATGGGGCATTGACGGAGCAGGTAAGGAAAACCGACCACGTGCAACAACTGCATGAAATAGCCACAGAGGTGCAAATACAATCCTGCACAATATAATAAAATCCCAAGACTACTGAATAGCTTATAAGGAAAAGAAAATAAATCATTACAAGGTCAGATGCAGGGTATAACTACTAAATCCATGCACTTGAACATGGATGTCATCCAAATTCCATCTGGTTACAACTGAAAATATTTTATGGGAGGTATTACATTTTCTTGTCCTCGGTGCTGTTACAATACATGCTTGAGCGTATAAATTAGTTAAAGAAAAAAATAGAGACGAAAACACAAGAACGTACTTGCATTTAAAGAATCAAAATATATAGATCTCAAGAAGTTGTAAATAATAGAATACTTGGCAATATAACTTAAGAATGAAATTGAACATTGCAGCTCACACTTTTTAAGCACATGTAGGACCATCTTATAGGTAGTGTTTGGTATTTGTTCCTAGATAAAAACCAACAACAAAAAAGAAAAGAAAAGAAAGGAAAGGAAAAGGAATATAGGACTAAGGCGGAGTTGTGTTTGGTAATCATGTACAAGATAGAGTAAGCGCCTTTGTATCATATTTGGTTGATGGTGTACAAGACAATATAAAATGCAAAAAAAAAAAAAAAAAACATTTTACCCTTATATTATTTTTTCTTTATATAATACATTTGAAACACTAGATATTTATTTACATTTCATTATCATGCATCATTTACCTATTTAATAATTTATTAATAGTAATATTCTTTTCATTTCACATCATGCTAAAAATAAATTATTAATTTTATAATTTTTTATTTAAATTTTGAAAAAAATATTAAATCAATAAATTATTTATTTATTAATTATTTTTACTTTTAATGTAGTATAAAAAAAATCATTTATCTGGTAAATGTCTAATAAATTGTAATTTACTTTGGTTAATGTTAATTTATTTTTTTATTGGTATGTGTTAGGAATTATTTATAATCTATTTTAGATAGTTAATTTTATTCAATTTTCATTTGATTGAATGATAAATAAAGTTGTATAATAAAAATAAAGTTTTATTTGAACATGACATTGGCTGGAATTGTGACCGGATTCCATCCTATCAAAATTCTCTCTCCTTACTTTCTATTCTCTCTCTCTCTTCTTAATATTTTTCTTTTTTTTATGATTTTTTCTTTTTTTTTCAAATTCAATGGTGGGAATTAAATGTTGCAAAATTAACGGTCCAGATCTTGAGTTGGGGATAGAGATGAGAATTTTCAAATGTTTTCAAGGATACTTATAGGGAAAAAATATTACTTCTATCCTTCTTTAGGGACAAAAATCGGCTCAATTTCTATTTCTATTTCGAAGACGAAGATGAAAATGAGGTTTTGTTCCATCTCTACTACCAAATAGGTTTTTATTCTAGTTGTCTCCGTCCCTTCTGTTATGTTAAAATAACCAAAGGCTTTCATAGGTTCCAGAACTGGAAACCACAGTCGTGTTTCAAATTAAAAAACATTAGCAGAAGCACCATATAGCCTGTTAGGTTTCACATGGAAAATTGAAGTTTAAATTCTAAAGGAGAAACCACTATTATGGTTCTCAAGGTCAAGGTGATTATAGCTAGCGAGTAGCATTGCCTGGCGTTAATTTCATTTTTTCACTAAATTGAACAAAATACTGTTTATCCATAAATGGCAATAGCTAAATTGTTGCCACATGAATCTAGTTTACAAGCACAACATAATCCAGTAATCCACACCGCACCAAGCACATACATATAAGGCAAAAATTATGCAAGCAACTGAAAACTAATTGTGAAGGCAGGACTTCATCAACATTACAAGATGTACCATTCAATGCATGTATTCGTTTGAGCAGACAATAAAACGGACAAAAACCCAAAGATTTTCACAAAGTATTAATCTCAATCAAGCACTCTAAAAAGCCCCCTTTACACAGTGATTAAACCCGAGATGTTAAAAGAACCACAAATTCACAAAATAGGTCATCAAGAATTCCCATAAAACACTAAATTTTAGAGATTTCTCAAGATATTCACTTTCTCAGCAGCCAAACACAGAGAGAGAAAAAATATTAAAAAAAAAAGGGTTACTAAAGAGGAAAAAAAAAACTGACCACCAATAGTAAGAAACAGCACGGTCTAGCTTGAAAGAAAGCAAAAGCGTGAATGAGAAAAGCAAGGCATGAGCCATAAGGCCCTGTGATGACTTGGCGACTCTCCTCCAGCTCATCACCACTCTTCTTTGAACCAGCAGAGAAGGAATTTATAAGGCAAGTTCCAATTTCCGGAGAATTGACTCCCTTTCTATTTCGGATTTAGCTTGCTTGTGTTTTCGGAAGAGGAAACTGTGAGCGAGAGAAAAGAATTCGGAAATTGCAGAGTGAATGAATCATGAATGGCATCGAAACAGAGACATTTTTGTCGTCATGGCTTCACTTTCACGGCAAAACAAAGTGAAAGAGACATCTTTTATATTGACGGAAATAGACATGGTTTTTTGGTTTAATTACAGGACTGTTGTCCGGATTCGTGGGAGAATGGTCGGGGTGGTTTGGTAACGAGTGATGAGAGAAAAGGGTAAAGAAGACAAAGTCGTTGGTTGCATTGAAAATAACCATTGCACTCAAAAAGTTTCTGAAGTGCATTGGCAAATGGATAATTTCCCGTTTCATCTTCCGTTCGTACCAAGATAATGAATATATATATATATATATATATATATATATATATATATATTATGTCAAGTTGCAAGTTTAGCACTAGGAGGCACACAAGCTAGTCGGTGATGGGAAGGGATTACCAATTTGATGATTATTAATGGAAAGGGAATCATTGTATGGAGTAAGGTGTAGGTGAAAAGGTGGAAGGCACCATCAGAAGTGCTTGATTGAGCGATGATGTGACAGATGAACATCTTTGATTGCTTTCAACTCCATAATGATTGCTGGATCGGTTAATGACTTTGCTTTCCATCCTATCATTTTGAATTTGATTCAAGCAGTTCATGGCAATTTCTTGAGTATTTTGACAGGACATTTCCTTATTCTTGGTGCGTTTGTGCACGGAATAATAAGGTTGTTTTTTTTAAAAAAATATTTTTTATTTTTAAAAAGTATTTTTAATATTAACACATCAAAATAATTTAAAAATACTAAAAAATATATTAATTTAGAATAAAAATAAAAATAATTTTTTTTTCTAAAATACTTTTTAAATGTAAAAACAAACTCGAAAAAAATTTAAAATTAAACCACTCAATAAATAGATTTTATCAAATTCTATCAATCCTATCCACCTCAATTGAATAAATTATGAAATGTAATAAATAAATAAAAATGATATTATTTTAATTTTTATTAAAAAAATAAAAACAATGTTAATTTAATGATTCAATAACTTTGTTATTTTATGGGTCGGATCCCAAACCAACAACCATATATATAAACTAGTCATGACCATTAAAAAAATCAGGAAAATCTTAAATTTCACTCTCCAGCTCAAAGATCGTAATTTCATTTTTTCTAGTCAATAATTCACTGCCATTAATGAATATTCAATAATGAAAACCAATAAACATGGCAGGTAGATTACTTTCAGTGCTTCGTTTGCAGAGTTTTGGTAAGGAAATTAATTTTGCCTGACAGTTTAATTATAGCAGCGTCGAACAAATTCCTACGCCACCGGCTCTCAATTGTAATCCAACAATGTCCGGTTCGAGAGTTTCTGTGTAGCTATAAAATTTCATCTTGCATTTAATATTAGCCTCCGTTTTCTAGCAGGTCTGTTTTTCCGAGAACATATCCAACATGAAGGTTATACACCTAACATTTAAGGTTCTAAATGGATCAATCAAAGATGGTTGAAACTATTGGTTTAATGTTTTGAAAGGTAAAAACAAGAGTAAAGTGTGATGCTGTATTTGGTAAAAAAAAAAATTTCAAAAATATTAGTGTTTGTATATTCCTGATTTAACCGGCTAGATTCATGATCAATTGTAATTCAAAATTCTTCTATCGAAATATTTTAATTTGTATTTAATTTTTATCGCATAGAATATGAATGATGAGATTTAAACTTGTAATTATTTGATTAATAATATTCTGATACCATGTGATAAAAAAAATTTTAATCCAAAAATTTAAATTTTTAAATAAAATTCTAAATTATAATTTATATTATTATCTAATAATTTCATATTCAATTAAGCTCTTTGAGAGACAATAAAATTGTTTTCAAAATCTCTATAATTCTTCTTGAAAACTTAAGGTAAAATTGGTATTGGCTTGAGTTGTTTCATGATTTATTTTTTTATTTTTTTACGTGGAGGCTTTTTATTATAATTATATAAAGAGTGTATTTGAAAATGTGATAATAATTATTTTTTAAAGTATATTTTATTTGAAAATATATTAAAATAATATTTTTTATTTTTTAAAAATTATTTTTAATATTAATATATCAAAAATAATCTAATAACATAATTTTTTTTTTCAAATTTTACCCAATAACATCCAAATGAAATACCAAAAATGATCTACCCAGCAATCGCAAGATAATGGCCTGTCGGGCACGTCTCATCAGAAATCTACCTGACCTTTGGCAACGGGAAAAGAATAACGATATTGAATTCAACGGCGCCAAAAGCATGGGCAAATCCTGGCACGCCACCGCCTATCAATTCAAATCCCGGCATCCTCTCCCGTCGTTTCTTTTTTAAAAGTACAGCACTTACAAGGATGTTATTACCACCGCATACCACGATGCTTAACTTGAAAGCTGGTTTGGCTTAAAGTTGAAATGCAGCGTCTTAGATGCATCCATGGGAGTTTCTTTCGCCGCGGACTCTATAAGATTCTCACTGTTAGGAGATCCGAAGGCCAAAGGGAAAAAAGAAAAGATCACACACAAACACGAGCTTTTAAATGATTTTACCAAGTCTGTAATCTTCACCGTTACGTTGTGTTGGATTTGAAGTTAAAATTTGAAGCTTTAATAACTGCTAATGCATTAAAATGCAAGAAAAAAAATGAAATGTTAAGGATATTTGCTTGGTGTGGAAAAATTAAGTTTAATGATGAGATACAATAAATTTTAAAACAAAAATAAAATTTAATAAAGATGAAAGAAAAAATAATAGATAATCATATAACAATGGGACCTAATATTATTTTTAGGAAAAAAAAGGGAAATGAGCCAAGATATTAAAAGAAATATTCCAAACAATATTTTGCCATTTTTATATCTTGTTAACCTACCCCTGATTAGGTTAACATCTCAATCTCGTCAGAATAATACAAAATATTAAACATAAAGAGCTAGAATTTGAATAGCGATTGTTTTTTTAAATATTTTTTTTAAAAAAATTAACATCAACATATTAAAATAATAAAAATAAATTAAATTCAAGCAAAAATAATAATTTTAAAATTCTGAAAACATCATTTCTACCGTAAAAACAAACATCAAAATATTCTTAAAGCAGATAAAGTTTGAACATGGAGAATACAAAACATACTAAACAGTCAATATTAGCTTAACCATATATACACGTGACTTGGATAATAACCATGAAAATTTGGAACTTCTCAGATGAAGAAAAACATCAGTACTTCTTCATCACTTATTTTACACTCGTCTTGTTTATA
>Ga0325403_1004640_pt1 | contig 12805 bp, 6 predicted proteins | sample PopdelMetagenome_19_FD_205665 | JGI IMG/M metagenome (GOLD analysis project Ga0325403, IMG submission 205665) | Populus deltoides microbial communities from Bellville, Georgia, United States - Xylem-PdKOR-R4 | ecosystem: Host-associated > Plants > Phyllosphere > Stem > Wood/Secondary xylem...
AAACCTGAGATATGCACCACAGTAGCTTGATTTCTGTTTGTTCCGTCGCCAATAACAATACTGGTTCGCCGACCAATCGAACGTGATCCATGTAATAATTTTTCAAAAAGAAGTCAATTTTGGAAAATTTTCTCATATTCAACCTTTGCGTCTATATATTCTTTTTCACCATGTTAGAAAGAGTTGTGTATGCTGACCTAAATGCCTAACAGGCAGTACTATTCAAGAATCAATAGTAAATAATCATCAATGTATCTGCAAGATTATTTCAGTTAGTAGCTCGTTATGTTGTATGTAGTAGCTCTTTCTTCTTCCCTTGTTTCCTTTTCTTGTAACCATGATATCGATCATAGTTGTCCGAAACTGTTCGGAATCTGACTCGATTTAGAGTCCGGGTCACTTGATTATTAGGCCAGGTTGCAAGTCACCAAATCAACTCATATAACTAGGAAGTTTAATAACGATGGCCAATAGGGTATCATAATCTCTTGGGATTGGTTTTGCATGCTTCTTTACGGTGAGAGTGTGAGCTGAGGAACTCACATCTGATATTTTCAATCTTGTAAGCAAGGATGCCTTTTTTGTCGATGAAAAAATTAGATCGAGTTTTTGAAATCTCAAAAAGGAAAAGATTAGTTCAATATATTGAGGTAAAAACAATCTTAAAATGGATTCATCGAAAGGCATTGTAGAAAACATCCATACCAGTAGTACTATTTTCAATATGTTTGTGTCTGTGTTAAAGCAAGTAAACTATCAATCATGAATGTTTTTGCTCGATCCTTTTACAAATTAAAATTGTGGTCAGGACAGCAATCATGATTGGTAGGGTTTCTTTGCTTGATCCACTTACAAATTGAAACTGTGGGGAGGACAAAACACTATAGCGGTCAAACAAGTGTTTTTTTTCAATCATCATGAACAAAAGATTACCAGGCCAGTTAAAAGGAGAAAAAATCGAGAAGTAAATAGAAAAACACTATTGGGGTCTTCTTCGAAACACAGAATATCATCGTGATGATGTTAAGGAAAGGCAAATGAGTGAACCGAACCCACTGTTAATGGGAGCTGGGGGATCCAAAGTCCAAGCACAACCCCTTTTTCTCCTTTTTTTTTAATTATTATTTTCTTTTTATACATAATTTTGATTATGAATTTGAGAATTTGACTATAGGTTTAATTCAAGCCATAGCTTTGTTAATATAAAGTTAATTTATTACCTGCAAATGCATTTTAATTCTCCTGTAACCCAAAAAAAAATTGGAATTTGCAAATGATTTCTACTGTTTCCAAAATATTCTTATGGATTTTCCTGCCCCATGATAACTCATCTAGCGGCATGCATCTTTTGTGCAGCAACCAGCTTGAGCCCTAAGGCATCTGGGCCTGGTTTTCGATACACAGTTCTATTAATTTCCATTTATACGTGCTTAGACTTGGATTGACTGCAAGATGATAGCTCACAATTATACAATTGCAGTTCAATGTCAAAAATAAAAATAAAGATAATGTGACTGTTTTTATGGTGGGATTAGTGATTCTTAATTTTTTATACAGATGCAACGATAAATTAAATTATTTACTTTAATTTTCAGCTAGGTGTAATTGTGCCCAGCGTTTTGAGGGATTCTTGTGCACTTATTAAATGTGTTCATATATTTTTGTTCCTGGCTTATTTTTTTTTACTGAATTTGATCTACCTTAGTCCAACAAAATGTTAATTGTTTTTTTCTTATCTTTTTTAAAATTATTTCATGTTATATTAATAAAGTAATGGTCACCTAAAGATATTAAGGTATGTCCTGTATTGTGGTCCAACCTCGTTTTTGAAAATTTATGAAAAATAATAGATGAGTCATTGTCAAAAGAGCAGCAACTCACAAAAAAAATGATAAGAGAAAATGGGTAATTAAGCTGCATAAATTTTTTTTTTTTAAAAAAAATATTAGACAATCATCATAACATATAAAAAAATAAAAAAAATATGCAATCCAAAAATTATCTAAATAATAAAAGCAGGATAAAATTAAGTGTAAAAACAACAAATGAAAACAATGTCTATATATTGAGTTTCGTTTCTCTGTGGAGGGTGACAATCTATCAAAACAGTAGCCACTTGTGTCAGGTTATTTCTGGACATCTCTGGGGTTTTGCCCTATCACAAAGAGACCAACAGGATTAGGCGTTGTTTCCCTCGACTACTAAAAATGAAGTAATCGTTCAAACTTGGAAGAAAAATATAAACCCATCAAAACATAATGTTTGAAAAATTGTACATTTTTGCTTGAATTTCCTTGTAAATCAATCCAATACCTAAATGATGACCTCTAAGTCTAAATCAATATAGATGGAAGAAAAATAAAACTGAACTTAGATTAAAAACTCGAATTATCTCACTGAATTGTGTGTTTATATATATCTATATATATTTGTTTTATTAATGTGGGTGTCCGGATTAATTTGTCTGTGCCTTGACTAATCCCACGAGTCCTGAAATTAAGAATTATGTAAATCTCTAGTAGTCATCATATTAACAACTATAAAAATCAAACTTGAAATCATAAAGAGAATAAATCTCTTTATCATAAACCCCTCAACTGTATATTTATTATGTTTTGTCATGGCTGAAAAAAAATATGGACCATAGGCGTCGATATGAGCCGACAGTGAAGAGTGATATATCAATGGAAAACTCATCTTGTTCGGGCCTTGCTATTAGTTGTCTTTACTTGAGTGGGCTTGTAAGTGTAAATCAACCAGATTATACATAGACATGCGACCGTGTTTTTTTTAAAATTTAATTATTTTAAAAGTTTTAAATTAATATTTTTTGGTTTTTTTTATGGCTTTGATATATTAATTTTAAAAATAGATAAAAAATGAAAAAAAATATTATTTTATATATTTTCAAACAAAAAACACTTTAAAAAATAAACATCACCACACTAAATTGATTTGTTTGTACTAGTTTTGATAAATTATTAAGGTTTTTTTAGTTAATAGAAAAGGTCAGGTTCAAATCATTTAAAATTGAGTTTTTTTATTGATTGATTCAACTAAATTTTAACTAGATTAATTGATTCATCTTAATCAATTTAATTATAAATCCAACTTGAGTTAGATTTTATATCATCAAATGTTTTTTGAATTAATCTATATTTGACAACTAATATGGTATCATTGGCACTAAACAATAGTGGGATAAAAAACGACATAAAAATCATCTTTCAAAGTGTATTTTATAAATCAAAATTTCCCAATAATTGAGAACAAAATTTTACATCTAGCTAAACTATGAACTCGAAGGTTAGTCATTGCATATGGAGTCATTTATTTCTTAAAAGAGTATTTGTTTTTGTGGTTGCTTTTATTTTTGAAGCAAATCATATAAACAAAACATTTAGTTAAATATAAAATATTATTTACTGTATGTAAGACCCGTTATAATTTACATTTTGATTGCAAGTTACCCGAAAGCAGCATTGATCTGCTTCTTCTTCTTATGCCGTGTCTGTGCAGAGTGTGAATTAATTTACTCTACACTGCGTACTTCAAAAAGTGAACATTGTTCCTTCTTGAAGTGAATAATTCACTCGACAATATTCACTCCTTGAAGTGACCCAGTAAAAAAATATTTAATTTTTTTTATTGTGTTTTACTCGAAAAACTAGTTTTTAATATTATTCAATAACACTACATAAATTAGAAGAAGATTGCATGATGACGTAACATTTGCAGAATGTGATCGCAATCCTAATTTTGTTTCTGATGATATTTTACCTGATTTTATTGCACGCTCAAAAAACCATAGAAATTATAGTTCTTATCGGATGAATTTCGTACGTGATGGAATTGTAGATAGGTTAATAGAACAATAAAAAATATTTGATATAAAGTATTATTTATTTAATGATGTAATAGTAGTAATTAAATCTACAATATTTTAATTAAAAACCATCAATATATATATATATATATATATATATATATATATATATATATATATATTAGTTATTTTAAAACCTCAATTTGAAAAACATTTTTAACCAAATACATTAAACTACTTAATTTTTATTCAACATCAATTTCAACCACAGTTTTAACTAAACATATATAAATACCAAACTAACCTGAATCAAAAATATTTTTTATAAAATAATTTTTTCAATCTATAACCATAAAAATTAACACAATACTAAACACACTTTTAGGTCAGCTTTAAACAGTGGCTCATCTACAAGACAAAGCATAGTTCGAATTGGCTGACCGAAGTTTGTATTTGGCCAGCCATGTTAGGATCTCTATATTTCTCAGAAAGAGTGGCTCTCTACAAGACAAAGCATAGTTCGAATTGGCTGACTGAAGTTTGTATTTGGCCAGCCATGTTGGGATCTCTATATTTCTCAGAAAGCACTCTTTTTACAATATATTTTTTTAAAAAATGCACTTCTGTTGTCACTGCAACCAGTCTTTTCACGTCCAACCTTCCACCAACATATTCTCTGTTCATGGTCTCCACAGAAAACTAGCCTCCCTTCTTTCTTTACACCTACTTGTAAGCTCACACATATTCAATACATTATAAAAGGCAAATGGGGTGGTGTGGATCATGCAATATATATTCCAGGAGGCAGGAGCTACTGACCTTCTGCTTTGTCAAGGAACTAAAATAATATTGAAAGCAAAAGGGAAAAACTATATAAGGCCTTGAGGGATGCTAGTGACTGCAATGGTGGCACATGTGCTGCACACTCTATGGAAGATCATCCAGAAAATTACTAACTGGCTTCATCATTATATTCACTAAGGTCATCTCAATATTTTTGAACTTTTCATAGTTCAATCAGTGTGTTCTGAACTATGAAAATAAAGAAGAGAAAAGTCGAACCCACTTGTGATATTAATTAGGGCAACTCAGCAGTGTTGTCTGCTTTCGATGGAGATTGGTGTCACTTTGCACCCATTAAAGTACTTTTTAGCAAGCCTCTGTCACTAACCATGATTTGCAGATCATGGGACGTGTTTTTCCAAAAAAATAAATAAATAAATTTTTTATTTTAAATTATTTTGATGTCTTAATATAAAAAAAAAATTGTTATCTTAAAACACTATCTGTTGAAAAGGCGAATTGCTGCATTATTTTTCTCTTCTTCTCATAATTTTATTATTGTTATTTCCATAAATTAAGCGTGCTTGGTATGAGGATTCGGCTTTTGATGAAGTGAAATGATGGAACATCATTTGATCTTCCGATTTTCAATTGGCATGCAAGATGTAGGCATGGCCAACAAAAGGAAATGGAGAAAAAAGATAGGCTGAGTTACAAAACTCAAGTTATAAGTCGGATAAATTAATAATAAATTTTTATAAAAAAAATTACTAGATTTTAACCGGATCATGAATCGAAAATAAACAAGTATATATATAAACAAAATACATTATTATAAGTGTGAATTTGGTTCTATAAAAGTTTTTCCTGTTATAATTTATAAAATTATGCTGGATTAAAACAACTATTATGAAATAAATTTTTAAATAAAAATAAATAAAAAACAAAGACTATCACGGTAAAAGCAGTATCGAAGACTTTGGAGTAAAAGTAGAAACATTTGTGTGGCATCTCAAAATCCCAAGTACCAGGTAATTATGCTTCTTGAAAGCATTGTTCATAGTGGGGCAGAAATTGAGGGAAAAGAGTTCCCAGGGTCATTACATCAACAATAAATAAATAAATAAATAAATTCTTGGAAAGTGAATATTCCTCGACACCTTATCCCACTTTATTCTTGAGGAAATTTTGATGTCCATGATGCATGGCATCACCACCATTATCACAAAGCAAAATTATAACTCACCTTCCCACCATTCCATAATTAATCAAATAATTAGAGGATCCAGAATCCTTAAAAGAAGTAATGCTTTTGATTTCTTAAATTCCTTGCTTTTCTGCGTTTAATTAGCGTTTAATTATTGTTTTAAGATTAAAAAAAAAAAGAACAAAAGTAATAAAAACATGCCATGTACTCATGTATCTCATATTTTGAAACACAAAAGTTGTATTTAAAACTATTTTAAAGACATAAAATCTCTTTATCACTTGTAGATTTTATTGACAGAACCAAATGCTTAAGAGGGCAAGCAAGCAAGCATGTTTGGCAGGAAAGAAAGGGAAGTGTGAGGAATAAAAGCTAAACAATTCAAGGATTATGAATTGATGATTGCTTTTCCCATTAAAAGAAGACTTTCCATGACAGAATCAATGGAGAAGTAGCCCTAAATCAACATGCCTTTATAAGCCCACTTCCAGAAGACAGCCTCACAAGAGGTCCATTAATGGTCTCCAACAAACCAGCAAAACCTACTGAGCATGATAGCCTCCTAGTGTTGCCATTATCATAAAGCTATGTCATGCTGCCAAACACATCCTATAAAGGTCCCTTTTAAGTCTAGACTCATAGGCCTGCCAACTTTTCGAGTGTGGTCTTAAAATGTATGCTAGTTCATAGACAAGAACAGGACATGACAGCTAGTGCTCTTTACACCCTTGCTACCTTTTTAGATCCATGACCACAAAGGCTGAGAACCCCGAAACCCTGTGTGCTTTCCCATGTCCTGGTCCTGGTTGTTGCGGTGGACACGGATTTTTTACTGAGCTTTCCATACAGAATTTAATAGCAATCTTATTTTTTTGAACTTAAAAGAAGGTTAATCAACAGGGGCATCTCAAATACAAGCAAGCTTCACTTTCTTTGATCAGAAGAACAAAAGGCAAAAGCACACGGCTTTAGAGATGGGAAAAAGGCAAAAAGACTTGAAGATTTCTAGGCCCTCCAATGGTTATTTCATTAGAGAATTACACTTTGTTCCATTTCCTAACAACTCTTCCTAAAGCCTTCTCCTCGCTGGTTTCTTTCTAACTTCGATTCATGTTCTGTTAGAGGATGCCCGAAAATTCCCATTGGCCAGATGTGTTAGGTACTCCTACTGTAATAACTAATTGTAGCTCATCAGCTCCTGTGATGCCATGCTCGTCAGCTCCTGTGATGCCCTCACCTTCAAAGTCCCAGCAAAATGTAGTAAACCAGTGTGATGGGTAGAGCAATTAGCATCCCAAATATAACTCTGCAGCCACATGAAAATCAGGATATCAAAAACAAAGACGAGCAAGTACAATACTAAATAACGCATAATTAAGGGATTAAAGTCATTAATGCTACACTCATGCTTGTATGTGGGGTACATAAACAAGCAAGTTACAGTTCAGCGATTGATGTGGAAGCTACAGCTAATGTATGCTAATTTTCTAATAATGTTGTAAACTGCTTTGCATTAAGATTCGTAAAAAAAGCAAATCTTTACAATGAACCATCACTATCATTCATGATCCCATGAAAACGATTTATGAACAAGCAGAATAATTTCTTTCCAAAAGTGTTTTGAGTTTCTAAAAATAAACGCAGTTCAGCAGGAATTATATTAGAGTAAAAAACAGGATTTAGAGTATCGAACCCAGTGCTCAGTATGTCAGGATGAACATTATATTCTTTTGCAAAGACAAAGGGCACAATCCCTTGTGGAAGAGCTGCCTGAAAATTCAAAACACTATTCTGTCAACTGATAGAACAAGTAGAATACATATAAACAAAAAATTGTCTATAGACACGGTGTGATATTTATATGACTATTCTCAGGGTTTTACCTGCACTATGGCAATGCGCAGCAGATCTCCTCGTAGACCAACAGCAAACGAAGCAGCAGCCATGACTGCAGGACCTGTGAGGAATCTAACACCCATGGCAAAGGAAGCAATTGAGTTTCCACAGGCGATAATCCTAGGCTGCAATGCCATGAACAAACCTACAAACCCACAAAATAATTTTAATTTGTCAACAATGACAGACCCTTTCCAAATTGCAGCCAAGTTATCAAGATAGATCAAGCAAACAAGTCAAGAAATCGTTTAATAGAGTCTGATTATTAACTTACCAAGACTAAACATGGCCATCCCAAGACCAGCATTAGATAGAATAGCTATTGAATCAGCAATGATCGCGGGCATCATTATGTTCCACCTGTTATATTGCAAATACTTTCTGAGGTAATGTATCGAACGGGAGAAAAGTTCTCAATAAACTGAATGGTGAGTTGTATAGTCTAGCATCATACTTGAATGAAACAAGAGACCAGGTGAGGCCAATCAGGCTGGAATAGGTGTTTGGATTTCTTATAAGTTTTCTCCACACCATAATGAGAATGAGTCTTGTCATAACGCTTGTAGGAGGCATGACAGTTGGCTTGGCTTCACCATTAGCAGCACTCTTTGGGTGTAGCTCGGCTGTAGAGCTTGAACCAAGCTTAGAAAGCACTGGACCATCCCGATCCACCCCATTAGGTCCAGGTCTGTTTCCAAAGCTGAACTCATCTCGACCAAACTCATCATAATCTAAACATCACAATTAAAACACATCAGTGCCTGGGAAAATAACACCAGTATGAAACAGAGGATTCTGTTTTTTTAAGAAGCAAGTAAAACAATGCCATAGTACTCTAAACATGAACATTAACACTAATTCTGTTACACAATACCAGCAAGGTTACACAGCTAGAGATGTTACCATGACTTACCAGTGATGAAAGTAAGGAAATAAAAACAAAAATAAAGGGGACACCTTGTTGATAAAAGCATCAAAGCCATGCCCATGCTAAAGCAAAGGCAGAATGGAAAGCTACAAAAAAAAAAAGTGCAACAAACAAAAACCAACAAATCCCACTTGACATAACAGAAAAATAAGTAAGCTTTCTCCAATGAAAAAACCACTAATATTCAACAAGACAAAAACAGTTTTCCCAATAGACACAAGGTTCCAAGAAATAAACCACAACTTTTCTGCCCAATAACTTGTAATCACAATCACAACATGTAAGACACCAACAAAATCCAAAAACTAAAACAAATACCGTCTAGTATTAGTGTTTATACCTTTATGGTGAGCTACCCCACCGAGGTCATTGCCATAATCCCCTCCCTTAAAGACATGTAGGCCACCTTCAGATACTGGTGAAGCACTTGAACTCCAAACAAACATATGCAAATCCTTGCCATTCTCAGCCCCATTTGCCTTCTTTTTACCCCCAGGAGAAAAGATTCCAGCATTTGGTGGAGCAGGATAAGCACTTCCATTTGCTCTTGGAACATTACCAAATACCCCAAGTCCTCCACTCTCTTCATCGAATTGCAAGTTAGTGAAGTTAGAGTGTCTTGGACTCGCATTCTTGCCATTAACCATGGAATAAAAATCGGTATGGTTAAAACTCGATGCTCTTGGGGTAGGATTCCTTGAGGATTGTAGAGAGTATATCTCTGCATTGGTCAAATTAGATGGTCTAGGAGTCAATGAAAGACCAGAATTTAGACCATGGGACATGTGAGAAAACACTTCTGATCTTGAACTAGTTGATTTCCGAACAGTAACATGTAACTTCCCATCTTCACCGACTTCAGCCTCGGTTTGCAATGGCTCTCTACCATCTAAAGAAAGAATATCAGAATCAACCCTGAAGGATATTATAGAGCCAGCTGTGTCAGGAAACTGTTCACCAATCAAGATTCTAGCTCCTCTATACTCAAACAAGAACAGCATCAATGTGTACCATATTATGCATTGAAGAACAACTATTTGGACCATGAGACTCCCTGAGGAATGTCCATACATTCCCTTCAACAAAGGGATGCCCATAACAAGAGTGTTTGGGAGACTAGAGAGTGAAAACAAAGTAATGGACCATTCAAGGGAGCCTCTGGAGCTAGCTCTGGACCAAATAGCTAAAACCACCAAGACAATAAATTTTTGAAGAGTATCTGCAGCAATGAACCTTAAGTTCATAGCATAGGGGTTGTTGGTGGAAATGAAGTGAAAAGAAAGCAAGGGCACTGCAAACAGAGCAACAAATCTGTTGATCCCTGAACATTGATCAGGGCTAAAGATTTTCCACCATTTGACAGAACCATAAGCCAAAATCATGGCCACATAGAGGGGTACCACAGCTGTAAGGACATGGTAGAGGTCTACGATACTGATCATCGTTGCTTTATCAAGTTTAGTTTTTAAGAGAGGTTTTGGGAGCTTTAAAGAGTACCCAGATGAGAAAATTGAGTTAACAGTAAAACCCAGAGAGGTTTTGCAGATTATGCAAGACAAATTAGACCCTTCATAATTTTCTCACTTTTTCCCTCAGGTTTTCCCTCGTTTTCCCTGCTGCCAAACTAGTTAGAAACAGAAATAAGAGTACTATTTTTTCAAAGACAGAGGGTATCTATATACCTAAGGCCCTGTACTGGAGAGAGGGGTGGCAAGGGGAGTAGAGCGTAGTTGTGTGTGTGCGTGGAGAGAGAGAGGAAAAGGACTAGCCAGCAGCATACCAGAGAGAAAAAGAAAGGAGTGAAAAAAGAAGGGAAAAACAGAGCTTAACATAAAAAAGATTCTCACTCTCCCACTTTCATTTCTGTGTTCTTTTCTAAATTTTTTTTTTTTTTGTATTGAAAAATATATCTTCTGTTTTTCATGGTTTTCAAATTATTTTTTATTAATGAAACACAAAATTAATATTATTTTAGATATTATTCAATAATTTTAATAGATTAATATAAAAAATCTAAAATAATATTATTTTAATAATTTTTAATTGAAAAACACTATAAAAAAATATCATGTATTATGCTATTAAACACATCACTATGTAAATAAAAGTATACATTTTTGACTTGATAAGTTTTTTTAAAATTTTATTTACTATTGTGTGCACTGAAATAATTTTTTTTATAATTATTAAACGTATTAGTTTATCTAAAAAAATCTAGATGTCAAAATCAAAGACTACCCGCAAGAAAAATATTTATTTTTTTATATTTTTATATAAAAACACAAACATATGACAACAGTAATATATAAAATCTATCCATGCTCATGGAAAAGTATTTTGTTGCTAATTAAAAAACACATTTTCTCGCTTTAAAAAATATATACATGCAAGAATTTTAGAAAGAAGAAGACTTTACTCTATGCAAGGAAAATATTTTTTTTATATGGCAATATAAAATATATGTAAACATGTAAATTCAAATATATTTATCATCATACTATAATTTAATTAAGGGTGTTTTCAGTAAATTTTATATTCACTTCATCCAACTTATTTAATCATGCAATATAAATAAATTTGTTTGATTATTTACAAAATTTCTGTAAACAAATCATTAGATTATATCATATTTATACATTAATTTATGATCACATTTACTTCAATCACATTCTTTTTCATATAATATACTTAAAACTAACTGCATTAAAAGAAAAAAGGGACCATAAACCTTTGCTCAAACAATATCCAGTTGAAAAGAGAATAAGAATGAAAAATAATTTATCTTCTATGGTGTTTTAAGTTGTAGTCCAACCATATTTTTGAATTATTTTTTTGGCTATAAATTATTATTTTTTTTTTGTATGTTTTTGTATAATCTTAACATATTAAACATGTTAATGTCTCAAATAAATTTTTAAAAATAAAAATAATATTATCTTTCTACAGCAATCTCTACGTACCTCAAGGGACTAACGACAAATCCACATGCAAAAAGCACCTTTGTTCACCATGTGAATTTTCCGATAATTTTACCTTCCTTTTTCACTTTTTCTTTGCAGCCCTCTGCAGATCTAGCACTGCCTTTCCTGTCTTTAAACATGGGTATCAGATCCCGATGGAATAATTTAACTAGTTAGATTTTAAATTTATTTTTTAAAAATTATTAGTTTAAATCTTATAAATTGATCATTAAAAATTTATATAATCATTAATTTTATATCCCATTAAATCAATCAAGGTGCATATAATTGTCTGAAGATCCATATTAATTAAAAAAATAAAAATCAGCAGTCTTGTTTGTCAAGATCTAGACATTGATTTTACTTCGACAAAAACTTGTTGACTGGGCGTAGTTGTTGGAATCTTTTTTAAGACAACACCAAAGTCTTTTTGTATGAACTAATTAATGCTTAATTATATGTTTTTTAGAAGGATGATGGTCCATGGAGTTGACAAGGAAGAAAGCCTTGATGTGCCTCGATATGAAGCAGATATCTCTACATTACACCTACTCGGAAGAAAATTTTTAGTAATTTTTTGGCATCATTCTTCAAATTGGCGTGCTAGAAAAATAGATTGGATAAACTCCTTCCATGGTTTTAGATAATGAAAAATTAGAATACTAGCTAGACCATGAATTCCCCTACCACTACTTTTTGTTTCAAGTGTGTGTTTTGTATTATGATATTTTTTATAATTATAATTTGAAGAATATAGGTTTAAAAAAATATATATTTAGGTAAAATTATTGTAAAATAAATTTCTATATACAGAATAAATTAAAAAAATGTGTGGAGCTTATATTTTAATTTTTACAAAACCAAGATTTAAAACGTAATTAATTATAAGTAGAGCTCACTCATCATGAATAATAAAAATTATTTAATGAAAAAAAACAGAAACTACAGCATGCATTAAAAATGTTTATTAATGACTACATTAAAGTTGAAAATGCTAAAATATAAGATATTGTGAAGTCCATACTAACTCATATAAGCTTTAAAAAGAATGTCATTCACATCGCTTTCTAGCAGAATACAATGGATGTGAGATCGCTAGGCATCAAAATGATCTTCATTCTTCTTGTTTTGTATAGTACAAAAAAAAAACTGAAAAAAAACTCATGAAATATTCCATTGACATATAAATACTATATATTTTGTTG